>Ga0116227_10009218_pt1 | contig 18046 bp, 14 predicted proteins | sample S1TSphgellanicum_FD_89693 | JGI IMG/M metagenome (GOLD analysis project Ga0116227, IMG submission 89693) | Host-associated microbial communities from peat moss isolated from Minnesota, USA - S1T2_Fb - Sphagnum magellanicum MG | ecosystem: Host-associated > Plants > Peat moss > Unclassified... | reverse complement strand
ACTAGTCGTTTGCTGGTTCACTCTAAGGTTTGCTGTGCTAGGTATTTGACCCAGCACCAGCCAGAGTGAACCGGCACCCACTAGTGCATCCATTCACTGGATGTATATATTGAGTGTGAACCAGCACCCACTAGTGCATCCATCCACTGGATGTATATGTTATGACTCACGGTCATGCCACACTACAAGCATAGGTCGTGAGTGATACGGAGGCGGCCTATATCACTAGGAAAAAAAATTGTCTTTTGCAACTTGTCTTATGTAATTACATGTGTTGTATGCAACTAAAAAATGGTAAGAACCATTTTAGGGTTAGGTGTGTATTATTTTTGATCATCACACAAATGGGAGATAACTGAAGGAAAAACAAATGGTGAAGTTGGGAGTGTCACTTTTATTTATCTATTTTTTGTCAACAATAGATAAGAAACAATTTTGGAATGCCTCACAACGAAAAGTCAAAAAGTCTAGATAAGTTGATCACAAAGTTGAAGTGACCATACAAGGGAAAGGCTAGATGTGTGGATTTTCTCAAGAGTGTTGCCATGAAATATTATAAACTTGGGTTTATCTGAGTGTTGGGTGGTTTTAAAAATTTTCAATGGTTGATTTTTCATGTTTTTTCCATTAAAAAAACCCGACCAGGTTTGGGTTTGGTTTGGTTTGGGTTGGGTTTGGTTTGGTTTTTTTAAAAAAAAATTTAAATTAAATTTATTTATTTAATTTTTAAATTTATTAAAAATTGTTGGGTACAAGGGTTTTGTAATGTTGAATGGTGGTTTTTTGGGTTGATGTTTTGAGAGAAAATCGACCAAGTAGGTATATGTGGTGGTTTTGAGTTAAAAAACTTAAATTGTCTACAATTTGTTGATTATTATAACATCCCATCGTTGTTATTCAAAATTTGCATTACACATTACATTACACATCAAAGCCTCCATATAACGAACTTTCTTTCAATTAATTCACAAGGAACAACTCACATGAACATTCATATTACAAATCCAAAATGGTAGGTTGTTTCGCAACTCTTTAAGGGATTACAAATATCCCAAACAAATGCACATTACAATCAAGAAGGAAGAAGAAACATAAAGCCTAAGGGACTACAAATGCCCCCAACAAATGTATATTGCATTTTAGAAGGAAAAGAAACATAAAAAAGGATTAAAAAAATTCAAGAAATTTTTTCATTCAATTTCATTTCCAAATTTTGCATCAAGTTTTTTTTTTGTCAACCTTGGTTTAGATTGGGATGCACCTACAAGGTCAAAAAGCTTATACCACCCAACTTGTAAATCACATGACCAATTTTTGTCAACAAAATTAGTTGGTCAAAGTGGTTAATTTGCAATCAACAACTACAAAGTGCAATGAGGATTCTTATGATTGAAAACATTCTTTTCATATGAATTTTGCTATTTAAAATTTCAAAAATTTGTCAAACCAATATAATCAGAATTGGATTTTATTTTTTTTCTTTACACCATGAGGACAATGGATAATGCACACTTGCATTTGCACTTGTCTACATCAACATGGTATACCAAATTATGGAACCAAATAGGTTCAATAGTCTTTGGTGGTAGAAAAACTTTGATAACAAACAACATGATATCATTCAAGAACCATTCTGCGTCTCATGGTCTTTTAAGAATGGATTTGCAATAAAAGAAAAATCTAGAGATGACACTTGGGATTAAATTGCTTCACTTATTTGGCAATAACTTCTCAAAACAACCTTAGAAATAAGCATTTGCCTCTTTTATATACCTTTTGAAATTACCTTCAAAATAAACTTGTGTGATTCTACTCCACATGTTTTTTCTTGATTGTTTAACATTAATGTTATGCTAACAATGAAACATTTCTAACACCTTATTCATAAGGCCAAAACCTTTAGTTGATCATTTCATTGTGGCAAATTATGCATCACACGAATTGATTGTATTCAAATCAACATGTTAATTTAATATTATTCACTTTGAAGAAAGTTTAAATGGTAAAATTTTGTGGTGAGGTTTTCAAGTTTTAAACTATTTTGAGGTTCAAATTCACCCAAAACAAATTAGATGCAATCTTTAATTGTGCCCTATATTTTGATTCATGAACATTAATGAATAAGAAATGATCATGTTTTGATGTATGATAACTTAGACCACCTTAAATCTAAACACATTAATATCATTCATTTTGTATCCATGTTGATTGTGAAACTTGACTAATAAATATGAAAAAAAAGGGAATACAAATAGTTGTTGTGACAATTTTTTTAGCATACCTTTAAAAATTGAACCCTTCAACCTTTTTAAAAGTACAGAGCATGCATGACAAGGTTATGACCATTAATTTTAAGGTGCTATCATTTTGCACTATCGGTCATAATGATATTATTGTTGCCATATCTTGTAAAGGCCTTGGGAACAACAAATATCTAGTTAGTGCTTGGTCCAAGTTACATGTTTACATTAGCATTTGAAGTTGTTGATTCTTTGAAAGCGAGAACTAAAGGAATTGAAATCATGTGAAACAAATATAAGAATTATGTGAAAAGTGGTAAAGGAAGACTCACAAGTTGAAAAATGAGAAAAGAAAAGGGTAGATTGCACATTAACCCATATGAAGAGTGACATGGTGAAAAGCTTGCAATTAATGCCAACAACAAATAAATAGTACCGAGCATTAATCACAAGTCAACAAAAAAAAACTTGTATTGCATAGAAAATTAAACACCTTGAGATTGATATAAGAATAGAGGAAAATTTAGAAACAAAGAAAAAAGAAACACAAGATGCAAGTTGAAGATGATTAGAAACAAGAAAAAAAAATTGCCCATTGAAAAGGCTCTCACTTTGTTTAATTCAAATTTTGATGCATTTGCCATAATGGAATAAAGGTGTAAAATGAAGTGGTAATTTCAAGAATTTTCCTTCAAGAACAAATGAAAGGAAAATAAATTTGATGATGCACTTATCAAGTGTAGTCCATCTTTCTCCATTGCATTTAGTCATGGAAAACTAAAAAAACCTTTGAGTCTTGTCACAAAACATGAGATGAATTTAAAATATTTAAGATTCCCTAAGGTGGAACCAAGGGATATTCTTTGATGAAATGAGTAAGTTTCATTAGTGATATGCTAATTTAACTAATCCAAAAACCATAAAAAGTTCAATGTTGGATTAAAAAATTGCCCAACATTGGTTTATTCCAACTAAGTTCAATGTCCCTATAATAGCCCTGGGTTCATGGTTTGTGGGTCAAGATAATATCTTGGGATTTGTGGAGCCTTCAACAAGTGTGGGAGAAGGCAAAAGTGGTGAGTCCCAAGCATTCCCAAATGGACATTTTGGGAATTGAAATCCCAAAGTGTCTTGAATCTTGGGACAAAAAGTGTAGACCTTGTCCAAATCAACCTTCTTTATACCTTAAAAAGGTTTCGAAACATAAGTATTAAATGTGGGCTTACATTTTTTATTTAAAGACTTGAAATTGAAGTTATAACCAAAAGAAAGGTCGAAAATCAAATTAACGGTTTGACTTTCAACCATTAAAACTTAATAATAAAATCAAAAGAACTATAATTAAAGTGTGCAATACAAAGTTGGAAATATCTTTCCAAAAGTAACAACTTCATTCATTGAAACTTCTTAATCAAAACTTCTGTGCATGAATTTTAAACTTGCAAAATAATAAGATTCATAACCTAATAATTTTTGGTAGCCCTTCAAATTTAAACGATTTCAACATAATCCCCATCACCAATTATAAAATTTTATTATAACAAGAAAAATGTTATGGAACCTTTCAAAAGTTGGGCCATGTGAGTTAAGTGAGTTTAGGTTATCCATGATTAGGTCTTGTCATCACTTGACTTGAACTTATGTTAATCAATTTGTTGTTTGGTTTGTGCATTTTAACTTATTTATGAACTTACATTAGCACCCTCCTCCACATACCATTTTCAAGCTCCCATACATCTTTTAGTTTGCAAATGTGTAGAACTTGAGAATGTGCTTTAAGTTGCATTCTAGTACAACATGAAGAATCGACAAAATACTTACCGCAATACCATTTGCTAAGCTTAAGGACGTGTCATTGAATGTAAGTAAACCTCTCACACACTTTGCTTTAATGTGGTAATCACAAACGCATCCCAATAATCTTTTTCACTAATCACCATTACGAGATTTTGCCTTCTATACCATTGTTGAATGTGGCATGATCATGGTTAGTTGGGAACTGGAACTCAACAAATTGTTGGGTAAACACTTACCTTCTTTCATGGTGCATTGGTGAGGGCTGGTTCAGTCTAAGTACTAGGAGTGACTTGCTGTTATGTTAGGCCGTAATGGGTTCTACCAGGGCCTATTCCAAAGCATATCTGATTCTCCCCTCACTATTGCTTTACATCTTTGGTTCACATTCTGAGTATAACAGGCCATATACCTGCATGTCCCATCTCGGAAAAAGCCTAAAGAAGTGTCTCATCGAGGACACAAGATGTCCCCCTTGCCCCCCAAACTCGTTACATAATTGTAATTAATTTGGGTCGGAGGAATCGTGAACAGAACTAGGGTGCATTCCGAGCTGTTGCAAGCCCCCGGTTGAGTCTATCATGTGTAAGGTAACACCCCAGGAGTGAGGGTTTTCTTGACGTAATCACCTTCCCAAGGCGAATCTGAGGGGCACTTACTTCAGAAGCACCCTGCTCGGAGGGCAGTACCCACGTGAAAACTTGTCTGAAAAAATAATTGTTTTTTTCTCTGTGTGTTACCTACTAGGTATTACGGAAAAAACTTAAAATTTTTCAAGATATGTGAAAGCCCTGAATGCACTTTGGAATGGGCCTTCCTTAGTGTCATTCCCAGTCGTAACAATCTCTTTGGTGAGCTGATTATGGACCTAGAATGCACACTTCAGTGCAGGCCGTCCTCAATGCCATTCCATATCCTGGCAAATTGCCCCTCCATGAGCCCCATATGGACATTAGAATGCACCCATATGGACGTTAGAATGCACCGTAGAGTGGGACTGTCCTAATGGCCATTCCGTATCCTAGTAAGGCCCTTGGCAAGTCCATTATAGACTTGGAATGTGCAACAAATTGTTTTCTCTCTCTAGGTTTTTGAGCATAAGTTTGAGCACAAGTTTTAGGGTGATGTATCCGAGAGTCCTTGAGATGAATATTTTCCCCTCAAGAAGTGGCACAATGAACCAGCACCCACCAATGCACCATGTAAGATGGATGATGTGTGGATAGGAAAAACTTCATTTGTTTTTCTTGTCCCATAGCCAACCATAGTGGTTACTTATGTACCAACCATCCACATGCATCTACCTACCTTCTTTGCCTAAGTACATTGTAATCACTCATATTTCCTATCTATGAAAAAGTACACACTTGCATTGGTAGTTACTAGTGTTCACAACTTTTGAGTTTCCGTTTGGATTCAGGTCTACATGGATTTGAACGTGCCTAAGAACTAGACTCAACAAGTCTATAGAAGCTTCGGCTTTGGAATTGAACTTGGAGGGTTTACATGGGGTTAGACCCATAATAGAACCAAACCCAACAGGTCTTACTTAAAAGGCATTTTTACAAGGTCTGGGTCATAGTGTTAGATTAATGCTAGGGTCCTAGGTTTAAATAGGGTTTAGGTCTTCTAGGTTCTAGGGTCCTAGGTCTGAGTTCTATGATTGTAGGTTTTAGGGTCTTATGTCCTGATGTCCTCAAATTTTTGCCAAATTTTGACCTGAAAAATATGATTTCGACCTATACAAAGGATTTTTCATGGAGGAAATCATCCAAATTCGCCAGATTATGAAGAATCATTTTTCAAATCTCCGGATTTTTATGATAACTTCCAGCAGGTAGCCAAGAATATAAAAGGATTCTGTTTTTTTTTTTTTCTACTTTCATATCTACTATATAACCAAATTTGGCTAAATTATTTTCTGAACGATCGTCACTTTTGGCTACATCACAAAATCCTTAAAAAAGAGCCATGTCCCCCCATCCATCAACCTGAAAGGATGGACTGTACAAAGTAAGAGACTATTTAAGTCTCACCACCTGGGCTAATCATTCATTGTAGTTGGCCAATGAGAAACAATCATTTATTGCTCTGAGAGAGAGTCATTTCCTGGCGCTCTAGGAGATAACACGTGCATTTTTCCAAGCCCCAAGCAGTTTCACAGTGTTTTTCTGCGCCTTGTCATCTAAAAAAGCCCTTTTAAAAAAGGGGTAATTTTAGGGCTGCCATTCAGCATGCCTTAACTTTTCTGAAAAGAAACTTGGTGATGGGAAACTCAACGTTTCCAATTATTTTATTATTTTTTAAGCATCATAAATAGGTGCATCTAGATTAATAAATAATAAATAAAATTAGATTAATCTAGATTCCATATACATCCCCTTAAAAAGAAAATTAAAAAAGGTTATGATCAAGAGAACTCTCCTTCCAAGTCTCTTTTCATCCTTGGACTCGAGCAAACAATTGTAGAAAATACCCAGGATATTATTGTATTATGGAATGAGCTTGCTACGGCCTGTTCCAATCACGGATGTGCTGATAGGTGATAATGGGTTCTTCCAGGGCATGTTCCAGAGTTTTCCACACTGTAGATTTACATCTCAAGTGTGTTCTCCACCTTCGATTCACATAATGTGTGAAAATTTGGACCCTACCAATAGTAAGATTGGGAGATGGCTGGCCTTTCCACCTCGGAAAACGCTTGAAAAATAAGTGTTTGAATGGGACGCCCAATCGTTACGGAAGCTGAAAAACGTTTATTATGTGAGTAGATAGATTGTTGTCCATTTCTCTTGTGTGATAAATTGTGTGTATCCTTTTATGAATTATGTGACTCGACACCACACCACACCACACCCACCTTGTGCACCATTTATTGGAAACCCATGTAATCCACAACTAAGTTACCATGGTTCCACCTTAGTAACTCTCCTACTTCCCCGTCCCATATACCTAGGTAACCACCCATCTATGTGAGTGGGTAAAGTATGATAGGGAGGCAGATAAGGGGGTGTAAGTGGTTAGTATAGAAAGTAGGTATGTCACTTGGGGGCTACTAGGGAGTTGGATGCATGCAGATGGTTAGTACACAATGAAAAAGTGTATCCTATCCACACATCATCATCATCCATCCAGTATGGTGCCCTAGTAGGACATGACTTTAGCAAGGTTTGCAAGATGTCCAAGGCTGCTGTTCAAGGGAATCTTATGGGGTTTGGCCCAAAGCCCAAGCCCATATTCCCTCTCATGGGACCCTCGGACAAGGAATATTCTGTTTTAATATTCCTTACGCCCATTCATTTCATGGCCTCTTTGGGACATAGTGGCTTGGGGTCCTCATCATGGGTGTCATGGGGTTGGGAGGAAATGGCCTCAAGGTATCAAGGTATTGGTGGGGTTGGATGTGGCAATCTACCCCTAGCCATAATCAACTTTCATAATACCATGCCTTCATGGATGACCAACATTTGTAGATTGGTTGTTTATTATGCATCCATCCATCCATTCATCCACAGTTTTCATCTGGACTAGGTTCCCGGGTTTCAAGTAAGTGCATGCACCTTGTTTGTTTTGTGTTGCTTGGTTGACAAAATTCCGATCGAGCTTTTGAAAAAAACAAGAAGGAAAATTGTGTATTTCCCTTAAGAGTTAAAAGTCAAGAGACAATTGCAATCCCTCACTTGAGAGTTTTTTCCTTTATTAATTAATTAATTATTTATTTATTTTTCGAGGAATTGTAAAAAATTATGTGAACTTGATAACTTCTCAAAATCCAAGTGCAAAAAAGACAACAATTTTTGTCTTTTTCTACCTTTTTGCTAAGGACAACCACCACCACAGCTTTCCAGCTGAGAAAGTGTGTGAACTCCATTCACACTCACCATGTCATACATGCAGGGTAGGGTAAATACTAAATACCCTAGCATGCCACCACTAGGATATTGGCATGTTATTGTTATGCTTTTGATATAGAACATTGCATACATATGTCCCTTTCATATTGTGATGATGTGCATTGCATGTCACAATCTTTTACCCATTGCAACAATATTATTTTTGGCAACTCAATTTACAATTAACCATGGCTATAAATTGAATTTTTTGTGTTTATCCTTTTGTCTTGTTCATCATCAAGGGGAATTTTAGTTTTATTAAAAAATGATACCTATAATATGGTTGATTGAATGAAGAACTGCGGATGCAAGATTGGATGCAAGATTACAAATTAATAACTCAAGTGACAATATGATTGAGTAAGTGAGAAACAATACATGTGATGATGTTTTCAATTGAATGGAGCAATATATGACAAAGTGAAGATGTGATTGTTTGAATGAAATAATATGATTGGATCATATGGTAACTTACATAATTAATAATTCAGTTAGTGATGTGATTGATTAAATGAAGCAATACATGACTAAGTAAGGACGTGATTGTTAGAATAAAAGAACATGTGATATGATTTGCACTATGATTATATTTAAATGAAACAATATATATCAAGAATGTGTACAATCACAAAAACTTTTTTTTGTTTTTGAGTATTTGCAAAAAATACACATAAATCATTCAAAAATTTGATCACATTACAAGTTTTGCCAACCTTAATGCATCACAAATATCCTAGCAACCTTTCACATGATATGTCAAAATAAAATCCAACTTTGAGGAAGCATGGTGTCATCTAATGAACATGGAAACATTTTGGGAAATGTTCAAAACAATTAACAATTGTTTTTTGCCCAATCAATTTATTTATCTCAAAGAAGGATTTGACTTAAACATTCTTTTTAAAATTCATATCAAATGACATTAACAAACCTAACCATTATTAAATGGCCACTCCAAATGTCAAATTCCAATGTTGAAAATAAACCTCAAAATGTTTAATGCACAAAATTTCACCTTACAAAATCATCTAAAATTTATAATTGTTTTGGGAAGAATAAATGTTCCAAGAAATGTTTGGTTCTAGAAATTGTAATCAATTAAAATTTTTTATAGGAAGACTTTTTCTTGATTGAATTTTGGTGTTGAAAATATTCATTTCCAACTTGAAAAGAACATTGGGCAACAAATATGAACATCTATGAACCTGTTGTATTTTTTGGTGGCAAAGTTTTGCTATTTTTGTGTGAATTCTCTAGTGAGAAAAAAATTTGATGCAAAATGTGTTTTATCGGTGAAAATGTATTGCTTCCACAAGGCAGAGAATATACAACAAAACATTGGTATGAACACATCAAAACAAAAAACCATTTTTGAAAATTTTGAAAAAAAAATACAAAAACTTAAATTCGATAGTGTTCCTCACAAGGACAAAGACATTGAATTTGACGATATGAAAAAGCAAATATGAAAAGGTTAATGATGTGAAATTGTAAGTTGGACACCGTACAATAGATTATGCAAAACCTCCCTCATACTAGCTCTGATATATTTCATCATTGGAATTTGCAAGTGCAAAGCCCAGGCATCCAACATGAGTTATTGATAAGAGTGAGTGGCTATGTTGTTATCAAAGGCTATTAAAGTTCTCCACTCCCCACTAGTAACAATCCTTTACTTGCTTTCTTTGGGCCTGAAGGGTGGGGCTGGCAAGTTGGGGGATGCACCTTGATGCCAAATCTTGTTGTTGGCTTATCTTGGTTGTACAATTTAGTTGATGTAATTCCTCAAAAAGCTTTTATGGTGACTCACCCATTGATAAATGTGGAGAATTATAGAGTACTAGCCACAATTATGGTAGACAAGACCACTTGTACAAAGATTGATGTGGTTTGAATGTTTCACAAAATCATTCATCACATAGAAAAAGCTTAAACATAAGGACCAAAACTGGTGTGACGTGACAAGAGAGCTTAGCTACACTGAATTATTTTCCTACCACTACTGTTTCAATCTATGGCTTGGTAATTTGTAGGAATGCTCCTCACCATTTGAGATAACAAAAGGGGTTTAGTTTGTTTCAGTTTCACAACTCTCCTTTTAGTTTTGTATGCAAAATACTTGTCATTGCTATGGCAGTAGGGTAGTCAATGCTCTTGGAAATGTAACTTAAACCCAGTGCCTCAAAACAGCAGCAGTTCATGAAGAGATTTGAACTTCTCCTACTGCTGTTGGATTGCAACTTCACCCCTTGCCTCAAAACAGCAGCAATCCGTGAAGAAAACTTTTACTGCCCTTGGAATTGCAACTTCACCCATTGCCTCAAAACAGTAGCAATTCATGAAGCAAATTCACTTGTCTCCATACATTTAGAATTGAATTCAGATTCACCACCTAAATAGAATTGGGGAGATATGACAACCATAGTAATCCTTGTAGAGCTTGAATCAGATTCGACAAAACTTATCAGATACATATCAGAGCAAAGCATGACGACAAGGAAACCCAATCTTCAGCAAGGACACTGGATTTTTTTTTAAAAAAATTAAAAAGTTAAAAAAAAACTGAATCCAAAACACAAAAGAAAACTGAGAGCAGTGGTACAAACCAACAGCAGCAACATCTACAACCTTTCAAATAATAGGAGATGGAGAAACCCAACAGAAGACAACAATCACAAATCCAACTATTCAATTCACAACAACCAAAAATTCAACAATTCAATGCACAGAAATCACAGATTCAAAAATTCAATACAAACCATGTGACAGATATTCAGATGAACCAAAGTTGGATTTCAAGAGAAGAGTCTCCTCTGTCATTTACATTACAAAAGGTGATCTAAAGGTCACCAACCTGTATGTGTCTATTATACACTTTGCATAATGATCTGAGATCACTACTGGGGTTTGCTAATTGCCCAAAAAACCAGTCAAATTCCACCATAAAAGAAGATTTGCAACTGCACATCTGAATACCTATGTCTACAACAGAATGCAAGCAGAATTTTTTTCTTTTCTGTATCATATGATTGCTTCTCAACAGAGCATGCTTTTTCCTTGACAGATGAGAGCATTATGCATGCATGAGAGTGCCATTGTCCATGCACGAAAATTCCATTTCCGAACTGCTGCGTTCTGTCCTTGATGACAGTGATAGGATTTCTGAATCCCTTTGGCTTCAGTTCTGTCCTTGACGGTAGTGATAGGATTTCTGCAGTCCCTTTGACTTTGATTCGCTCCTGTCTCCTACTTCTAGGAATCCTTGCCACACTGAGCACTGCTGTCCAGATCCAGAAACTCCATCGGATCAACATGAGAAAGCTCCCTGTATCAACAATAAGAGCAAGAGCAAACAACCTTGCTTATGTATGCTGCTGCCAGCGTCAATTGCAAGCGCAAACCCTGGTGCAAGTCCAGAATTGGTTGTGTTCTCCCAGTTGGAGCTCAGAGGTCTCAAAACGTCAGCAGCGGCGGCGGCTTCAGAAGTAGCCTGCTACAGCATGTGTCCTCCTCCTGCTGCTATGCTCGTCGACATGTTCTCCTCGGCTATGGTATCAAGAGTGCTGCTTGCCCTTGTTGAATACCCCCTGTCCACCGTAATGAGCTCAGGCGGCGCAGTTTCCAACCATAGTGCCATGGCTGAGATGTTCTCTAGAATCGTCTCAAGTGATCTCTGCTTCGGCGACGTCCTCTCTACAGTAATAATATGAGGCGGAGCAATTTCGAACGTCCATGAGGCGTTGGTCGTCGTCGCGGTGCCTGAACTTTTCCCCATTCCTTCCGCAATCCCACCTACCTCCCTTGCTTTGTAAGATCTCGCCTCGCTCCTCTGATTCGACAGGAGCAAACAAAACTGAAACCAGCAAACCTCACTCTCTTGCGCGCAAATTTGTGGTCTTCTCAGATCCTGAAAAGCAACCAACCCTAAAAGAAAGAAAAACAAAAAAAAACACTAGCGAAAGCGCAACAGGATACACAACAGAAAAAATCCAGAGAGACACACTGAGCAGGAAGCTGTGTGCAGATATATAACGAGAGAGAAAGAACACCGCCGGGACGAGCTTCGAATTCTTGCTTGCAGAGATGAGTGCCGCTGGGAGCGAGGCTTTGAAGGTTTTATAAAGAATGGAAGGCGAGGACGAGGAGGGGGAGCGCGCGCGGTGGGGCCGACGCGGAGCTCCCGGAGGTCCGTCCGTTCGTCCGGTCCGGACGCCGGACCAGAGGATCTTTTTAAGGAATTTTTGTTTGTAATCAAAATGGCGATCATCCAATTGAAGATTTAGAAAAATATGGCTATAAACCAGAAAATAAAGTACGAAATCTTTAATCGTCCTTCCATATTTCTGGCTACTCAGTGAAAAGAAAATATATGAATCACTTCTTTTTGGGAAATTTTAATTTTTAATTCCACCAGAGGTTAGGCCAGTTCCAACTCCAGACCCTGGACCAGGTTTTGTTTAAGAATTTTTGTTTGTTGCCAAAGTGGCCATCATCCATTGGAAGGTTTAGCCAAATCTGGCGATTTTAAACTTCATTTTTTCTCACTTCTGGCGACTAGAAACCTCAGAAATCACTTCTTTATCGAAAATTTTAATTTCCATTTTTGGCGAAATTTGGCTAGTTAAAAAAGCAAGCTTGGTCCGAGCTTCCGGACCCACACGACATTGCGCTACGGCGACCCGGTTCGGGGAACCTGCGACGGAAGTATCGTGGACGTATTGTATCGTGTGTGACATATTGTATCGTGTACGTATTTTACTGGCCGTATGTTCCTGGTTAGGGTACACAAGGTAAATGGTAAATACCTCAGGATTTTACAGGCAGTAAAATAAACCCGTCGCCACTCTCTGATTTGCCAAGGTTTATTTTTTCAAAACCGCAATTCTAGAGTCCAAACAATGGTTTATAAATAAATAAATATTTAATTTTAATTTTTTAATATTTAATATTTTAAAATCATAAAATTTTTGTTGAGCAAGAATTGGGAAAGTTTTGTTTTTTAATGTCAATCAATTTTTTTCTTCTCATTTCCTTTTTATTCATTTTAGTGATCTTGAAAAAATGGATTTTAAAAAAAAAGTAAAAAATAGTTGTATATAAACTAAAAAACCTTCCAAAATGAAAAAAATTCCAAAAATTTGGGCATAAAAATGGCAAAAATTCTTCCCCCCAAAAAAAAGAAGTTGTGAATTCAAGTAATTTTGCTAAATTTATGGAATTTTTTGCCAAATTGTTGATATCACAAAATTGGGAAAAAAAAAAAAAAAAACCCTCACTCCAAACTGTAATTTGATATTTCTGATTGGGTTCCAGCATTTAATTATACAGTAAAAGTGATATTGAGTTCATAACCATCAATGAGAAGTTACATCAGCTCAAGGACTAAAAAGCCTAAAATTACCTACCTACTTTACCTACCTACATACCTACTTACCTACCTGATGTGAGAAGCTTAACAACTGTACAATAACGTGTTATTCAAGAAAAAACACAAAAAATGTGTTATTTGATTTCATCACGTGGAATGCTTTTTTGCCGAATTTTTAGGGTTTAAATTTAGTAAAAAAAACAAATCTTATAAATTGAATGTTTTAAAGTTGTAAGAAAAATTATGGTTTTTTAAAAAAAAAATTGAACTTGGACTTGTAAAATTAAATAGGGTATTATTAAGATGTCACCCATTTTTTTTTAAAAAAAAATTGTTTGTGGTTTTTTTAGGGTTATGTTTTCATTTTTGTCATTTTAATTTGGGTTTTTGAATTGTGTGTTTGAGAAACTTTGGTTTGTGCTTTCACATGTTAAGTTTTTTTTCCTTTCAATTTTGATTTCACTATTACCAAGTCAATTGTAAATTTTGTCCTCCTAATGGCTTAAAATGACAAGGTTTCTCAACGTTAAAAAATATATATATATATATATATATATAATGAGATTTGTGCCCTCAATTCTCTCCTTCCTTCCTTCATTGGTAGTAATGATTTCTTTTCAACAAATTTTCACACTTTTTCAACCAAAAACAATTGGGATTTTTTTTTCTCTTGTACATTTGACTAGTTTCATTTTGGTGGTAGGGCATAAGCAACATTTTCAATACCAAATTTTTAATTAAAAATTTAAGAATTAAAAAAAGAAAACCCCTTGGGTAGTACGTAATCTTCCCCACAAGAAAAGTTCCCAATTCGCACCTACTTCGCTTCTTCTGAGTCTTCTTATTTTCTTTCTTCTTTCCTTCTTCTTTTCCATGCTTGGTCTTTTGGTTCCCTTGTTTCATGCCTTTTTGTTGACATGGCCCATAGACCTCCTGCCTATTTTACAACGAAGAGATTTATATTGTAAAGGGTCCCATCCCCTAGTATTTTGGCATAACTAGAGGCATGCTCCCATGTTCCCAAAGTTCCCATTCCCCCATCCCACAAGATACCACTCCCCTCTCCTCACCCATGGCCCACCCTACCGCCCCTCCTCCCCCCCTTTCTCCCACCCTGAAAAAAAAAATCCTTGTTGGGAGACAAGACATCATAATTCATGGTGCCTTTCTTTTCAAGCTTCAAAGGTCAAGAAGCCCATACACATATACCAATTCCAATTGGAAGCACATAAAACCCATCATGTGTAATGGTCCCATCCTCTTCCTTTACCGATTCTAAGATGGAGAAAAAACACACATATTCCAATTGGAGGGCCACCCAAGTTTGAACATCGTATTTTTATTCATATTAAACTTATTCCATTTGGAAGGTCGAGAACATCATATTTAACTTATTCTATTTTGGAAGGCCAAGAACATCATGTTTAATTTATTTCATTCAACAAAGTCAATACTTAGCATTAGGAATATCGGAACCCTAAAAAGAAACCGGCCAATTATCAATAAAACAAAACACCCAAAAAAGGGGGAGAAAATGGGTGTTATATAGGGAGGGGGGGGCGGGGGGGAGATACTCCTATTTTTATATGTTCCCACATCCCCATAAATACATTGTTGTTTACATGGGGGGGGGGGTTCCTGTACAAGTGGGTTCCCGTGAGGGAGGGTCACTTGAGACCATGACCCAGAGGTTGTTCCCAAACCTAATGAGAACCCACTCCTTGTGAGCCCAAGGTTGTTCCCAAACCATATGAGAACCCACTCCTCATGAGCACAAGGTTGTTCCCAAACCATATGAGAACCCACTCCTCATGAGCACAAGGTTGTTCCCAAACCTAATGAGAACCCACTTGGAATGCAACCTCACCTACGACAAATGTTTTCATCACAAGAAATGGTTGGATAATAAATTTTTGTCTTTTTTTTGCATTTGGGTCCCCCCCCGCCTCCAAGTTCCCACCTCCCTCATGTTGTTGGTGAGGCCTTCCTCCCCTTCTGTGCACCCTCTTCAAGAATTTTTGGATGGTCACTAGTGAGCATCCTTACAGGATAAGCAAAAAATAAAGCAATCCATTGCATCCATTGAGTATTGGAGTGACAATTGGTAGGGGCTCAAATCGGTAAATTTGGCAACTTCTGCTGAACCATGACAATATTTTCCCCACCACGTGCTTCTTCGCACCAGCCTTCCATGAACAAAATATTCCACCCTTCCACCCCCCCCCTCCAACAAGCTTCGTATGAAGCTTCTAAACATGAAAGAGTACCAAACAACAACAAAGATCTGCTAAGCACGCAACCCAGGCACCTGCCACCACTAGACCCCACAAGGATCATCAATATAAAATATCTTGCCATAATGCTCTAGGGTTAGATCATTGGAATAATAATGAATATCAATGGGTAAGGCTAAGTCTCTTTGCACACTCATGGACCAAGTCTCACTACAGACATACAAACAAAAGAGTGAAAATATAACAAATACTTGCCTACCTACAGAACTAAGTTGGGCATGTTGTTGCCCAATATTTGTCGGGCCTTGCCCCCAAAGGGACACGGACTATTGCATTGGATCCAACTTTTGGAAGTTTTACCTTATTAGAACCGGTTTCATATTATGTGACCTGGTTTGTTTGGTGAAGGTGTTTAGACTGTTTAGATTGGAAGGAATTGTTTTGGTGTTCAGAGTGTGGACACGGTAGGTAAATGTACAACATCTTATCTATTGGCAGGGCCGGTGTGTTTGTGATGCCTTGTTGGCTTTGCCTGCCAAGGCAAGGATATTGTTGTGTTTAGATTCATTATAGAGTATAGTAGCTTAAGGGATTCTGGCCCCTAGGTAATAATAGGTCTATTTTTATATGAGGATTTTTGAAAGATGATATTTTGGCTTGTGTTGGAACTTGAGATTAGTTATAATAGAGTTATAATGTCTTGAAGGATTTTGGTTTCTTTTAGAGGATTTTTTTGAACATTACGTATATTTTTTGCATGGTGAAATATTTGAATTTCCATAATTCTTCTTTTGCCTTAAGATGTTTTTTAATGCAAATGGCAAGGCCACAGTGTGACACACCCCTTGTTAAATAATGATTTTTATTTTATTATGCAAGTGGATTTCAAATGTTGATGAAATTAGGCATTTCTACTTTTTCTCAAACTAGGCTAATCAACACATTGGACTTGCAATTTTAGTAATATACTTAAGCTATGGCGAATAGCTTTCAAGGATTGGCATTGTTAAGCATGGCATTTGGTATTCCTATTTTGTTTAACTTTGAAGAATTGTGGTCAGGTGGCATTATTTCTTGTAGTGGATTCATGGTTAAGGAATACATGCATTATTCATTGTGCTTTTTTCGTGTTGTTTATTGTTATTATTTTGCATAGTTTCAAGCATAGTTTTCAAGAATTATGCACATTAGACTAATAATTATTAGGCACTCCCCTTTTGATTTAATTTCAGCTTTACTTGGTAGGCAAGTATAATATAGGTATGGCCCTAACAAAAAAGTTTGCTTTGTTATTCAGGGGACATTACAAGGTGGCACAATTGCGCAAATTTCTCACAATTCCAAGTTGTTTGACTCAACATGCACCATTCATTTGGAATGGTTTATGCATTATTTATTGATAAGTCTCATATCAGAATATGAAGATAGTGGGGTGTTTTAGTGTTTTGCACAATTACCTTTAATGAATAGGTCCCAAGTTCAATTCTCAACAAAATTCACAAAGTGAGACCAGTTCCTTTTTTCCCTCAACACCCAGTCTTTAGTATTAATCAACTTCAAACCTCATTGCAAAAGGGAGTGTCTCGCACCCTGGCCTTGCCATTTACATTAAAGGGTATCTTAAGGCAAAAGAAGAATTATGAAAATTCAAATATTTCACCATGCAAAAATATAATCTTCAAAAAACATTCCCTAAAAGAAACCAAAATCCTTCAAGATATCATAACTCTATAACTAATCTCAAGTTTCAACACAAGCCAAAACATCATCTTTCAAAAATCCTCATATAAAAATAGACCTATTATTACCTAGGGGCCAAAATTCCTTAAGCTACTATACTCTATAATGAATCTAAACACAATACCCTTGCCTTGATAGGCAAGGCCAATAAAATGACCATCCAAGGATTATGTGATCATTAGGGTGAAGCTTTGAACACCTCAATTTCTTTTGTTGGTAATTTCATGATTATTTTGCCAATTAAAAAAACTCAAATACTTTCACAATGAAAAAATTGTGCTTTTAAACATCTAGAGTGATAAAAGAGAAAAGTCCATTGCCATAAACCAAACCTTACTCTCATTTAGATTAAAATCCTTTCACTAATTTTGCTACTTTGTTTGGAAAGTTGCCAAAATTTTGATATATTATAATTTAATTAAGAAAAAAAACCATGTCCTAAGCACTCAACTTGTATATATGTTGTCCATTTTTTTTCTCCTTTTGGAGTGGGGTGGCAGAGTAGGGGCGTTGTGAGAATTTTTCTTTTTCGTTATGGGTCATGGGTCCATGGCAAAACACTGTTGTTTTCTTTTTGGGGAGGGGGGAGGAGGTTGCTTCTTTGCAAAAGGGTCATGTCATTTAAATTTTTAGTTATTTTTGCTTTAGTAAAGTCTCGTTTTTTTTTTTTTTTTTTTTTTTTTCATTTAAAGGGTTTTTTTTTTTTTTTTTTTTTTTTTTAAATAAACAAAAAAATTGAAAAAATTTTTTTTGTGGTGTATCACCACATATTTATTT
>Ga0116227_10009217_pt1 | contig 18050 bp, 8 predicted proteins | sample S1TSphgellanicum_FD_89693 | JGI IMG/M metagenome (GOLD analysis project Ga0116227, IMG submission 89693) | Host-associated microbial communities from peat moss isolated from Minnesota, USA - S1T2_Fb - Sphagnum magellanicum MG | ecosystem: Host-associated > Plants > Peat moss > Unclassified... | reverse complement strand
TTTTCCTAAAAAAATGAATTTTCCTACCATTGCAGGAGTTCACCAACAATGGTAAACTTGGTCGTTGTAAGAACACAACAACAAAGACTATCTGAAAATGGAGCTACAAGAGTTCCAAGTGTTGTAAAAAGGTTGCTAAAAAGGCCCACCACACAGCCACAATTTCTTCACCATTGCCAAAAACAAGAATTTTGGTTTTCTTGCGAGATGGGAGCTACTACTACTCCTCCTCCTCCTCAAGCTCCTTCTCCTTATTAGTGCGCACCATGGCCAGATGGCAAAGCTCAATAACGCCATGGCGGCTGCTGCTGCCCAACATCCATCACTATCGCCTTCAAACCTTCAAACCTCATGATGTGAAATTGTTTGTTTATCAAGTAGAATGGTTGAAAATAGAATGGTGCCACCATTATAAAATAATTACTTCTCTAAACCAACATGTGAAATGTTTTACACCTCACATCAAAATACTTTTTCACCTAACTTTTACTGATGTTTAAAACACTTAAATTTCTAATCATTAAGAACATCCCCACCAATGTTCAATATGTGACCTTGCACATTAAAATTAGATGAAGAAAAACCAACATCAAGAAACTAATCACAAAATTTTATACGCATGTTGAACGAACTAGAAAGTAAAAAGTGGACCAAAAAAAGTGTGTACATGTAAATATCTCAAAATTATTACAAAATTTTCTGACAATGTAGTTGTCAAAATTTACAATCCACGAAGGGTTTGCATCATAGATTATTGTATTTGACGAGTCTGGTGGTTTGTAACATGGATATATATTTGTATTTTTATCTATCGATTAGGTATTTGCAAAAGTTATTAAAGATGACAAGAAGTTTGAAATGATTTTCAAAAGGTAGAAAGCATGCCGCATCTGATCACATTCGAGATGGTCAATTTGTATGATGTTGTCAAAACCTTCTTGTCATGTCAACGGTTTGGCCATCATAGACCCATTGTATGGGTATACAAGTGATTGTATAAGAATTGTGTCCATGATGGTTTGCTCATGATGGTTGTTTTTTGTTTTCGATCTCGTCACCATCAATGGCAACACTTTCATACATGTTGCATCACTAGTGCCAACAGTGGACAAGTTGGTTTTTTTTGTTGTTGAGGTGGGCATTTCATTGCTACTCTGGAGGTTTTTTAGTATTTTGTTTCGCTGGATTGAATGTCAAATCGAACCAAATGCTAACATCTATGATTTTGAATTCAATGAGGAATCCAACCATTTGGTATGGTGCAAATGTTCCAAGCACTTCCTTGCGCATCATGCTGATGGTTGTGTACACATAAGTTTGTCTTCAATTTCGACATACGAGATGTTCAACACATCCATGATCAATTTCATGTGTCTTGCACAACAATAAAAAACACAATTAACATGAATTTATTTTCAAGGAACAAATGGAATGAATTTATTTTGATGGGAGAAAGAATACCCGGGGTTGGCATTTTGTTGTGGTTCTCCAAAAAAAAGAAAATTGTTGGCCCAATCATCAACGAATTGGTTGGCTTCCGTTGAATAATCAAATGCTAAAAGTTTGTTGTAGCCTTTGTATCAACAAAGGTCGAAAAGGCGAAGCTAGTTTTCAGTTGGGTAACAAGTCTATTCCATCTTCTTGAATTTCTTGTTGACAGGCGATGAGGTGGAGTCAATAAGATCTTTCTTCAATTTTTTCAAGAGTGTTACATAATTCGGGGTTTTTGGTGGGGCCATGTCGAGGAGGTTGTGGTTTCAAAGTAGCTGGGTTGTAAGTTGGAAGTCAAAAGAAACTAGACAGACGCTATCCGTTGGCGTGTTGTTTATGAGAATAAAGGAATGCGTTGTTGTGTTATTTGAATAGGAGTTGAAAGGATACATGTGTGAGAGGTAGTGGGGTGTAGTGACAGATTTAGTATGAAATTCGGTGAGTCATAAGTGATTCACATGTTTAGATGATGGGCCAATTGGTCTCGATTGATGCTTGAGTAGGAATTGAAAGGATACATGTGTGAGAGGTGGTGGGGTGCAGTGATGGATTTAGTATGAAATTCGATGAGTTATAAATGATTCACATGTTTAGATGATGGGCCAACTACTCTCAACTAACACTTACGCACTAGTTGAAAGGATACATGTGTGAAAAGCGGTGGGGTGCAACAACAGATTAATATGAAATTTGGTGAATCATAAATGATTCACATGTTTAGATGATGGGCCAATTGCTCTTGGCTAACGGTGAATTGATGGTGATTTTTTTTTTAAAAACTATTTTCATTTGGTTGATTCTGGTGGCATGAAGAGGTATTCAATGAAATTTTTTTTGCAAATTCCATCTCGTGTTTTTTATGTGTAAATAAACAATTTAATATCTCTTCTTCTAACTAGTTTGTGCAGGTTAAGGTTTGTGGGAAAGTTTTGAGTGCATCTTATGAGGTTCTGTTTTCATTAGGTTTGTATGTTACATGTTTGCTCACAATATCAACATCAGTTACATATATGTTCATAAATGTGGAAATCTAGGAGCTATTGTTATAAAATGTAATTCATGGAGATGCACTGTTGTTTACTATTATAGTTTTTTGCATTGTTGTTTAAGATGGCTTTTAGGGTTTTCATTTTTTTTAAAACTCAATTTGTCCAATGTTATGACTTTGAAGAGCTTATGAAAATCCCCCTAAAATTGGAAGGTGACCAACATTAGGGGCATGGTGTAAAGCCATAGTCAAATTGGCTTTCCATGAAGGTTGGAAATTTTTTTGCTTTTGGAAATGTTTAGGAATTGCAAATTGCTACTTTGACCAGTCAATTAAGGAATTTGTGTTCTCATAGGATACATACTTTTAAAGAACCTTTTTTTCTGTTGTGTTTGGCTACATGTTGGAGTTGCCATAAGGTTGTTGATAGACAAGCTTGGATATGGCAAGGAAGTATGGAATTAAATCATATTGCAAAAAAACCCAAGGTATGTTGTATGTTTGCAGAAATTTGTTGTTGATTGAATAGGTGGGGTCTTTAATATATTTTTAAGGGGATGGGATGCAAATAATTTAAGTACACAACTAGTCTTGGAATAGATCTTAAAGGAATCTTTTTATGTTTCAAGAATGTACAAGACTGTTTTTGGAAATATAATTTTTCTTGTAATTCTTTCAACAAATATTTATATTTCACTTGGTTTTGTTCAAGTTCTTGCAAATTGGATTACTGGCAATTCACAAGGAAAAAGAATGGATGTTATCATGCCCATGTTTTAATTTTGATTCAGTTAACTGCATACATGCTCGGGTGCAAAAACTAGTTTTTCAAAGGTACATTGTTCTAGTGTCATTTCAAAAAGTTTGTGCTAAATTCTATATTTGCAAAGTGGCTTTCTTGTTTGTACTACTTGTTATATGAAGTTAGAATACTCTACATGCAAATTCCATATAGTCTACCTACATATATGCATTCTTGTTTCAATGCTGAAACTTTTGTCCAGCTTTATTGTTGTCATTTTTGCCATAGTGAGGAAAAACAAGAAAGAAGAGATGGAGATGAAAATTGATTTTTGTGGACAACCATTGAAATGCCACACTCCAAGGTGAAGAGTGGAGAGAAGCATGTGTGTTGTTGTTGTTGCACCCACAAATGTTGATTATGTTTGCAACAACTCCATAAGCTGAAGTATGGCCTTTTTCATGGTCATCCTAAAAATCCCTCTAAAACCCATGTTTTTATTGCCCAACTTTATTTTTCTTGTTGTCTCCAATTGCATATGTTTGCTCAGGTTTGTTTCAAGTCTAAAAACTTTTGGATGTAATGGAATAATGTGTAATGTGTAATGTGTAATTTGTATTTGGATTTTGGACAAATTTTGTTTAAGCAAACACATTAATCCCATTAGACCATGGCAGTAAGAATAGAAGCCTAAAAGCGGCAAAAAGAAGAGCTTCACATGCAATATGAGATTGTTTAAATGTAGAAAGAGGTGACTACCTAATGTTGTTGAGATACTCATTCACAACAACCTAAAAAAACATAGGCCCATTTCCCTTTCTTTTCATTGCTAATTTTTTGATGGAACAGTGAGCTTCATGGCCATGACCAAACTAATTTACATGCCAATAACCTAGTTGTGTAACCTCAGTGTGAAAATGTGATGTTTGTAGGTGTCTTTGTATACTAGTGAAAATAAATTAGTGCAAGAGTATGACATAACATTAACAAAGGTTGAAAAGGTAAGAATCAAGGACTTGATATGGAATTTGCTCTTATGGTCATGTTCCTATCACAATTTAGAATGATCACTCCGTTGTTGCACATTGTACATACAATGTGGCATCCTTGTAAAGAGAAGTAGGTATCTATGATGTGATTATGTAAGTTCTATTGTGTCAACAGTTTTGTGACTCCCATTTGCAAAGAAATGGTCATTTGCTTATCTTGTATGGGTTGTAAAGTTAACAATAAGCCTTGATTATAAGGTAGTTTAAGTATTTATAACTCGGTGTTCAATTGGTGTCATCAACAATTGTTGTTATTCATCAATGTGCTTTATTTGTAGCAATTGATAATTCAATGATAAACACTAGATATGTACAAACAAATTGTGTGTTAAAATGATTGATGGATTTTTATGTTTTATGAAAGTTATTTCTCACAAATGTAACACCTAGTTATGTTTTTTGTAAGGACACATGAGGAAATTTTGAGCAATTCTGATCGAGCATATTGATAATTAGTTCATCTATAACAAATTTACAAGCATCAAGATAAAAACTTAGGAATAAAGCTTGAACTTGTAATATGATTGTTTGATAATTTCATACATGTTTATGGGAATCAATATTAATTTCATGGTTGTTTAATTACCAAGTGAATTTCTCTTATTACACCATCATGTTTCAAGGATTAAAATGTTGACCAGTAATGTCTTGTGGGGTGTGGTCTCTTTATTTTGTAGGTTGTAATTCATGTTATTGGAAGCGAAACAAGTAATTAACTCTACAATACATCCGAATGACATCTAAATGGGACTACATTCTATTTTTTGAATAGAATGTTATGAGGTGAACCAAAACTTATTTTTTGCAAACATTCATACCATTGATTAGTACATCTTTGGCATTATGTTAACTTTAAAATACAATGTCTACATTTGATTCTATTATTTATTATCAATATAATAGTCGCATTTCTTGATGAATTGTGATGGGGATAATCAATGTTTTTGGGTTCGTTGGTGGGTTGGTTGATTGAATACGATGTGTGGAATTAGTACTATGAAAATGGATCTTGAATTGAACTTGGTTGATTTTATAATTTGATCATGTGGTTGATTTTATATATTATTGGAATTCATTTCCATTTTTGATCATTTTCCATGTAATTACAACATACATTTTGAATATAAACACTAAAAAAAATTCATTGATATGCAAAAATTTCCATCTTAAAGAAAAATTGTCTATTTATATGGAATTATATTGTATTGCAATTTCCTAGAAAACTCCAATTTGCTGATAGTTTCCAAATCCTTTAAGGAGTTTTTAAAAACCTATAGGTAATTTTAAGATAATTTCATGTGCCTATATAATTGGTGATAAATTAAAGAATTATACATAAATATTTATGAAATAATGTGGTATTTGTATTATAACCATAAAATTTGAACATTAAAATACATTTTAGAAATAAACATTACTTTGATATAGTCTATACAAGCATTTAAAATCTTTGTCTTATTACAAACAATATTGTGATTTAATGTATGGTAAATTATGTTAAAAACTATGAATATATAAAAGTTGTGATTATATTATGTAAATTCATATTTGTAAAAAAAATTTAAAATAGTTACATTATGATATATAATGATGATATATTATATTATCAAATAATGTACAACATCAAAAAAGAAATTGTAGAAGAGTTCAATCAGCCTATAGTTTCCAAACCTTATTGTTAGTTTAGAAAATCTTTAATTATTTCAAAAACTCTTAAATCCCTTCATAAATTTATTTAAAGTTGAAAACCTTCTTAATGGATTTTCCAGGGAATGTATATCCTGAGCATAGCATGCATAACCATACCATGTTTAGAATTTTGCATCATAGGTTATTATTTTTATTAAAATAAATTACATATTGATAATTCATTGTATGATCTATTTCATATAAAGATAAATATATATATTATTTATATGGGAATAGTTGTTTATTTTATGGTCAACATCCATATGCATGATTTAATTTTGAAAATTAATTAATTAAGTTATATTCATTTCAATTTTATGTTAATATTCTTTTTAGACAATTTTTATATCTAGAGGTGCTCAACACCAATTCCTTGTCCTTTGGTTTCAAAGGACACAATTTGCAAGTGGAAGTGTTCCACATTTATGATATTTCATAAAGAGGGTTCATTACCCTTTGCAAATAAATTCAAAATAATTTAAACTTAGAAAAAACCATAAAACTTAAAACCAAATTTCATGATAGGTAAGAAAAGGAAGTAGAAAAATTTAGAAAAAATTGGTTATAGTAGTAATAATAATTGGTTGTAGTGTTAAAACTTTATCTTTTTGCTGAATGTTAGAAATTTAGTTTAACAAGGATTTTTTATATTAAATTAAATTAAATGTAACATGAATTCAATTTCAAGTAATTAATGATTTTTTCAAAATTTTAATATTTTAATATATGGTTTAATTTGATAGCTTAATTTGTGGGTGGAAGAAGGCCACCGAAGTGGCTTGTTGCACAAGTTTGTGTGTGAAGTGATTTGTAGTTTAAAAGCCACTCTAGTGGCCTATCTTATAGTTCCATAGCCAAAACTCTAGAGACTAGACTAAGGTGGTTACCTATGTGGGGTAGTTGTATACATGGGTTTGAGGAAATCAAGTCAAGCCTTGGGGTTAAGGTGATAAGGATACCCATTGATGAAAGAAGATTAAAGATGAATAATTAATAACATAACAATGCACCTTTTTTCAAGTAACACATTGGACCTTTGAGTAAAATCGTTAAGGCCACTTAAAAACTATAAGGCCAAACTTGCTAAAAAAATTGGGTTTTGTATATTTCATGGTGAAAAAAACTAGGACTATTATAAACCGATCAAGGGTCATCTGGTTTCAATTTTTTTGAAAATTAAAGTTATATACTAAAACCAATTGTTTGATTTATTCGAAGTTTTTCTTTCAACTTGGCAAGTGTGTATTTTTTATTATTATAACTTTCGATGTTGAATATTTCAAGGAAGATAATTGTAGGTTCATTTTAGATATTGGAAATTTTAAGAATCTTGCATCCAATTTGATGTCAACTTTTTCATCAACCAAGAGATCGATTTTAATTAAGTTATTTGAAAATGTCAAACGAGTCATCTAGTTTAATTTTAGGTTTTCATATATTTGATGATTCTGGATTTGCATTTACAAAAATTTGATAATTTTAATTCTTGATTAACAATTATGTTTAGGTAAATCAGTTAATGGTTAGTTGTTGGTAATCAAGTTTAATTTGGCATGTTAAATTATTTTACATTTTTTATTTTGTTTGGACATACTTGGGTATAAAAACATGACCCCACTTCAACATATTAAATTCAAAGGTTAAAGAAACAACTTTAAAACCCAAACAAGCACTAGATTTTTAAGAGATTTTTAATTTGGGTCCAATTCTAAATATACCTTTTCATAAATTACATGAACATATGATTTCACTTGCATCCCAAAAACTACATTTGCATGCACATATTTTGGATAGACATAATCAAAGGAAAAAAATTTAAGATGTCAAAAATATGTAATCATAAATCACTTTAGAACTCGTCTTCAAAGAAAGATTGTGTGAAATAGATAGTGTCAAAATTATTGTTTCTAGAAACTTGTCTTATCTATTTATTTCCCCACAATGTTTTCATTTTTGGTTTCCTAGCAGATGAAAAGTCACAAATTGGTTAACCTGCAAAAAAATAATATTTATAAAAAAACATAGAACTACTACATTATGATGATATCTTTCAAACTTTAAAAAATGATTTTAATTATAAAAAATTACTTTATAATGTAATAACATTACTTAAGGAAAATAGACATGGATGAATTATAATTATTTCATAATTCCTACAAGAATTTCAACAAAAAAAAATACATGTCTTCATTTTCAGTTTTATGAGTTCATCTATTGGCAATGGATCCCAATTTTAAGGGAAGGTTTTTTCATTTGGATGTAACTTTTTAATACTTTGGATAATGTTCTCTAGTACTTTGATGAATTCTATTGTGACTTTTCTTGGTGATAATGAGCTCACCTTAGGGAGCCAATTTTTACCACTCTTATGAGGGTGTTTTAGCCATTTAAAAAAACATATTCTCTAGTTGTGGTGGAAACAACTTAAACAATCCACATATTGGACTCAAGTGGAAGCAAATGTATGGCATATTACTTAAGAAATGAGAAATAAAAAGTACCTACCATATTCCAAGATGAGTTGTGTAGCTTTTCAAGCCTTAATGTTAAAGCTAACTCTTTTTTTGTAATCTCAATGCCTTAATATTCTACCGTCACAACTAGAGATTTGAAAATCGTTGTAATCATTTTTTGTAAATATTTTCATGGACATAATGTCATTCACATGGCTAATTTTTTTAATGTGGGTGCATCAACAATTTGAAAATATGTGAACATAGTATGTGATGTCCTCGTTAATAAATACTAACTATTTAAAAAATACATTAACATTTCATTCAAGAATTTCAAGAGTTGACAAGTTTGCCAAAACATATGTTGATCAATAGATGAAATTCAAATACCACTAGTAGATTTTCCAAAGCAAGAGAGTGACACTTACACAAAGTGGTTTTTACAATAGAAACAATTTCATAATATTGTTTTACAAAAGGCATGTGGTGCATGGTGTACACGACTGATTTTTAAATGTGTGTGTTGGACAACCAAGAGGAGTTATTGATGGTGGCCATTTTAAGGTTCATAGCTTGTATAAACAACTAAGAGATCAAAAAATTTTGCAAATACTTGTTCTTAGAATTAAAAGTGTGATATGTACACCTTACATCATTAAAGACTTAGTTTATCCAATTTGAACATATATTTTTTAAAATTTTGAAAAACAAAAAATCGTGCAAATGTCGACCAAATAAGATATGATTATAACATGAACAAATGTAAAGTTGTGATAGAAAATGTTTTTGGTTCATTAAAAAATCGATGGCAGATTTTGAGGCATTTGAACTCCAAAGTTGATAAAAGAATTAGGGTAACAATAACATGTTGTGTATTCCGCAATTTTTGTGAAATGTGGAATGAACCTAAACCAAGGCTTGCAAATTTGGCAAGTAGAAAGGAATACCTAGTTGAATTTAGTGGCCATATGTTGCCTGCTCATAAAGATGGAGAGGTAACTAAAGCAAAAGAAAAATATTAAAATTGACATTGTATGATCAATGGGTGTTTAATCACATTATGCTAAGAGTTCAATAAATAAAATTTTCATTTCAATGTATTTTTTGTAAAAAAAATCAATATGGCACTTTTTTTAAGGGTCTTCAAAACATCAAAAAACATTGTTGCAATCTATAATTAATTCTATAACATTTGTGAAATGATTTTCTCGGTCATCTCATCTTGAGTTTCTCAATTCCTTCAAACAAATTGATAAATCCTTGATAACCTTTACAATAAAAATGGATCCAACATTCATTTTCATCTTTTTTTTTCAATTCTTCATTTGGTTGACCTTGGACAGTAGGCAATTTGCATGCCCTAATCCTCAATGTATCAAAATTGGAAGTTAGAGTTGCAACTCCATCTCCAAATGCATAAGTTTGCATCACATGAAACATAAGAACATCTTGACTTTCAAGAACACATTCATCTTCATAAAAGATATTCACAAATTCAGTCTTTTTTAAAAATTACATGCACTTTTTGATCAACTCCTTAAGGCACTTCATCTATCTTAGTAGCTTTAGCAAACAAGTAGTCAAATTTTTCATACCAAGTCCAGTCAAAAGGAGGAACACATGTAATGTTCGTTTTTTTTGTCCAAAGTTATATTTGTTTTTCATTTTCTTGAATTTGTCTTTACATTGGCCCAAAGTGCACTACACATTAGTTGGAAAGTGGGCATTCATGGTTATAGCAAATGCCTCCAAGTTATGTGTTTTCATCACCTTCGCTCCAAATTCCTAATACATTTTTTCAAATTTGTTAAACAAAAATGTGAATGTTGCATTGTTCCAAAATCTCCCTATGGAGTCTCTAACTTTAGTTTACAATTCATCCCTCTTGTGTGCACTAGACAATCCATTGATTATGCCAAAGAACATTTATAAAAAGCTTGGTTGTTCATGGGTAGAAACTTGTTTTACAAATCCCTCCATGGATAAATAGAAATTCACTACATTTCAACCTTAAACTTTGCACAATTACTCTTGTATGAGTATTGTGGAACAAGCAAGGCAATAAGAAGGTGAGAACATCTATAATTTTTTTCATCTCATTGTAAACCATGATGATGGAAATTTTTTTCACCTCTAATGGTAAATGTTGCATGTTAAGTGAAGTTGAAACTAACGAACTAATCACAAATTCATTTTGGAATGAAAAGCTTGAAAGCTTATTAATGATATCTTCGACATAGGTTGTTAGCTGACTAATGAAGGCTCATGAGCCCAACATTAATCTCTCAAAAAAATACAAATATTGCAAAAACTTTGTTTTTGCAAACATATTGCCATTTTCATGGGCCCTAACATTTTGCATTTGCCCATAATTGTTAGTGCAATTAGTAGTACAAGAATATTGTTGCTATTTTTTCTTCTTAATTTGCCTTTTGCCCTATTTGTTTTTCCTGTCATGTTTTGCATTCATAAAGCACCATTGCTTATTTTTTCTTTGTATTTTGGGCATCCTTCCTTGCCCTAAGGTTGCCAAATTTAAGTGCCACTCTCTTAAGGTTCCCCAAGAAATTATTAACCTTTTAGGATAATTTCCAACTAGTGTAAATTACTCGTGAACTTGTTTGTCTTTTTTAATTTATTTATTATTAAAAAATCTACTATACTTTACATAGGGGAAGGTTCAAGACATAGGGCCTTTTGGATTTGAGGTCTCATCCTTGAGGCCAATAGGTTGAGGGAAAGGGCCAAAAAATTGGAAGGCCCTATATTGAGAACCTTCTCCTATATGTGTAGGACTATTTTTTTATTTCTATGTGTACTTTGAAAGATTTCCCCCAAGAGAATGCTATGATAGGGGGAGATACTCCTATTTTAATATGTTTTTATGTTCTCATCAAAAGAAAGTCATTTACATGCATGGAGGTTTAGACATATGCTTGGGCTCACACCCTCTAGTGGCTTTCCCTCAGGAGAACCCACTCATACATGAACCTCCTTTACAACATTACCTCACATATTACCAATACAAAGGGGAGCCTAACATGCAAGAAAGTTACATACCCCCTAGCAACTATAACATGCTCGAAACATGTATGGCATGGTGTAACAAAAAAAGAAGCTATACACATAGCCTAACTGCTATTGGACATTAGTATGAGTTCAAAGCACAATGTCTATGAAGATCAACAGATTTGATTTAATCATTTCTGATTTCTTTCCAAACGCCATATTTTTCATCTTATTACAAATCAAATCCTTACATAAAAGCCCAATTATTTGCATTCATCTTTATCTCTACTAAAATTAATCTGAATTGTCATAGGTACATAATTAATATGGTGGGTCTAGTGAATCAAATTGTTTTGGACTCTCTCCTTAAGCTACTAGGGTCTAACTTGGCATCAACATGACCAACATTACTAGTCCCCATCCCAATACTATCCACAACTTCACATAGGTGAATTTGATAAGACCATGTCAAACAATAACACCATTGACAGATTTCCATTTCCTTCAGGTTCTATAATAATGCACAATCCACAATCTCGAAATTCCCAACAAACTGGGTCTCTGTCCCAAATATGTTTCCCAGTATTTCCATTCCACAATCCCAAAATCTCCAAAACTACATACTAATGCCTTATTCAGACCAACCTCTTGTCCTCTAGTGATCTTCATCACTTTTGCCAATTCCCACATATTTTATTCATGTATGTGTCTCAACCACAATCCATCCTTTTGACTCCAATGCACAATGGAAAAAAATAGGAATCCAAAAGATATTTAAAAACACAACTGGTGGGCATTCCTCCCAAAGATTCCTCAACAAGAAAATCAAACACACCATCTACTCAACTGCAATGCATCACCCTAATAACTATCAAAAACTTCTATACTTAGCCTTCCATAGTCCACCATTTATCTTTTCTCTTGCACATGCTCCCTCCAAAAATCACCAAAAGTCGCCAAAAGAACATCAAGCTGATCCTGCCATGGCCATAATTAATCAAGCGCACCACAACAACTTAGCTCCTACCCTGTCACAACATAACTCAAGCAAAGCAAAACCACAAAATTCCTCAACTCCATTAACCTGCAACAAACAAACACTCACACACATAGACACATAAACTACCCACTTATTTTTTTGGCTATCTCTTTTTGATTGCAAGGTCGGATTTCTCATCCTTTAGGTATTCTTTCCAAAAATAAGCATGTCCCCCCTCCATTTCATTCTACAATGAAATTCATGCATGTCAAGGAATGCCAAGGTGAAAAAACACGAGGTAAAGGGCAAACTCAGGGAAAAAATTTGCAGCAACACTGTTGTACTGACTGCATTAACAACTATCTGCAAATATAATGTTATGATTGTACACACCACCAGGGTCCTAATACACCTACCATTTGAAAAGTGTACAAGTCCCAGTGGAGGCATTCTGCATTTATATATTCAAAACAATATTACAAGGGCCCACTAACGTAGTACCTTGGCCATTTCAACACATGTCCGTCGAATAATCAATTGATTTTGAGAATATCATTTCAACAAATAGAATATTCCAAAATATTCACTGTTTTCTTTCACAATATTTTTTGATTTGGAAGAAGTAATTTCTGAAAATTTTAACAATTTTCAAAATAATATAATTATTGTCAAATTGGCCAAGGTGCTAAGGTATACATGTAAGTATTCATGCAAGTGGAGGCATTTTTGCATTCATATATTCAAAACAATATTACCCAGATCCACTGGGTTATGATATACCATTTTATAAGTGTACGAGTATGTATGTGTGCAAATGGAGGCATTTTGAATCCATATCATCAAGACAGACATATTCACATATTTGATGCACAAAGACTAGTTTACAGAGGTTGCATGTAGTTTTCTCCAGGAGGCAAGGTAGGTATTGTTGTACAGATGACCACTTGTTGTACAACACGTTTATCTTGAGAGACGCTAAATGCCCTTAAATTAAAAGAACTTTTGCAGAATTAAAGAAACATGTAGGAACCGTGCAGGGCCAAATTACATGTGCAAGAAAAACAAGCCCCAGACGGAGCTTGATGGGGCCTAAAAACATGTGCAAGAAGACAAGAAAAAAAAGCTCCAGACAGAGCTTGATGGGGCCTAGAAACATGTGCAAGAAGACAAGAAAAACAAGCTCCGGACAGAGCGATGGGGCCAAAAACGTGAAACGCCACACAGAAGACTGAAACAGGGACTGCATGTAGGTGAGAACTACTAATAGCAAACCACTTGGACGAATCATTATGATTGGCCAATCAAAAATAGGGCGCAGCAGTCACATCATATTTATTACACTCTTCTATAGAAGGTGCACAGCTTTACTGCGGTTTTTGCTAGCCTCAGCAAACTGAGCAAATATGCAGGAGAAAAACCATGTTCCTCCCCCAAGCAGGCATATGATGATTTTTCTTCATCTCATTTTAATGCGCAGGGTCACATACGAGCACCAGTGGGGATGCTCTAAAAGGCACAAAAAGTTCTAAGTTCTCACTCAAAAGGTTAACCAACATCAATATATTCTTATCAAGTTGTACTTAGTACTTACCCAAATTATAGTTCATTTTTAAATGTATAAGAAGAGGTTGACGAGAAACAGTAAATGGCCTGTACTTTACCTTGGATGACGCACAGCTTTCGAAGAACATGAATAAGTACGCCCAACAAGGGGTGGAGATACTCATCACTGAAAATGAGTTCGTTGTGGAGCTTTTCCTTTTTAAAGGGAAAATTTGGTTCCGGTTTAGGGTTTGCCTTATTGGTATGCCTTCTTTCTCAGTAGCCCTTCATATGCTTATGAAGTTTACTTACGTAGATTGCGTATGTACTAATGTTATCTGAATTCTTCTCACTTTGTGGCATGATTGGATAAACACCATACAATCTCTGTTATGAAAACATTGTCATAAGTGTAGATCTTGATGTACATCATGGATGAAACTAAACCACTCACTATGATGATTCAATGGATGACAACCAATTCCTACTTCCGTCCACCATCTATACCAACTAGACTTTAAAGTTAATAGGTGACAAAAATTGCCATTTAAGTATGGATAATTTTTTTTTATGGTTCATATTGAATAGTCATCACCAGAAAAAAAAAAATCAATTTTGTGGTATAAAAAAATTGGTGATTTTTTCCCAAAAACAATTAACACAACACTTGATTTCCTTCAAAGCCAAATTTCCCCTACATAAACACATTTTTTCAAAACTTTCCCATTTCCTGTGTTGAAAAAAAAATCAATGGGACTCATGAACCATCCATCTTTATGCAAATAATGTTGTGAATTGCTTGGGTACATGAATGAGTATTATCTTGATGGGTTCTTAGTCAAATAGGTCTCATGAAATATGTTTCATGGTTCATATATACCCACGAGTCATTCATCATTTTATCATTTGAAACTTCAACTCATGTTTGCAAATGTTCCAAATTTCATCCAAGTTGTTTGACTAATTGCCAACCATCAAAAAGTCTAAAAGATGAACATTAAGTTCGTTTAGGAGTCATTGTTTTCATGTGAAAATGCATTTTTGTCATCCAAAAAATGATGTTTCACCCCCAAAATGTCATTAATTTATAAGGATGATAGCTTCATCTACAAAGATGAATTTGATATTGAAAAGAAAATGAAATAATTGTCATAATGTTGAAAAACTCTAAATCATTTGGAATGATGAAAACTTGGCATTTTACAAATGGACTTAAAATCACAAGAGTTACGATTTAATGACGTTGTATTATTAGGGCCAATACAAATCATGTTCACAAAGATTAATTTTAATGACAAGGTGAATTATGAACTAATATTTATGGGTGATTTTTCAAATTTTATTGTACAATTGTTTGTGAACAATTCTAAAGATAATTCATACCTAGTTCATTTTAAAGCCTAACTATTTCACTTTTTACCCTTCCAATCAACATGAATGTGAAAGGGCAAATTAACAAGTGATTTATCATGTCCATGATAATTATAATAATTCGTTCAAATCAAATTTGAAATTAATGTAAACAATGATCAACTATTTGAAACCATATGGGAACTAGTTTTTTTTTTTTTTTCAAATTCGTCAAGTAAGTGCATTGGCTAAGATCCTTAACATTAATTAGCAATAAATAGTGATTGTCCTGCTAGACTAGTAGTTTTTTTTGGAATCCTGCCTAGTTTTGGCACCCTATAGGAACACACTATTTAAATCTAGCGACTTCTAAGTTTTTTGGTCAAGATATGACGATTTTAAAAACATATATATCAAAATCCCCTTTGTTGGATTGGCCAACCCTATTTTTTGTCTCCAAGTTGCAAAAATTTGTTAGAAAAAAAACATTGATGGGAACATTAAAAAAAAAAATTTTGATTACCATTGGTAATGCAAAGTAGCATGAAGCCTAAGATAGTGTAGTGTAGAAAAAACACTTTCAAAATTCAAACTATAACTTACTACAGGTGAAAATGAAAAGGTAATAATTAAATTTTTAGTGAAAAAAAAAAATGGGCATATGTATGTTTAAATTCTAGTGATGATGATAATCGGAACCGGTTTATGTAGACTAGGTATAGGAGTTTTTTGTCACTAAGACAATTACAGCATGGTTGTCAACCATGACAATTACAAATAGTTGCATGGTCGACAATTATGCACTAGAATGACCATTTTTAACTATAATGTTTCGAAATATTGGAAATTCAAATGATTTTTTTGGGTCATTTGGTGGGTTCTATCATCATCTACACATTTAGCTTTTGCACAAGATCCTTCTTCTTTGTAGAGTTGCGTTTGTAAGAAAATGGGATTAATTACAATATGGGTTGCTGATGGCATGTTTCATGGGTTTACATGTCGGGCTTGTTTATGTGGGTATGCATCCAATATGTTATTGAGATGAATGCATTCAAAAGGCTGAAGTTGTTATTGTAGGTGCAGTAGTAGTAGTTCCTTCTATTTTGTAATGTTGGCATGTTAATGTTTTTTCCGCAGATGGTGAGTGTAACTAGTGATCTCTCATGGACTCACACCATCCTTGTTGTTGCTTCTAGTTGAAGGTTTTCATCAATTCTAGGCTTTACGAATGATTGGATTTACAAAGTAATGTCTACCTATGACCATTTTAATAGTAAGCAAGATAGACACAAAGTTTCATGAAACAAAAACCTTAGAATTTCCTTAAAGTTCCAATTTGGATTTATATGAAATAGGAGGATTGTTGATTCACAATTGGAAAAACCCTTTCTAATCATGCGGGTTTAATGTAGCTTAGAAGTTAAACAAGGATTTTTCATGTTCTGAGCTCCAAGAAATATTTGGAAATGCTTGGATCAAATTTCCCCTTTAGATCCATAGGTTGATGAGGTTGATAATCTGCTAGATGCTCCATTCCTAAATATTGTGGTGAAGATGTGTGTTTTAATCTGACTTTCTCTCTCAAATTGTTGTTGTTATACAAGCGTGACAACCTTGGAAAAAAATCCTAGTGTAGTTGAAGGGTAGGTTATTTTTAGTAATGAAGCTTTTTAGAGTTGGTGTGTGAGAGCCTTAAGGCGAGGGGGTCTTCCATGGAAGAACCTTGGAAGTAGGGATTTGTTTTGTAATCTTCACTTTTCAAACAAGGTGTCCTTGGTTGTTATTCCAAGTAAGGCATTTAGGGGATTATGTTATGAACATCAAGCTCCACCTTTGGGTCCTATAACATAATCCCCTAACAGGGGTGGCCTACCCTACATTTAATATGCAAAAGACAAGTGTGGTTTTCAACAAGGACCCTAATGAAGCTCTTGATGTATATTTGGATTTTATAGGTGTATTACACACACACAGACCCAAACTTCTCTCTTATGTGTCAAAAATAACAACAATATTTTTCAATAGGTAAGCAAAGGCAATTTCTTTCTCACATTTTTGTTATGGACTGTTATTTTTCATGAACTATCGATTTGGTGTCGCAACCCCACTTTGAGGGAAGTGTGAGGTCGCCACTCACACTCTCCAAAATGGGACTTAGGGGTCCTCCAAAACTCCCGAAAACTTAGAACTCGATTGTAGGGGTCAAAACTCCTTGCATTGAGGTGTTTTTTATATCGTTGGAAAGTTCTTGAAGTGTAGATGTCCAAAATGGCCTTGCATGAGCCATTTGGACATCTACAACACAAATTATAGGTGAAAGAAAGGTCGGGAGTCAAATTGGCAATTTGACTCCCGACCACTAAAAGTCAGGAATCGACCCAATCCCGGTGTGTGCAAGTGGAGTGCGACACACCTTTGGAAAGCTTTCAAGGAGAGCTACAAGTTTGCTTTAAACCTCGTCCCAATAGAAGGTTGGAGCCAGAAGTTATGAACGCCCAAAGTCCCGAGAGTCCAAATCGAAACAGTTTCGGGACTCCATTTTGGGAGTCCCGGGAAAAAGTGTCATTCGGATGCAAGTGCGGTGGAGAGACACAAAGAATACTATATGGGGGAAGGTGGTGGCTTCCCCCAAGTCTGCGCCGTGGTGAGTCAAGTGAGTCCAAGGTTGCCCGTGGCTTGTCCTAACACCAAGAGTGTGCAGAATGAGTTCTAACTAACTTGTTGGTTGGTTTTAGATGCAGGACCGAATAATTAA
>Ga0116227_10009216_pt1 | contig 18051 bp, 10 predicted proteins | sample S1TSphgellanicum_FD_89693 | JGI IMG/M metagenome (GOLD analysis project Ga0116227, IMG submission 89693) | Host-associated microbial communities from peat moss isolated from Minnesota, USA - S1T2_Fb - Sphagnum magellanicum MG | ecosystem: Host-associated > Plants > Peat moss > Unclassified... | reverse complement strand
TAATGGGTTGTTGCCACATGGCATGGTTTCTAATATTTGGGAAACTAGATTGTGATATTGGATGATCTAGAATTTTCTAAATCTTATGGCTAAGAAATGGCCACGTCTTTTGTGTTTGACTAATCGAAATGTGCCACGTGTCTCATTATGAGCATTATGACATTTGAATATTTATTAAAAAACCCTAGATATATCCCATTCATCAAATGTCAAGAATGAGGATCTTGACACGTGTCGCATTATTATTTGAATCGAAATTTCAAATTTGCCACATTTTAAAAATCAAATAATAGAAACTTGCCACATGGCGATGTTAAATAATTTGGACGACTTCTTTTGTTCGTCCAGAACACGTTCTAATAAATCGTAGTGACATTTTAAGATGGTTTTGGTCACTCCAAGTTGCAAGTGATCACCCAATGAAAATTACATGTGGCCCCTCTCAACAACCCAATACAAGAAATAAAAAGCATGGACGGTTAGTGTTTGTCTAAAGGGGAAATTTGAATTAGAAATGATGTGATGTTAAGTGGTCAAATGTCAGGTCCTCTTGTGCTTAATTCACACCATTTGAACAAAGTACAAAAGTACCTATTGTGCAAGAACCCTTTCTGTAAATAGTTGCCTATTGCACATTAAACTGTTTATTCACTCTAAATAAATAAGAAAACAAATTAAGACTACCAAATCCAGCAATCCTATTGGCCTGGACACAACAATCCTATTCTGTTGAACATTGAAAATAATGTGTCTCTTTCTACCATTTCCATTGGTCTTCTAAATTTTCACAAACTTACCAAACCTTATTACACATTTCAAGGTTAGTTCATTCAAGATAACTCAAAAAACAAGTAGTCAGACTATAAAATCCAGTAATTCCATTGGGCATAATTTTTTTTTCACACTCAAGCACAAGCCTATTCAACACCCTTTGTATAATATATTAATATTATAGCATCTTCTAGATGGCCAAAAACAACATGTTACCACATAAAGTTCTCCATAAAATAATTCTCACTTTCGTCATCATTCTACCGACTATTCCTCCTTTCAACGCTATCCATAGAGTTCACAAAAATGATAATCAATCTTCAAAATGAAGGACAAACATCTCAAAATGTTCATCCCAAAATGGTCACCATAGTTCTTGTGTAATTCTCTATAGACCTTATAGATGAAACACCAATCTATCAGAAGAAGCATCGGTTTAGCAAGCATGAGTGGGAACTGGTAGTTAAAAGATGCAAAGAGCTCCATGAGGATGGTTTCATTCAGCCATCAAGTTTTGATTTCGCAACCACTACAATAATGTTAACAAAGAAGGATTTAGTTGGATTATGGATTGAGAAAAAGATGTGCGGGCATTATAGGCTTTTGAACCTAGTTACACCTTAGGACTAGTACCCCATGCCCATCCCTAAAGAACTATTTGATAACATTAGAGACTCAAACATCTTCACAATTGTGGATCTAAGGCAAGGTTTTAACCAAATTATACTTGCTATGAAGGATCATAAGAAACTGGCATTCCATGGAAACAACAAGTTATGGGAATGGCTTGTGATGCCTTTTGGATTGAAGAATGCACATGTCTTTTTTCAACAAATCATGGACTAAGTTCTCGAAGGGGCAGATTTCCTAAAGTGCTACATAGATGACATCCTAGTGCATAATAAAGGACTCCTGCATCATTTGGCTCATCTTGAGGAGTTATTCAAGAAGCTCCACGAAATCAATATGAAGATCCATCTTAAAAAGTGTGAATTTGTTGTGACTTTAGTACTCTACTTTAGACACAAAATTTTGCCAAATGGTATTATGGCTCATTGGGCCAAAGTTTAACAATTTTGGAGATACCCAATCTTATTGATGTTCACACTTTGAGGAGCTTCATTGGACTATGTAATTACTACAGGATTTATGTCTAAGATTTCAATACTATTGCTCATCCTCTCTATGCATTGTTAAAGAAGGATGTTGCTTGGACATGGAGTGAAGAGGCTCAAGAAGCTTTCAACACATTCAAGGAAAAGTTTTCAAAGTTCCCCATTTTGAAAAGACATGATTTTAGCACGGTCTTCATTCTACACACTAATTAGAGTGCTCTTGATTTAGTGTTATTATTGGCCAACTTAATGAGGAAGGCAAGGAATATGTTATCGCTTATGCATCCGAAAGCAACAACGAGGCTGAGAGCAACTACTCTTCGTACAAAAGGGAGTGTTTTACTATTATATGGGCTATCATACATTTCAAGCCCTATCTTTATGGCACCAAGTTCACTGTGTATACCGACCATTAGCTTATTAAGTGGTTGATGACCAACGACAAGTTAGTCATCAAGTTCATTGGGCGCATATATTTCAGGAGTATGGTTCAAGGTTATTCACCGACCTGGTATTATACATTAAAACATGGATACCATGTCACGAAGACCCCTCACTACTTCTGAAGATTTCTCAGAAGTCAAGCAAGACTTTGACTAGATTCCAGCAGTACATGTATCTTATGCATCTAATTATTTTGCACTACTACAATGTAACCTGGTTGAGCATCCCATTGTGGATATATGGGAGGACTTGGACACTTTGAGGTTTCTTTAACATGGGGAATACCCTCCCCAAGTTACATCAAGTCAATGGGATGGCATACAATAACGGTCCAAATGTTATTCATGGAGGGACAATCACTTCGTTCGATGCTTACCTGTTACAACCCTACTTTGAAGGAAGTGTGAGGATGAAACTCACATTCCTAGAATTGGGACTTGGGAGTCCTTTGGGACTCCTGAAACTTCATAGTTTGATTGCAGGGGTCAAAACACCTTGCATTGGGGCGTTTTTTATATCATTGGAAAGCTAGCAAAGCAGAGATGTCGAAAATGGCCTCACATGGACCATTTGGACATCTACAACACAAGTTATGACAAAAAGAAGGGTTGGGAGTCAAATTGGTAGTTTGACTCTCGACCATTAAAAGTCGAGAATTGACCTGACCTTGGTGCATGCAAGTGAAGTGCGACACACCATTAGAAAGCTCTTGAAGAGAGCTACAAGTTTGCTTTAGACCTCATTGCAATCAAAGGTCTAAGCAAAGAGTTATGATCGCGCAAATTCCCGGGAGTCTAAACTAGGATAGTTTCAAGACTCTTCCTTGGAAGTCCCGAGACAAAAAGCCATTCGGATGTGGGTGCCGTGGAGAGGCACAAAGTATACTATGTGGGGGAAGGTGGTGGCTTCCCCTGAGTCCAGGCCGTGGTGAGTCTTATGAGTTCAAAGTTGCTCGTGGCTTGTCCTGGCACCAAGGGTGTTCCCGAAAATAAACTAACCAACTTGTTAGTTAATTGGATGTAGGTTCAAGTAAGTGAATAGCCTGTCACTATTCCTAATCCCATCCCGGAGCTTTAGCATGCCCTTCTACCCCTTCTAGTGTTAAGAGTTGGGAATGTCCCCCAATTCCTCACGATTCCGATGTTTGAGTAGCTTAAACCCACTTTGGGTCTAACTAAAAACTTGGGAATGTGTCATTACCACAAGGCGATAGAGTGATTCCTCCACCACATGAACGGCCTAGTCTTATTTAGAAGGTACACTCGGAGCTTAGACACTCAAGTTAAACGTACTAATAACCTTCTCGTTCTTCATTACCATTGGAGAGGTATGTATGCTCAAATCTGAGACGTCATTGCTAGGTGTGAATAATGTGATAAAGTGAAAACTTCCATCTCCTCTTGACAACTCATGTTTTTTCCACTCCCTATTCAAGGCATGTTCTATCACTGGTCATGTGATTTAACTAGGGAGTTACCACAAACCTCCAAGGGTAATGTCTACATCATGATTATGATCCAACATTTTTCAAAGTGGGTTGAGCTTGTTCTGCCGTTTGACAAGTCATCACATAGCACTAGCCATGCATTTTTACAATAGGTCCTAAGTAGGTTTGGGGCTTGTGCTGAGTGCTTTACTGATCAAGGATCATAATTCAAAGGAAAATTCTAAGACCTACTTGATCATGCTCTCATTGACCATCACCAGACTTTAAGGGATCATCCCCAAGCTAATGGCCTTGCAGAGAAGATGGTTCAAACATGTAAGAAGGGATTTCAAAAGATTTGCCTCACTAGGAAAAAAAAGGATTGGGACCTGGCCTTACCTTACATCGCCATGGGTTACATGATGTTCAAACACGCCTTTTTGTCTCATTTCGCTTTTTACTTTTTACTTTTTGGGATACATCCCATTCCACCTTCTTCCATTGCTGTTCAAATGGACTAGGTTGTGGACTTGGACTTTCAAGCCACCTAGGTTAAAGTCATCATAGAGAGGGCTACTCTATTCAGTAGGGTTATGCCCATGGTCATGAAAAACTTGTCCATTGCATAACATCAAAACATTTTACGGTATGCACACACACAAGGTGGCAATTACAAACCTAAGGTAAAACAATGTGATGTTGGTGACTTTGTGTATCTCCAGCGGCAACCTAATGATATTTTAGACATTTTTTCTGGTTGCACTATCTTAAGGATTAAAGCGATTAGGCCCTCAAGTGTGTTGGAATTGCAAAAAAATAACAGACGCACAATTCAGGATCATTCCAAAAATTGTGCGCCCTGCCACCTATTAAATTTGGATCTTACCATCATCACGTTGACTTGGATTACTCCACTTGACTATCCATGTCAGGTATGTTAGAGGACAGACAATGCTGATCAGATGTGTTTTATGATAATTGTAATGGTGGATACCATCTATTTTACCTCAAGTCAGAGTTCACTCAAATTCACACCAACATTTGATATTGTTCATCATGTTTTCCTGTAGCACCTTGATTTTTACTTAGACCATGCCACGCTTTTCCCGGCTCAGGTCTAGGGGGGAATACATGAGAATTTCATTTCAACCTCTTCTTGTGCATTGTATATATATATGTGTGTGCATCTCTTTTTGATTGATTAGTTTTTACCTTTGACTAGTTTTAGTCTTTTTGTTTAGTAGAATTTACCATGTATTTACACCCTTACAACATCGCATGTCACGACACATAAGCTACAATAATCATAGGATAAGAGATAGTTATTGAGGCTGCCACTATCTTGTGTCGGGCAGTTGTGACGACTAGAGAGGCTGCTTCTAGGCTTGGTGTCCTTCCAAGTTTTTCACCCATCTCTTTGCATGACTACTAATGATGGGTTTAGGTCCTAGGTTTCGTGTTTTCTACTCTTAGGGCTTCCCATTGTGTGTTTTGCACTTTCGAGTGTGATCTCTTGTTTGGACGTGGGTCCTTTCTTTTTTCTTTTTTTCTCTTGTTCCCTTGTTCTTTATTTATTTATTTGCTTATTTATTAGGAATGGAGTGAGGTAGTTATAAGGATCACAGATAGTTATTAGGGTTGAAAATGAGCGAGTTATACTTGATAATGTCTCTGGTATTGTCCTAACCCTAATCCCTTTGGTCCCAACCCTAACCCTAAATCACTGTATGTCTTCTTCTTCCGCTCTCGCGTTGTTTCCCGAGTTTTCCCATTCTTAGTGCTCTGCTTCTGATGTCCCCATGGCTGCATTGTCCGAGAAGGAAAACCCAATCACGGGCCTGTTAGCTCCGGAAGCGATAAGAGAGGACAAAAAGAGGAAGAAGGGTTCGAAGAGAAAGCTCGAAACTTCTACTTCTTTTAAGAAAGAAGAGATTAGAATGGTGAATACTGGACCTCCTGAATCTTCTTCTTCTGTTCCTGGAAGTTCCAGGAGTAAGAAGAGGAAAAAGGTGAGCAAGACGGAGGAGGAGGAGCCAAAGGAATTGGCAGATTCGAGGCTTTTCTTGTTAGAGGATTCGACAGAGAATGTGAGGAAGAAGAAGAAGAAGAAGAAGAAGGAAGAAGAAGAGGAGGAGGTTAAGCTGGTGGAAGAACAAGTAAGAGAAACTAAGGAGGACGGCCGCATTTCTGTGAATTCTAATCTTGAACTTGTTCTGGCTCTGCGGCAACAAACAACAACTTCAGAGAGGTGTGAAATTCACATTGTTTTGTTTTCGTTGCATGGGTTTAGGGTTGCTGCTGCTTGTGAACGTGTGTCGTTTTTGTGTGTATCAAGTCCTCTTCTCTACTGATTTGTTATTCACCCATTGTTGGTTTGTTGGAGTGTATTGAGCCTTTATTGTATTAGCAGATGAGTCTCTTTATAACAGAGAGAGGCATATGAGGGACCTTGAGCCTCAAAACCCTAAACCCTAAGTAGGTCTAAAGGGTTCTGGGGTTTGATTGATTCATCAACTCTCCAAGGGAATGACATAGATGGATCATAACATCCAGTAGTTGACAATGGTTTGATGTTTTGTGGAGCAGGAAGGTTGAGCTTGTAATGGAATTCATTGAAGCCCAAAGTGCACACAACAATGCAACTACTGGTGCTTTTCTTGATCATGATGGAGGCGATCATAATAATGCAACCGATTGGATGAAAGCACCCCAAGTTGCCAGTTTTGTGTTCAACTGGGTTGAGATGTCCATCATTCAGTCTTCCAAATCTGGGCTTCAACAGCATGGGCTCTCTGCACACTTTGATCCCCGATACTGGTCCATTCTCAAGTGGTGTTTGTCATCAGGTTATCTGCATCAGAATACAAGCATTTCTCAAGGACTTATGCGTCAAATAACAGCAATTCTAGTGCATGCCGGTAGTGGACTTTCATCATATTCTTCTGCAGAGAAGTCCATGGGCGAATTGATGATTGAGTTAGTTGAAGTTGTTAGACTACTGCTATCTGTTTATGTGCGTTCTTTCAGGGCCGACCTAGATAACTGGGTTTCCTTGACTACAGCGGCTCTTGCACTATTCAAGAAAAACATTGGGCAGCCAAAGGACCACCCATCATCCTTAGAACATCTTATTGCAATCATTGTTGAAGCTTTTGCAAGGACTGCTAGATCGCACCCAAATTCAAGACTTGTTTTTCAGGTCACTGTTGCAAGGCTACTAGAGCCGTTGCTGACAATCATTGGAAGGAGGGGCACGGGTAGTCAAGCTCCCAAGAAAGAGGAGGGGCCATCATCACTGCAGTCACAAATTGTAAAAGCAGCCAAAGAAATCTTGGCAGTTGGTTTGTTTCATCCGAGTCTTGTCCAGGGGTTTTCAGAAGTTTGCACGGTTTTAAGAGGAGTCAAAGGAATGCAGCAAGAGCAACAGAGGGTGGAGGGGAAGAGGAATCGGTCAGAGAGCTATCACATGGCATTGTTTCAAAAACTTAGCAACCTCAAGAAAGATGGAAATCTTGAAGCGTTAAAAGGGCTTGGGTTTCTCTTTAAGGAGTATGCCTTTTGTTTGAGAGCACAACAGATGGCTTTATCTGAGGATGTATTTGGTGTTCGGGGTCAAGGAAAGCTGCAACCAGATGAAGATATCACAGGTAGTGGTGCCAAATTTTTGACCTACTTTTTTTTTGTTGTTTTTAGCAAGGGTCAGGGTTTTAGGGTCAACCCTAAGCCCTAAACCCTAAACCTGGGTGCAGTTGAGCTGATGGTGTATGTGAGTGTGTGACACAACCACATCAGCTATTTTGATTGTCCTGTCAATACCCTGGCAGTGTAAGGTGTACCTCAGCAATGGACTAATCTGTAAGACAAGGGCATCATCATGTGCTTTATCCTTTCATATGGATATTCCATCACATTGAGTCTTTCAAGTGCAAAGTGCTTCACAGTGTGATGACTTGACTAGGATCGCGTATGATGTTTATGTCTAATTTGGTCTTGTGTGTTTCTTCTTTCTGGTAGGTAACAATCCTGCAGTAGGGAAAGATGACATTGCAAACAAAAAGTCTGCTAAAGAAGCTGTAGTAGATAAGACTGAGGAGACAACTGATTTGACTGCTTCAAGAAAACGTGGTGGTGGTGGTGAGAGTGAGGCAGTATTTCATGTTTTTGCTGAGCTTCTCAGTCCAATCATTATGGACTTGCAACAACTTGTATTAGACATGGGTCATGATGGCAATGAGTCAGGACAGAATGGACCTCAGTTACTGCAAATGCATTTTTTACTGCAAGCAGTCAATTCACTTCTTGAGGCAGGAAATGAGGTTAATGCCTATAAGCCCATTGAAGACACTCCTGGACTGACTTACTTCAATTTCTTGCAAGAAGTCCACAATTCAGTGATTTCAGTGGGAATGACAGCTATATTGAAGGCAAAGAGTCCAAGTTCCCCCCAAAAAAAGAACATCAGATCTGCAGAACCTGGACAACAGAAGGAAATTGGTATTTTGTCACAGGAGGTTATTTCTGCACTCCATCACCTTGTTGAATTGGAGTACCATGTGTTTGAAGAAAAGTTAGCAAATTTGTGGACATTTGTGTTCCAAATGCTGGGCCTTGATATGTCCTCCTCTGAAGCAATATTTACAGAAGCCTTGAAATTCGGTTGTCGACTACTTGATATCTACAGTGACTTGCGACAGGCAGGTCTTTTCTATTCTCTTCAATTGTTCCCTGTTTTGGGTCTGGAGTTGATCTTGTCTTTGTGTTTTCTACAATGTCTGCACTTGTGATATGCAAAGAAACTAGCAGGATACTGGTGTTTCCTACTAACTAATGTTCCCATGGTCATTCTGAGTCTTGCCCATATCTCTGGAATTATTCTTTTAACTGGTGACATTATTGTTGGGTCTCCAGGTGGACATTCCAATCTTTTATCTCTGTGTCACATTAAGAAGTTTAAGAAGTTCTCTGCCTTTCAAATCAGTGACAGATTGTATGGAAAAGTTTATTTGTGCAAAGCCCTTTTTGGCTACAATGGGGATGGTTGTGTTGAAGCTTCCAGAAGGTCAGATTATGCAGTTTTTGAAGAAACTGTCAGCAGACATCTCTGAAACACTCAAGACATTTGATGATCAAGAGGATGAAGGAGCTGAAAACAACATTCGTAGCATTCTGAAAGGGTTAACTGAGCTCTACATTTGTTCTCTTAACAATGTAAATGTCACAGTATCATTCAGCCTACTTGCAGGAAGGGCAGTGAATGATTTACTCATCAATGTACTCAGTCCATCATTGAAAAAACTGGTGGATGGGTGTCTTGAAGATGTGAAACAAGTCAAGGATCCAAGTGATACAGATGAAGAAGAGCCACAAATTGCTGATGGTATTCCACTTGCATGGAGATCAGTTTTCCTACTCCGATTGTTTGCAGCTGCACGAAGCTTGCACAGGCAGTGTGTATCCCTCATGGCGCCAAAGGCTGCGAAGACAGCAAGGGCCAAAGTTTTTGAGCCTGTGCTTGACCTGACTGCCCATGAGGCTGAAATCATAGCATTGCTGAAAGGAAGTGGCTTCTTTAGCCCCATTCAAAGAGGCCATGTCAAGGTTTCCAAAGTTGTGAAGCGGATTGAAAAGTCATCTGGAGGAAATCTACTTGATTTGCAGTACACACTCAACCTGATTGTGTTACAAAGCCTTGTGGACCTTCATGAGAAACAACGGGCAGTGAAGTTCTTATCAGGCAATAATGGATCAACAAAGAGATTTGCTAAGTTGCTTCGATCAATTCATCGAGAGGGCACAAAATTGGTGGCCTTTTTATTGAAAGGGCTCAATGATCTCACACCTGAGGTGTATTCAAATGATGTCCACAAATTGAGCAATGGAATGGGCCAGGAAGGCAGTTGTGGGTGGGACTCTGTTGTGGCAACCCTGACTTCCACCACACTACCGGTGGCTAGGTTTGTACTATGTGTGCCTGTCTGTATTGCCCTCCAGCTTCTCTTTTCCAACATTTTATTAGACTGTTCTCCATCTTGTACACACACATAATTGGTCAGCAGAACAGTGTGTGTTTCTCACTTCTGTTCATACTTTTGTGATTCTTGTTGGTGCATTTGGTTGTCATATCAGCAGGCTATTTTTTAGTTTATGGCTTTGCATTTCTTTTGGTTTTATTACCCGGCTGGGAAGAGCGTAGTAGGAGTCTCCACCCTGCTTTACTGAACTAATCTAAAATTTTCCAGGTGGCGCCTTTTTTGTCAAACAACAGATGTATGGTCATCATATGCCAGTGAAGACCATTTGAAGCAATTTGTCACCATTTTGCTTCAAGTTGCTGAAGGCTTCAGGGCAAAGATTGGGTCCTTCAAAACCGAAGGTTCTGCACATATTTGCATGGAGGACACCACCCTGGAAGTGCTCACAAGTGTTGCCTTCTTTGAAAATGAGGTTTCAATAGAAACCCATCTTTAACTCCTTCATTCTTTGTTGTGGTTCCTCATTTATTCCTACTCATCTAGATCACCCCATATTAGCTTAAGCTTTCTATATTTCACTTGTAAGCAAGGTGTGTGTCTAACAACTGACAAAAAATACACAATCATATGTTGTTCCATTTTTCATTTTTTCTAGGCCTCATGTTTGACTGTACTTAACACCATTTTGGTATATTTTGCTTGTACCATCTCCCCAGGACCTGCGCAAAGTCTTTGCATATGCATTTCTTGAAGAGGTGAAGCGTTTATCATTAAGGGTCTTTAAGTGCAAGCCATTGGATTTTCATGTGGTTGATCAGAGGAGATCACCTGAGTCCAAACTTCTGGAGTGGGCAGTTCTCAAAAAGAGACTGAAAGCACAAATGGGATCTCAGGAACCTATGGACATGAGCTCAATGTATTTACAGTCACCCAATTGGACAGAATCTTGGACAGGAGCTCAACTGGAAGAATTTGGTCAATTGATAAGGTTAATCGGGCTGCTATCATTACTTCCTTCGGGTTACCTACATCCTCTGGACACTGTGCAGTGCAGTTCTGTTATTTGTGGAGTTGAAAAGTGAGTTCCTTATCCTGGAAGTTTTGGGTGTTTCTCCTTTTGATGATGTCAATGGTATAAAAATCTTTCATGTTGTTTTTTTCCTTCAGAAAAAAAGTCATGTGTCTGCATAGGGCATCTTGTTGCAGTGTCTGACAGTTAGATAGTATTTGTTGTCTGGTTTGTTTGTTGTTGCAGGGGGGAAGGTGTTGGCAGTTTGAGCTGTTAGACCCACCTGAGCAAGTCTGAGAATCTGATCTCTGGCACATGTGTAGAATTCTCCGGCTTGGGATTGACCAATTTTTCATTTGGTTTTTTTGGCAGGCTTTTAGTTGACAGTCTTCAGAGCATGCACCGTGTGGCCTGTTGTCAGTCAGAACAGTTGCCGCAACATGAAATGACAGAGGTTCCATCATTGCCCAGTCGCTTCTTCATTGCCATCTGTGCCTGCCACAGCACACTCCAATGCTTGGTTGATATGGGAGGGGAATCAAAACACCTGTCAACATTCTTCAGTAGTGCAAAGGCCTCTCATTGGCTACTGTTTGTCCCACAGATTGTTGCATCATACCTGTTGGATGAGGTGTTTAAGGGATCTAATGTGAAGGAACAACATCATCTTATGGATGATTGGATCATGCCATATCACCCAAGTGGTGTACATGGTCAAGAACATACTCGCATCCTTTATATGTTACTGCTGAGCACATGCGCCATCATAGAGTCAACAGTTGGGAAGATCTGCAATTTGGAGGTGAGATCACTCTTGTGTCCAAAGTCATCAACTGAAATTCCCTCAGTGGGTACTCCAAAAACTCCTCTTGTAACCCAGCATCAAACTCACTCAAGTAAATCAGCCAAGAAACAAAAAAAGTTGAGGAATCGTAGATTAGTGGATTGCGAGGAACCACTCATTGTGTTGTGTTCAGTTCTGTTGAACCGAACACACAAACTCAAGAAAATTTTCCTTCAAGGTAGAGGAACTTCTTCCCAGTGGTATGAAATGCTTGTGCCAGTAGCAGCCATCAGTAGCTTTCTCTGGAGTATGACCCTGGCTTTGGAAAGCCTTGATGAGGAGTGTCGAAACTCAAAGACTAGTCCACTAGTGTGGAAAACCGAGCTTCCAGAGACTTGGTTGCTTGTGATTGAAGAAGTTGAGCAAGTTTTGGTGCAAAGCTTGCTTCAAGCTTTGGTCCCTGAAGGAGCCAAAGGATTTCAGTTTTTTACCAAGTCTGGTATCCAGAGTGACGATGAGGGTGTTGATATCAGTGTGGTCAAAAACATGAAAGAGACAGAATTTGGAGAAGTAAATCAAAAGGATGCTGTTGTTGGTGAACACTTGATGTGTACTGATGAGGCACCAAGCAATGAAGAGATGCTAGTTGAACAAATGGTGGAGAACTTGGTGGATGAAGAAGAAGCTCTTGAGGACGAGGGTAAAGAGAAAGAGCCCATGCAGACAGAATTTGATATACATTTCTTAGAGAGGGAAGAAGGCATGGACGTTGAAAGCTTTGGGGGAATGTCAGATTCTGCACAGGTTTCTTTACTGCAAAGCATTCTGGAAGGAAAAATGAGGGAAAGATCAGAGCTTGTTGGTGAGCTATTCATTGCCATGGCAGCACTTGTCAGACTTCGAAGCTTGTTTTTTTCTCCTTTTGCTTCGTTCTCAAACTCTGCTTCATCAGCTCAACTTGATGACCTGAAAACTTCTCCTCCTTCCATGAATGATCACTTGGGAGCTGCATTTTGGCTGTTATCTGGAGCAGCACAACAGATTCAATCAGGGCATGACATGGACTTGAATTGGGTTGTAGGGGTTGTAAAATATGTTGATGCAGTTGGAAGCTTTCTGCCATGTATGAGGCCATTCATTGCACCTCTGGATTTCCTCAAGCTTGTTGACTTGTATTTGATCCTGATGGGTGTTGTGAAGTCCTACACCAAGAATCCTTCAAGAGGCAGCACCCGACAATTTGATCTTGAGCTGGAGAAAAGCATTACAACTGGTGATTGGGACAGCGGCCATGCTCAAAGTTTCCGGATGCTGGAACTAGGGTGCGACACAAGTGTTTCAGAAACCTGTTCCTCAAAGCATTTAGCCTTTGCACTAAGTGGGTCATTTGAGAGGCTATTGAGATTTGCTCCAAGGCATCATTTGGTACTTGCCTTACAGTCTATTGAGAAAGCAATGGCCGGAGTATGGGTCAAGTCCAATCCAGGTGGTGGCCTTCACCCAGGACAAGTTGGAGCTGTTGTTGCAGCAGGTGTGGAATGCCTGGGAATTGCCCTGCAGGCTGTTTCAGGTAGGCTATTTTTACATTTTTTTTGCTTTTGCAATTCAGAGTCTTTTAGGGCATATGAAACTCAAGGTCTGAGATCCCTCCAACTTTGCAAGACAATGAGAGAACTTACTGCTATTGTGGGCTGGTTTTTGATTATGCAGGCAAAACCCGATTGCACTTGTTGGCCAACCATTGCCCAACATTCTTTGGAGCTCTGTTCAATTTGATAGTGCACTTACAAAGACCCTCTCTTTTCATCGAAGAAGATACATGCAAACCTGATGCAGTAGGCAGGAGCTTCACTAAGGTGAATTCAGTGTCTGTAGTTCTACAAAGTTTGGAGGTCCTGATAAGGCTGGCATCTCGTGCAGTGATCTTCCCAATGAGGGCCTGCCATGTGGCTCTTGGGCTCCAGTGCCCTGCCTCACTCTTCAGGCCCTTTTGTGAAAAGGGTATGGCAAAATTGATGGCACTGCAGAATTTGCACTTGCAAGCAGGGGGATCACAACACAGATCTGTTACAAAAGATTCATTCACAGGAGTCTTCAGTGAGAACGTTATTACACTGTATGTTGCATGCTGTCGGCTACTCTGTGCACTTCTTCGTCATCATTTGAGGCAAGCATTCCATCATCAGACATTTCTGAATGTTGTACTTTCTGACTTTGCATTCTTGCATAAATGCCAGTAACAACTGCAGGATGACATGTGACTGGATGGCTGGGGGGAGCAGGGAATGTGGACACAGCATGGCTTTACTTGGAGAGTCTGCGCGGGTGTTGCTACAGTGCTTAACAGCCCCCAATTGGGCAATTTCACTTGAGCATGTTCCTCCTTCAGTCTCCACAGTTGCTAGTGCTGCTCATTGTGCAAGTTGGTTGCGGCGAGTATACGAAGAGGTCATCTTTGGAACCATTGTCATGTCACTGTACACTTACAACTAGTCACAATAAGATGTGGTTTTTGTTTGCAGGGCTCAGAATTATTGGTACTTATGTAATTTTTCATGGTTCTTTTGGCTGATTCTCGCTGTGTATTGGCTTTCGTAATTTCTCAATACTCATGAAATTTAATTCTTTTGGTGGATTCTCTTTGTGTATTGGTTGAAGACTTGGATTTGTGAAAGGCCAGTCCTTTGATCTTCTTTTTGGGTGATGCTGCAGATGGGGGAGCACAAGGAGACGATGGGGAAATACTGCTGCCATCTTCTTGCTGACTATCTAAATGTTATTTCTGGATATGGTGCCTCTGGAGTCAGCCTCAACAGGTCTGGAATTATATTGTCTGTTCTCTGATGCCTTCTCTTTCCCATTTGCCAGCAAATATTCTCATCTGAAGTTTATTGTGCACTAAGTACACCATATTGACTCTGTGATAGTTGAATAACTCCCTATGTGCTCTTTTTGATTTGGACAGAGAAGTTGATAGTGCACTACGACCAGGTGCATATGCACTGCTTGATGCCTGCTCCACAAATGATCTTCAGCAACTGCATGCGGTTTTTGGAGGTATGCCTCTACTGGGTCCAAGTCATATTCTAGAATCTCTTGGCTAGCCCCTATTGGAGGATGTCAGGGGAGATTTCACTGGCAAGAAAGTTGATTTTCCAGAAGATTGTGTGGATTTGGCAGTTTCTGGAACTGCTTTTCAATTTTTTTTCATGACTAACACTAATGAGATTCATTCTGTATTTTGTGTTGTATTGGATTGATTGCATTGTCAGCATGCCAAAGACAAAGGATAGTCATTGTTTATATCTTGTTATATGTGGGAGGTTTTCTTAGTTGGGTTTTGCAAATTGCAGAGGGTGGAAGACGGAGTGCATTGATGACATTGCGGCATGATTATGATCTGCACTTTAAGTACACAGGGAAGGTCTAAATCCCATCTACTAAGTGTGTATGACGGAGTCAAGAGAGAGAGACTTTCGCTTGAGAGTCTAGATTTTTGTCTTAGGATCTTGATGGAACATAGAGACTATGTAAAACCCAACCAAAACTCGAATAAATAGAGCAAAACATCTCCCGTAAAGGAAGTGGAGAATCTCCTTTTTTGAGTGTAAATATTGTTGGATTGTATTGACTAGAATGTGATGTACTTAGATTGTAGTTCAACTAGAGGTCGTAATTTGTGTGTTTTATGTGCCCTAGCTATGCTAGAGAAATTGGATCACATTCAAATTTCAAGGTTGATCACTTGGACGATGCAAACAACATTGGGACTAAGGACCATCCAAAGATGACAACAAGGGTGCAATTTGAGAATGTTATTTGAGAATGCGCATTTCACATTCAAGTGCATTTGTGTTTCACCTTTTCATTCAACTACATTTTGAAGCTTAATAGTTTGTTAAATGAAATTTCATTTATGTTTTGAAAGATGAATATCGAATCATAATTAAATTTATTTGATTTACATATCATGATTATAAATTGTTTTAGATATCTTCAAATTTCAACAATTTTTTTTTAATATGAAAGGAAGAACATGTCTTTGGTATATTTCAAACCATTAAATCCACACTCTATATCCATACATTCTTTAATAGATTTGACATTGATTAATTTGTATAATTTTCATAATTTCAATAAATGGTAACATTTTATTTCACATGATAGTAGCTTTTGGTTTGTATTGAAAATCAAATTACAAATAAATCAATATGAATTTCGTTATAATTACAATTTTAAAACCAAATTATTGACAACTATTAAGACTTTGTCTTTTTTGTTATTCCAATTTAATAATGGTTTTAATCGAAATTTTGAATATTATAATAAATTTACATTAATTAAATTTTATTAATTAAATGACACGTAAAAACATAAAACCTTTAAACTCATAATTTTTTGTAATATTTTAATGGACACCTTTTAATCAAAACTAAAAACATATCCAAATCGACATTGAAAATGAGATATTCATTAAACCATTTATCAAAGTTGACATGTTTACATTATTTTTATCAATGTTTTGTTTGTGAAAGTAATTAGATTTAATTAAATCATTTAAAATATCATATTCATTAATATTTAAGGGGAAATGACATCTAACAATTTTTTAATATCTTCACACATGACTTTTGGACATTCTTGATTTGCCCATTTTAACCATTTTCTCCTTGGAATAGGTAAATCATTTTTTCCTCCTTTGAATTATTTTTAAATTAATAGAAATGTTTTTATTTTTCAACTTTGGTCTTTTAAAAATTAATGAAGACTTGACATGTTTAATATTTTCAAAGTTTCTTGAGCCTTTAAATTAGTATAGTTGTTGCTAGCACAAGATGGGGTGTTAAATTAACAAACGTTTTCAAATTTGAACAAATTAGTCAAAATTCAAATTAACATGATGTTTTGATTCAAGAATGACCTAAGCTCAATCAGTAACAAAAACATGATCAAACAACACAAGGATGATAATAGCACCAAGATGATGAAAGATGGGAAATAACAAAAAGATTGGAATGCTGACAAGGAATGACAAAATGCCAACAAATAATAACAAAGGTATCAACAAATGACACTTGAAACACCAGAACCCAATGACCGAGGAAAAAAACTTTGGATTAATTGAAGATTATTTAATGTCAATTCAAAAATCTCAAAATTAAAAATAAAGATTTTATTTTCATTTTATTTTTTAATTTATTAAATAAAATAAATAAATAATTCAAAATGAAAGATAATCTAATGTAGTACTACAATGCATGATGCAAACATGTCTATCAAACAATTTTTATTTTTTTCAAAAATTTTAATAGTTACAAAATTTAACTAGCACAATGAGTGAATGAATTCATATTCATATAATACTAATAAACCCTAATCCATGACTACATCCATGATTGGGTTGGTAGTTGTTTAAGACATTATTATTGCATAATCTAGGATGAAAAAATGTAGAAATCAACATTTGACAAAAAAAAATCACTAGGAAAATAAACAAACAACAATGTGCCATAATCTTCTTTGTTAATATTATGAACACCTTGAATAAAATCTTTGATACATGCTTATGATGTTATTATAACATTTAACTTCCAACTTACTGAAGTTAACTCAAAACAATTTCAAGGCTTGCATTTTAACAATTTGATTAGCCATATAAGCTTTCTTTTTTTCATCATTAGGAATAAACTTACTTGATATACCCCATATACTTGTATATATATAAGATTACATATATTACATTTATCTTATAAACCTTGTTGTTTACAAACCAACAAATTATTTTTTTAGGGTGAAAATTTTGTTGTTTGGTAAGTAAAGAGGCTACAAACCTTACAAATGGTTTTTTTGAAGAAATGGCCCAAAATAACCATATTTTTAGGAGAATTTAGACCATAACTAATGGGATGTCCCGAGAATATTATATAGCATGATTCCAAAAAAAAATCTAATTTGCTTTATGATTTGTGGCCAAATTTGGGTAAATCCTATTTTGAATGATTGCCAATCCACCTACCTTGCAAATTTGAAAAGAAAAACCTTAATACGAATTGTTTATATATATAATTTATTGTGGTTAAATAAATGAATTTTTCTTAAGAGTTTGTTCTAGCATTTGGTGGTTATCATTTATTGAATTTCAAACCATGAAATGAAGGTAAGCTATAATATGCCCTTGATTGATGGTTCTCAAAATCAATAAATTGGTTATGACCCTTGACCCAAGGTTCAAAAAAACCATAAAATTAGTCTTGATTGTTAGTCAAGGTTCTAAAAAAAAATCAAAGAAATGAGTCAAAAAACTTGCCCTAAACTATGTCAGGCCTTCCACATATGTTAGGGTTTGGATCTTTCAACATTCACAAATGCAGTTTGAGCAATTGCAATTTCCTTGACCCCCCCCCCCCCTCCCCCCCCCCCCCCCCCCCCCCCCCCCCCCCCCCCCCCCCCCCCCCCCCCCCCCCCCCTCCCCCCCCCCCCCCCTCCCCCTCCCCTATTTCCTCTCTCCTCTCTTTTTCTCTTTTTTTGTT
>Ga0116227_10009215_pt1 | contig 18051 bp, 18 predicted proteins | sample S1TSphgellanicum_FD_89693 | JGI IMG/M metagenome (GOLD analysis project Ga0116227, IMG submission 89693) | Host-associated microbial communities from peat moss isolated from Minnesota, USA - S1T2_Fb - Sphagnum magellanicum MG | ecosystem: Host-associated > Plants > Peat moss > Unclassified... | reverse complement strand
GTAGGTAGCCAAGAATATAGAAGGATTCTTTTATTTCCTTACTTTCATATTAAGTCTGTAGCCAAATCCGGCTAAATCACAAAATTGAAAAAAAAAAACATGACCTTGACTTGATTCCTTTGCCCTTTTTCATTTGATATACACCTAAATAGGTATAGAGAGAAGATGAATTTGACAATAATTCCATATACAAGAGCCTCTTCACCTTGTGGCTATTGCCTCCTCCCTTGACAAGGGTGAGAGCTCTTTACAAGTTCCAAAAGCACAAATGAGACTAACTTCATGGGCTATTGTGATTTCAATTGGGACCGAGTTCTTCATGGGTTAACCTATTGTGATTTCAATTGGGACCAACTTCTTCATGGATTACCCTATTGTGATTTCAATTGGGACCGAGTTCTTCATAGGTTACCCTATTGTGATTTCAATTGGGACCGAGTTCTTCATGGGTTACTCTATTGTGATTTCAATTGGGACCGAGTTCTTCATGGGTTACTCTATTGTGATTTCAATTGGGACCCAGTTCTTCATGGATTACCCTATTGTGATTTCAATTGGGACCAAGTTCTTCGTGAGTTATTGTGATTTCAATTGTGAAATGTGAATGTGATCGTCAAACATACATACACGTTATGTAAAGCACATTTGGTAGGTGGTATATGGATGGACTTTTTAAAAGTGGGTTATTGTGATTGCTTGTGAAAAGTGGATGGATGAGGGACATCAAAAAATATGTATATGTGTGTGTGTGTTTTTGTTTGTTTGTTTGTTTGTTTGTTTGTTTTCTTTTGAAAAAAAACTAAACTTGTAGAAAGTTGCTCCTTTCAACTCTTGGTTGGCAAACTTAAGGATTTTCTTCCTTTGTAGAAAACTAGAAGTCTACAACAACAACATGATTGCTTTATTTTAATGAGAGGGCCCAAATAAAGGATTGCATTTTCTGGTCACCTTACTAGCCCCAACCCCCACAGGAGGGAAAGAAAAAAAAAAGAAGAAAAAAGGAAGGGGGGTTTGATGACTACTTTACTTGGTAAACTTATGGAAAGTTGGTTTTTTTTTTTTTTGTTTTTTTTTTGGGGTACTTTGGTTTACTTAAACCTCATTGCAAAAAAGATTTATGGTCACTTTTTACATAATTAGCTATTTGAAAAAAAAGCCCTAAACCCAAAACCCACTTTTAATCTACATTGCATTTAAAAGAGGATTTGGTCAATTGCTAATTATTGAGCTTTTTTTCTCTCTTTTTTTTTTGGTTGTCCTTTTGTACTTTAGAAGCTGCACTTAACTTTAACAATGAAGCACAAGAAGAGTCAAGGGCCCAGGCCCTCCCCCATCCATGGTTGGGGTGGTTCTTTTTAGACTTGACTAAAAAAGAGGAACTAGAAGGAAACCCCCCCCTCCCCAACCAACTTCTTATAATTTGTCACTAGATTTGGTGGTAGGTAGGTGGGCACCAAATTTTTTTTAAAAAAAAAAAGAAAAAGAAAGGAAATTTTTTGAAGACATCCAATAATTTGAGCTTTGTGCAAGTTTGACCAAACCCTAAAATATTTTCTTGGTCGATTGGCGACAAAGTGAAAAATTGATAGTTGGCCAATAATTTTTTGAGTTTTGAGAAGGGAATTGTAGTATTCTTCCAACTTCAAACCCTTGAGTGAGTGTTCCTTGTGATGTTCCCCTTGATGATAAATAGAGTCCCATTTGTTCTCATCATCTCCCATTATGTTTCTTAAAATGACCTTTGCACTTGTTTCCAATAGTAACATATATTCATCCCATACTCTCTCTCTCTCTCTCAAACACACACACACACACACACACACACACAAAATAATTCATGTGTGCTTTGTATGTAAGTGTGGTGGTGAGGTAAACCTAAAATTTTGTCCCATGTTGCGGTGAACCCATGATCAACAAAACCCATTGCAATAGACCTACTATCGAGCTTTGTAGGCACCCACCCAATAACTATTGCTTAAAACCTAAGCTTGTTAGGAGTTTGGGCTTGTGTCACACAAATCCTTTTAAAGATATATTTGTGGTTGGGTTTGCTCTTGTAAACTAAATGGAAATCTAAAATGTAATACAAATGAGAACCCTAATTTTGACACATTACATTACATGGTAGTTAGAGGCAAGCTCATATAAACTTCAACGAACGGAATGACCTTAGTGATTTTTCTCTTCCATTTTTCAAGGTACAAATTCCGGGGCATAATCTTCTGTTCCAGGAGTTGCAGGGCAATTTCACACAATAAATACGATCCCTCCCCTCCCCCAAGGAGGAAATATGGTGAAAATTACGTCCGTAAGCTCTCAAAGTGGGTCCAAAATTCACCATGACTTCCACATGTGTCAAACTTCTTCAAATGGTGGGTCCTCATTTGTTATGTCGGGGAAGGCCACCAATTAGTTATTTTTCAGAAATTATTTGCTAATTATTATCTAAATTATAACTTATTCAAATTTTAATAATTATAAGCTAATTATTTAATACTTTAACTTATATACTTACTAAAATATAGGCTCCCTTTCATTTCCACATGGATTTGCTTTGTTTCCTTTGTCTAAGTGCCCATCTTTCTAACAAGTTTCAGCTTCTTAGTCTTTTGGCTTGTCTGTTCCCAACTAAACTATACTCCCCAGGCTTCATGTTTCATGTTTTCATTGCTCCAATAATTTTATATTTTCTTAATTGCATAGAAAATGGAAAACAAGACTTTCAAGGTAGTTCTTGAACCAAGTGCAAAATGAAAAGAAAAATGAGTGAAAACAAGGTTTTAGATTGCCTCTTATTGAAGCCAAAGTCTTTGAGCAAATCTAGAAAAGGGTTTATCACAAGTGCACTCTGTGCAATAATTAGGGCCCTGTTCACACTTGGAGCAGTTATATAGCCTGGTTCACACTTGGATTAGTGATATGGAAGCATGAGCAATCAAATGGAGTAAAAGGAATGGATACACAATAAAACTTATATGTAAAGTCAGACGATTAGGGGGGCGAGAACGGCCAGTTTCGGCATAATAGGCCATCAAATGCACAACTGGGAATGAAATTTTACAAAAGGAAATAACTGAGACCCAAACTAGTTTTCTGAAAAAATTCACCAAATTTTGAAAAAAACAAAAATTGGAACATTTGAGGATATTCCATAGGATAAATATGTGCAAAGAACACTTGACAGAAGTCATGAATATTTTCATCCATAACTCTATCCATTATTCATTTGTGATTTATTGAGATTTTCAAACAATGTGCACAATTCACCTCAACTAGATGAAATGCATCCATCTTTTTCCATTCATGAATTGGATGAATTTTCAACACATATTAGCCGATAGCCATAAGCATTTGCAATGAACTTAATTTCTTTTTAACTTGATGAAAACTAACTAAATTTATCATCTACCTCTTGCTTTACTCATTAATTTACTTACTACCATTGTAATTTAAATTTCATTATGTATACACTAGTAAAATCTTTGAATGTCTAGTCTTTTTTTTTTCTTTTTGGGGTGCATATTTCTTGTCTTCCTTTGTTGCTACTTTCTAATTAGCCTTTCACATTAAATTATCTTGTCTTAAGATTTGTGTCCTTGAAACAAAATGGGTACAACATCAAATAACAACAGGAAAATAAATAAATCAGACAGTTATTTATTTTATTTATTTTAAATACTTGGAAAATTGCCTAGAGTTGATGACATTATTATGCCTTGGATTTTCTTTTAATATAACACTCAATTTTTTTTAATTTTTTGAAAATCAACTCTTTTGATTTATCAAATCGATTAGTCACTAAATGCATATGTGTATGTGTGTGTTTTTTAATATGTTTTTTGGCTTGGATTTTTGGAGGAGTTCTTGACACCCTTTTTTTCTTGTAATTGGACAAAGTTATATAACCAAAATGTGTGCAACTTCAACATTTATTGTAATAATAACTTAATTTCAATTATGTGACCTTTGAGCTTTGATATTATATGTCCAATAGCAGTTATGTATATAAATAATATCATAACTTTATATCCCTTATATGTTATTCACATAAACTAACTTTATTGTGGCTATTATTGAAATATTCCCAGTGGTTTTTTTTTTAATATAATTAAAATATGAATGGTGATATGGATGATGAAGCATTTTTCCATTTTCTTCTTGTCCCATAATTAACCATGGTAATTGGCTTATGTACTAAACCATACCTATCTAGTAGGCACCAAGTTAGGACATAGTAGAGACTTGGATATAGAAGCTCCACCCATGTCTCCCTCCTCATTTGGGCTTTCAAGAATATTTCTTGAATGCTTATTGTATTTTTTCAAGCCCAACTCATAAATGTGAAAACTAGAATAGTAAAAGGTCGAAGATTACATAAATAATATATCATCCAAATTAATCATTTTATTTAACCAATCAAGAAAAAGTTATTATACTATATAATGCTTGCAAATGCACATATATTTTGACCCAAAGCCAATTTATTGCCCCAACCCGGCATAAACTTGGCTATTATTCATTGAAAAAAAATATTGTGCAAGGCACCAATGGAGATGCTCCATGGATATTAGTACCATGTACATACTAACCACTTACAATCCTTACCTACTTAACTTTGATGTTTATCTAACTATACTTGCTACGTATTTCCTCCATTGCAATAGTGCTTGGTACTTGGTAACCAAATGTTCTTCATTCTCATAGTAGTAATTTTGCAATGCCCATAGCCTTGGTGCTATTCTTCCCTAGATCTTTATGGGCATTTTTCCCACCTAGATTTACACATGAACTTGTTGGATATTCCTAACCTTTGATACATATGCAAAGATTGGGGGGGGCGTTGGAGATTTGAGTTTGGACTCAAAATCCTCACAAAATTAGTTAACATGTTAGAATTTCTCTATAGCAAATCATTTCCTTGCAAGTTGCCTTAATGTAGGGTTATGTTTTAGCTTCTAACAAAATCCAAGTAAACCATATCCAAGATTTCGAAGTGTCTTTGTAAAAAGAAAAAACCATCATTCGAGAGGTTAGTTCAGAGAAACCTCCCAACTTCTCAAATCACCGAGCCATGATGAAATTCTTTGAAGAGTTGTTTGTTAACCGAGCTACAAACGTAGTACATTTCAACACCCATTTGTCAACTAATTGATTAATTTTAAGGATTCCATGTTGAAATAATATAATATTCCTGAAATTCTCAAAAAGATTCTTTATTTTCCTTCACACCCAAAAAAAAAAAAAAATCTTTGGAAAAAAAACTTTCTTGAAAAGTTCTTCATTTTTTAAAATGAATATAATTAGTGTTGAAGCTACCAAGGTACTATGGTATACCCCAACTCAATTACCCTTTTGTTTGTTCACACTTTAGAGACATATATGGCTCAAGTAACAATGTGCGAGGTCATGGAGCACCTTCTCTTACAATTAGGTGATGAAAATTCTCAAAATTCTCTCAATGAGAACTAACAACCACAAAGTTCATAAGAGGTGTTTAACATCCTCCATGAAAGTTTCATGGAAAGCTCTACCGATCACTCTAATGAGACTAAACCCAATGTGGAAAATTGGTGACATGAGAACATGAGAAACATGTGTGCCTATTACCAATGCAATTGGTTCCGGGATACATTAGTAAACCCTAAAGACCACCTACTCAAAAGGTAACCAATGTTTTTGAAAATGAGTCCAAAGTTAAGACTTGAAAAGCCCAAATTCGGGCAAGGGCATTCCCAAAATAATTCAGTCATAGGGTTATATAGTCTAGTATCCTTCTTTGAAAATGTGACCAAATTGGCACAATTTGTTAGCCTTACAAACATGGGAAATCCTTTTGAGACAATTTAAAAGCATCTACTACTCTTACTAGGGTGAATGAAAGAAGGGCACTTTCTAGCATGAGGTAGTCATATTGAGGTTTAGAAGAGTGTCTTTAGCCCATTAAGGATGTCCAACTTTCATGTTAAGTTGCATGTGAAAATTTGGGAAAAGAAAAGTAGAAGTGAAGGGGGGGGGGGATCTTCAAGTTCCCATATTTGGTTTTAAGTGTGTAGTCATAAATATGTAAGATTGATTAAAAAATTTATGATTCATTTTTGGTTTATTATTAGATTTGGCTAAATCTTTTTAAGATGCTTGCCATGTTTTCCTATGGATGCTTATCACTTAGGCTACAATAGAAAATTATTTAAAAAACACTAATCCTCACCCATAAACATGAGAAATGGGATAGAATAAGGTGGTTTAAAGTAATGTTGTGTGTGTGTATGGTTTAGGACTTACACTCCATGTAAGTGTAAATGCCAAAATGAAATTTATTATGCCAAGGTCTGTCTGTATCCATGTAAATGTAGAACACAAAACACATGTAAATGTAAAATTGTTTAAATATATTTTAAGTTGTGTAAAACAATATTAAAAAATGTCACTTTTATTTGTGGGGAAAGGGAGTGGAAGAGGGAAAAATTTCAAAATGTTTTTGGTGATGGGCCAATCAAAGTGGCCCATTACCACCAAAAAAAAAAACATTAAAAACATTTGTGCTTGTGGATGCACCAAAATGTAGGCCGTTAGGCCAATCGTTATACCCAAACAATCACAAATATTGTAATATCTTTCAACACATGTATTTTTACACATTTAACGGATGGTCAAGAATTCTAATAAACCTTTTTGATATTTATGCAATTTTTCCAAAAGGACAATTATTTTCAAGGCTACAATACAAGTGGCAAAGAAAATATTCTAAAATATAGAGTAGAAATATAATTTCTTCAATTGAAAAATAATTAAATCAATAATGGACAATGGAGCAAATTGAAAAATTGATTAACTTGTGTTGCTCCTGGGTTAAATTCAAATGATGATAAAAAAAACATCGAGGAATTACAATGAGTTTTCATAATTGTGAGAAAAGGTAAAAGAGGTATTAGATTTATCATAAATCATCATAAGAATCAAGCAATTTTCCAAAAATTTCTAAAAGGATAACAAGTTTAAAATATTATTTTGCAAGAGACGTAGATTGGAACATATTTTATTGTGTTGGAAAGGCCCTCAAAATTGAAGCATATGTAGTGTAAATTATATTTAGTACTCAAGCGAAAAAAGTGGAGGAATTTCACAAAGAATTAGAAATATGGGGTGTTCTTCTTAAAGTAGGTCAATTTGAAAAGTTGTTGTAATGGTGGTTAAGTACAATGGAATGGGCCCAATATGGCTTGTTCCAAAGCATAACTACCCTAGTTAGTTGTTGTACTTTAGGTTAGACTAATCGAAGATAGTCTGGGCTTCAATATTCATAATTCAATTAGAAATGAAGTGCTTATTAAATTCAATTTGAATGATTTACACATTAAAGCATCTTATGGGTTCATAATTGACCTTCTATCTAGTAATTTTAAAGAACACAATATTTATTTATTTATTTATTTATACATGGTGTTGTTGGAAGTGGGAAAAGTCAAATTATCAAAGCTATAAGTGTAATTTTTTTTAAAAACATTTACATGACATGTTAAAATTTTTAGCTTTCACCGCAAGTGTAGCTTTGTTAATAGGTGGATCAACAATCCATTCTTTGATAGGTTTATCAATTGATGGAAATATTGATTCTCAAAAAAAAAGATTTTAAATGAAGATTGGTTAAAAATTCATTATTTGATTATCGATGAAATATCAATGGTGGGGATGTACCATGTTGATCGAAATACATCTCAAATTACAAAAGTTAAGATTTTCACCACTTCAACCTTTTGGTGGATTAAATATTATGTTTTTAGGAGACTTCATGCAATTCCCACCTATGTGACACATCCTTTTATACGTCTAATATCAAACCTCCATTAACTTTGACAAAACAAACACCCAAAAAAAAAATCATTGAAAAAAGTTTATGGGAAACTTATGTAATGCCAAATAAAATCATTTTGAGACAACAAATGCAACAAAGTGAAAACATTCAATATTCTCAATTGCTCAATAATTTACAAGAAAATAAAATTACTAAACATGATTTTTTCATTATTCAAATCTCATTCTCTATCAAAATTACAAATTAATTACTTGAACACCCTTGGAATGAAGCTACATACATAATTAAAAGACATGATTAATCATCGCATGATTGAATATCATTCAAAAAAAGAGAATTCTATATGTTATACAATTGTTGCCAAGGATACCTATCAAAACAAACCTTTATGTGAAGACATACAATTCAACATAAGGCAATGGGTTTCAAGCTCTAATAACAATAATTTATATTCATTCTTAAAACTATATAAAGGCATGAGGGTCATGCTCATAGAGAATTTATATCCTAAATTTGGGCTCATCAATGGGACCATAAGCATAGGTCGTGAAATTGTGATGGATGATTTTATCAAAGAAAAAAAATCAACTTTCGTAGAACCTCCTATGTATGTAGCTATAGATTTCAATACATTCATTTTGATTTAAAAGACCCTAAATCTCAATGGTTTTGTTAAAAATGTCATTCCTATAATTCTTATATCTCGAAATTTCAAGAATCAATATGACATGGATGAACCTAAGCATGTTTTATAAAATTTCTATTATGCAAGAACAAATTCCATTAAATCTAGCTTTTTGTTTAACAAATTATAAAGCACAAGGCCAAACTTTTGACAAACTTATTGTTAATTTGTATAACCCACTAGACCACATGGCACTCACAATGCACAACATATATGTGATTCTTTCACGTTTACAATCAATGGAAGGGCTTGTAATTCTACGAGATATTCAAATTGAAGATATTCAAAATATCAATTTCCGAAAAGGTGAAATGAAATACATGAATCCACAAAAAAAAAATTGAAAGTCCAAAAAAAAAATCTTCCATGACTCCACAACAAAATCCAATGCAATCAAACATATTCAAAATACATCATTCATGAATAGAAAACAATAATTCTCACATGAAAAAAAAAAAAAAAACAAAGAACATTGATTGCTCAACATTTGTTCAACCAAATAACAAAGATCAATATTGGCATGAAGACTTATTCTTATTTGAAATTGATGAAAAAACATTGATGGATAATACAACATGGTTAGAATCACAACATATCGATGCTGCTGCAATGAAAATGTTACTTGAAACAAAGTTACAACATCAAGGATGTGAATCTCATCAATACTCAATATATTACGAAAGTAAAAGGTTTGAAAACAAATGCCTCCAATATGAACATGAACATAAACATGAACCATTGAATTTTAGTAGCATTAAACCCTCCAAACACATATATGCCGTGTATTTTGCATGATTAAAAACCCCACATGATAATAAGATACTTTGTGCAAATACAAAATTAAAAATAAGTGAATTGATGAATATTGATAACTTGAATTATACTTATACAAATGTAATGCAACAATTTGATCAATCGTCATGTCACTTATTTGTTATTGCGTATGCTACTAATATTACATTTAATATAAATGTAAAAAAAAATCAAAATATGCAATCTCTAAAATGAGGCAACATTAAAAAATTGCTTAAATGCAAAATATATCACTCCTTTTCCAAAAGTGAGAAATTTTTTTTGACCTTGGATTTTGGACATATTTTGTTTACATTTGTTGTTTTCTAAACCAACAACTAATTCTTGTGATTAATTGCAGGTGAGGATCACTTCAAAAGAAATGTGCCCAACCAAAAGAAATGTGCCCAACAAAGCTTTGGTTATAAGAAATGTCATTTGCTTTTTTAATGCGCCAAAAGAAAAGAAAAAATTGGATGAAAAAAATTTACTGATTCTACCATGGATGAAGTCCTCCACACGCACTCTCCATTTTCACCTGCCAAATGGCCAACACGTCAGCGACGCATGCCACGTCCTTACTTAAACTCCAAGAAATTAATTACGCGTGTCACAATTCGCCACGCGTCGATTGTCCAAAACGGCCATACTGTCATACTTCACACGTGTCGGCAGCTGGGGTCTCGATTCTTTTGGCCCCTCGAATGTGGCCTCTTGCGTGCACGCTCTTCCCCACCTTTTCGAGCGCGAGCGCGCGTCCTTCGTCTTCGTCCGTGCATGATCATCGTCGCCGCAAATCTTTCGCGCAAATTTTTGACATAAATTTGCAGAGATCATATGTATCAACAAGTATAGCAGCTATCAGAAAGCTCGAAAACTTTGGTAGCTAGTTTTTTCTTCTTTTTGGATTGAAGGTAGATTTTTACTCCATTGGTGCAAACGCAGCTGAATGGAAAGAGGTGCTGCTTCATGATCTTCCTTTTGTGTTGCTAGTGAAGCAGAGAGATTCGAGAAGTTCGAGAGATTCATAGTCTTGCAAAGAACATTTTTCGTGTGTGTGTGACCCACTTGGATTGGCCTATCATTTTTTCTTTCTGACAAGTGAAGATCAATTGATAAGACGCGATCTCTTTAGAGAAGGTGAGAATTTTCACACACAGAGAGAGGTCTTCTTGGTTACGAGGAGAGTGTAAGAATGGCGTCGGAGTCGGATAAGAGCGGGCAAACAAACGATGCAGCGCTGGAATCTATAGCGCAGGCAAGAGGTGCAGCGCAGGAGCAAGGTTTCTCGATCTTGAGAGCAGCGCAGGAACGGTACCAAGCTGCTAAGGACGCCACGGCGCGAAGGAGCCAGGGGACTGCGGATTCTGTGGGAGCTGCTAAAGATCAGACCGCGAAATCTGCGAGCCAAACCAAAGATGCAACTGCGGAGAGCACCAAAGAAGGCACACAGCACACGGGAGGAGACACATGGGAAGGTACCAAGCAAACTGTGTTTGATTACGAGAGCGCTGCGGCGGACAAGGCATCTGATACTTGGGATGCAACCAGGCAGAAAGCAAGCGATATAACTGGAGCTGCGAAGAAGCAGAATGATCAGGTGAAGGGAAGCAACACAGGAGAAACATTGGATTCCACAAATCAGACAGCAGCAGGAGCTGCTCAACAGGATAAGAAGACTGTTGAAGAAGATGCAGCAGCAGGAAATCTACCACAGCAGGGAGTTGGTGATAGCAGGGCGTAGCTTAGGGTGATGTGAAGCATATGTACAGAGATGCAGCATCACTTGCCAAGGGGCAAGCTGCTACTGCAACCTCAGCTGCACAGGAATAGACCCCTGCTCATGAGTAGCAGAAGACCCAGGATCTTGTTTTTGCCATGCAATCCCAGATCATACACTCATCATTACCTGATTGGAATTGCCCATTCCAGCAATTGCATCTATTGATGTTAATGTCATGTCATTGCAGATCATACTCTGATCATTAGTTGGAATATCAGCCATTCCAGCAAGTGCCTCTAACTAGGTTTTTGTCATGTTAGCAAATTTTAGTATGAGAAGAGCTCATTCCACAGATATAGCTGTTCTTGCAGCATCTGATAATATTTTTATCATGTATGCAAATTTTAGGATAGAGAAAAGCTCATTTGCATGCACATAGCTCTTCTTCTTGCAACAACAATGACTTGAGAAAAGCTTATTCTACTTGCATAGCTTTTCTTCTTGCAACAGCAATGACTGGTCATCAATTACCCCACCTTATTATCGTAGCTACTACTCCTGTGTCTGAAATTCATATTTGACAATTGAGCATCTAGTAGAAATGTTCCGATAAACTGCACAAACACAACACAGCCTATTGCATGATAATGTAAATAACAAACAATCACAAAGATGCTTGAAACAAAAGCCTTGCTATCAGACGAAGAGAAGACATATTATCAGAAGTACTGAGAACTTCCCCTTAAATCAACCTGTATTAGTCAGAGAATCAGACTCACAGAGAGATACCTTACTAATAAAATTATATAGATTTCAGATCTAACAAATCAGCAAGCAAGGAAAAGAAAAAATCCAACCCTAAAGAACAGAAGGTGAAAACAAAAACTGAAAAGTGGATTCAACAACAATCGACTGTCACACTCGTTCAGAGACAATTCAACAGCAACATGGAGCAGTTGCATAATACACAATGAATTAATCATAACACCAGTTTCTTCAGCCAGGAGCAGATGCATAATACACAATTCATTAATCATAACACCAATTTCTTCAGCCATTTGTTTGCACATGGCAATACACAAAGTTATGTACATCACAGGAGAGAGAGAGAGAGAGAGAGAATGCATACTGAAAAATTGAACTAGGATATAGTGACACTCTTGGCTAGATTGCGAGGTTGATCCACATTGAACCCTCGTAGCACTGTAAGATGATATGCCAGTAGCTGCACAGCAATGAGAAAACAGAACCTCACTTTCAGATATTTTCAAAACAACATTTCCAAAATCTTGATGAAGTTGCAGAGAAATCTCCACAACAACAATTAAAGGTAACATGACAATGAGTGCAGTCATAACCTCATGAGAGTCGCTCACAAAGTGACAGACCATCACCTTCATCACGAACAGCAGTGCTGAGCTGCCCATGACTACCCACCGAGTTCATCAGCTCCCAACAGTGGGTGTAGATAAGCATATAATAATCTGCCCAAAAACTTGGGCAAACCATTATACACAATCTGCGTCCTGAGTTTTTGTTGCCTTTCCAGAAGCAATGGGAAGACTCAGACGTGATGTTGGCTAGCACTCGAGAGACATTGCTAATCAAAAATGTACATCACCCTCCCTCAAAAGACAAACCCAGAGATGAGTCATATGGAGACATGCCTGGAATGGAACAATGTTGATGATGGGTTGAAGGCAATCCTGGAGCTGAGGCACTTCAATAAAACGGTAGCCACCATTGGGACACATTAGGTTTGCATCTCCCTTAGTGCACATCACTATAAGACGGCCCTTCCGAGCTTGCAATTGCTGTATGACTGACTGCTGCTTGCTGCACCCACACATCCACTCAACAATCCATAAAGCTGCAATGCATTTCCAACATATGTTGATGCTAGAACTACTTAACACATACACAGAAATTTTGTGTGCAAGATAAAATGTGAAACTGCTTTCATTTCTCACCTGCAAGTTCCATCACGGGTGGCTATGACAATTATAGGGAGGTTCTCGTCAACCAGTGCCAGAGGACCATGCTTCATCTCCCCGGCTAAGATGCCTTCACTGTGCATAAGTGCCACTTCCTTCACCTTGAGTGCCCCTTCCAAAGCTGTTGCATAGTTATATCCTCGTCCAAACACCAGCAAAGATTGCTCCTCCATCAATTCCTTTGCAAGCTCTTTCATGTCATTGTCCAATTTCAAGACCTCCCTCACTTTGTCTGTACATTCAATTCCAACCAAACACATGCCAGAACACTTGTAAATCTCATGGAAGAATACAGAAACCTAACACCACAGTGATTGCACATTCATTCATTTGTGAGTCTTACGGGTCAAAGTTGAAATGAGCATTTACTTGGGAGGTTGATGAGATCATCAATGATTGCCTCTCGCCGGTTGCAACTAGATAAAGTATCATCCCCAAGTGCTAATGCCATCATTGTCATTGCTGCTATCTGGCTTGTATATGCCTGTGGTCCATGATGTCACTCAGTGGATCAGAATAAAACAAAGAAAATGTAACACGCACACTAACAATCTAATCTTGATCATCAGATCCACTATAACAGCAGCATTGGAATCCAGAGTCATCACTAAACTGGAGACTAGAACTACAAAGACCAAGATCACATGTCCATAAGATTGTAGAGAAAACTCCAAAATAACATTTCAAAAGTAACCATTGTATCAGTTCCAGTAAAACTGGAACAACCACAACAAAGTTGAATGCAGCCATAACTTACCAGTGACACCAAAAAATATTAGACCATCACCTTTATCATGAATAGCAGTGACTAGCTGCCATAACTCCCGAGTGACTTCATCAGTTCGCAAGGGTGGGTGTCGATAAGAGCAAAACATTTGGCACAAAATTTGCTTCCTGAGTCTTTGTTACATTTCCAGAAGCAATGCAAATGACATATACAATTGAAGTACCTTGGTGCTTGCAACGCCAATTTCACACCCAGCATTGATGTGCACTCCACAATGTGTGCCTCTGGCTATGGCACTGCCCACAGTGTTGGTCACACCCACACATAAAGCACCAAAAGACTTTGCATACTCCAACGCCTCAAGGGTATCAGCAGTTTCCCCTGATTGGCTAACAAAAATTGCAGTATCCTCCCGATAGACAGGACCTCGCCGGTCAAGCAAATCACTTGCCAACTCCATTGTCACAGGAACTCCTGAGTTCATGTAAACCACGGTAACCCTCTCTATCATGATACAAGATGCATTGAGGATAACAGAAAACACAATCTAGTAACCCACAGCAAAAGCTCCATCTGGTGCTCAAAAGGACCAACTAACAAAAAAATTGAAGATACACTGAATGGCCTCCATCCAAGAGAAATCAACATTCTCACCAGAAAGTTCTTCAACAAGTGCTCGGGTAGCTAGTCCCGCATAATAACTAGTGCCACATCCAATGAAAAGAATTCGTCGGCTTCGGCGGATTGTTTTCAAGTGGTCCTTGAGGCCACCCAAAAGTACGCCCTTCACTTTCGAACCTCCATGTATCAGTCGACCTCTCATCGTTGTTGTCAAAGACTCTGGCTGCTCATGGATCTCTTTCTGAAACAGCATCCAAGTCCTATCTTGAGGAACAATCAAACAATCTAGATACTTGATCAAGGAGAAAGTGAGGCTAAAATTGGTACATTGAATGCTCAGCAGTCGATACCTGCATGTAGTGTTCATAGTTCCCCTTCTGGATCTGCTCAACCTCCACTGCCAATGTAGAGAGAGCACGCTCAACAGATGGTGGTCTTGGCATACCTCGTGAGTTCTGGATTTTTTCACGTTCAAACTTGAATATGGAGGCTGACCCATTCTGATTTGACCAAATCCAAGATGCAAGATTGGGTCAAAAGCAGAACCCATGACAAGATTATCTTGCTTTGTTCTTATCTAAATTGGGTCAATTTTACTTCCTGCTGGATTTGTTTTGGAACTACAGACAGTCATTGACGGATCAATAATGTGTGGTCCTTCTACAAAAGCAGGGATGTCATCAATTTCAACAGGATCCTTGCATGGCAGGAGATACATACCCTGACATGCACAACTTCATTATCCTCGATAACCATGACCTTCTTGGTGTGCTCCACCATGGCACTAGCATCACTGGCAAGGAAGAACTCCTTGGGCTTTCCATCTTTGGCTAGTGTCACCTCACTTGATACAAAAGCCCCTCTCTTGTTCTCCTCCCCACACTCCTGCTCATCAATCCAATTTTCCTCAATGATGTTTGATAAAAACAAAAAACTGGGAAAAAAAGGGGGGGTTTACAGGAAATTGCAATGATGGGAAAAAAAAAACAGTTGTTCATGTGCTTATTTGCATGCATTACCTTCACACCAAGTAGCAAAGGACTGCCACACTTGCAGGCCACAAGTTCATTGGGATAGTGGGAGCTTTTGAAAATGAGAGCGTATGCACCCTCTATCTGCCGCATGACCTCCATCACAACCTGGCTGAATTTCACAGCCTCTCCACCTAGAGCCCACAAATCACCTTGATTAGCTCTTAGGGTTGAGGACAAGTTCTTGAATCAATGGAACCAAATCTCTTCACAAAAGATGAGGACAACAAGGAAGCCCTGCTAGCAATCCAGGATTTCAAGCATATCCTCATTCTATCAGAAGCTAACTACCTGCAACCAAATCAGTCGCTGCATGGCAGGTACCTGTTTGGTGCAGTCAATGCACACTTGATCAGACACAGTTTCACTATTTGCATCTTTGAAAACCATACTTACTTAATCTTCATCCTGACATTTGGTGGCACAAATACACAGCAGATGGGTTGCTGCACACACACAGGTGCCCCATCCACAGGACCAATGGCTGTGTGGTAATGTTTTTCAGGGTCTACCTCTTAAGAACAAGAAAAACCCACCTGCACTGGATTCAGTCTCAGCAGTTAAGGAGTCATATACAAATTTAGCGAGCTTAGGTATGACCTCCGTGTCAGTATCTGACTCGAACACAAAACCATGGCGTACAAGTGTTTCTTTCAGAACCTACATCAAAGATGGAAACACCAGATCTCAATGTAAGAACTTCAGCAATTTTCAAAATTGAATGGAGTGAGTGAGAAGAACCCTAATGACAAGAATTTACAAAACCTTCAGGAGGAGAGGTGTCTAAGTAAAAATTGGTTTTGCAGAGATCATTTTGACTTGCCATGAAATTGGTGATGATGCCATTGTGAACAACAAGGAACTCATGACCTTCACCAGAAGACTGCGGGTGTCCATTCCTTGGTGACGGCGGCCCATGTGTTGCCCATCTTGTATGTGCAATTCCAGCATGACTCATAAACAAGAACTCAAGGTTCAAGTCTGTGGCATCCACCTCTGTTTTGCTCAATTCCACACCACCATTATCACATCATCATAATCTCATTGACACACAACAAGCTGCCTTGTTTGTCTGCAAAACTAACTTCAGTCACCAGTAAAATAAGCAAATAAACATATCATCAAAGGCTGAGAGATGTCAAGCCTAATTTGCAATGCAGTGATCTTATGCCCTATGCAGACAAAGGGCTCAACAAATTCATTCCCTTCATCGGAATCAAGGACTGCAAGAAATCCTGGGCATGATGGGTGCAAGTCCTTATGGTGGCTATGCAGACAAAGGATCCAACACCTTGTTCTCTTCTTTGAAATTCAGGTTTTGTTCTCTTCTTTGAAATAGAGGCTGCAAGCAATCCTGGGAATACTCTATGGATGCAAGGAGGTAAAGGCATCTTTGCACTATAGTGAATGACAAGTATATATGTAGAAGGGCCAAAGGCACAAAAGTGCAAATATCCAAACAGAGTGAGGGAATCTCATTATGGAGACAAGTCCTTATGGTAGCTATACAGGCAAAGGATCTAACACTTTATTCTCTTGTTTGAAATCGAGGTCTGCAAGAAATCCTGGGAAAACTACGGGTGCAAGTGATTATGGCTGTGCAGGTAAAAGGATTCAGCAATTTGTACTCTTCTTTAAAATCAAGGTCTGCGAGCAATCCTGGGGCAAGAAGATGGGTGCAAGGTAAGCATGCAAAAGAAAAATCCGTGAGAGGAAGTTCTGACTATCAGATACCTTGGTAAACACTTGTGACAAGTTTCTCGATCTTGCCTTCCTCACGAAACACCAAGGGCGGAAGTCCTTCTCCTCCGCCCTTCTTCGCATCAACATGATGATGGTCATCATTGTCGGCGTCGATGGAAATCCCAGCTGAATCATACCCACGATACTCAAGCCTCCTCAACCCATTGAACAGAACTTCCAAAATATGCCGCCGCTCCCTGGGAACATTGCAGTTTATGTAGGCAAAAATCCCACACATACTTGCCGCCTCTTCTGTCCTTTGAAATCCTCAGCAACGAAAAAAATTTAGGGTTTGAGACACCAACGCAAATCTTCAAGAAGCCCAAAACCCACCCACCAAAAAAGATCTCTCCAAAGAGACGAAGATCTCCAACTCCCACACGCACACTAATCTCTCTCTCTCTCTCTCTCTCTCTCTCTCTCTCTCTCTCTCTCACACACACACACTCCCACCACCTGTATTTTTTTTCTTTTCTTGTGATTCAAAGAAAATCAACGCATCTGTGTATTGTTTCTAGCCGCGTCTAACTAAAGATCATGTGTCACAAGGATGGCATTAGTGGCAACTATGGGGTTGAGACACGTGCACTGAAGACTGACTTGCAAGTCGCAGATGAGAAGAGAAAAACAAACTAGCATTTGTCAAATGCACATGAGCAAACTAGGATCACGTGACGGTAGATCTGTTGCAGGACAGTTTGTTTGTACCAGCGACTTAAAGTACAACAAATGGAAATGTCGTTGTTGCTTCTTATGAATCACATACGCAAGTTGGAAACTAATTTGTCAATACCAATGATGGGCGGGGTGCGGAAGACCGGGGGTGGGGGGGGGGGGGGGTCCCAGAGAAACGCCCCTTTGTAATTTGGGAAACCACGAAGGGAAAGCGGGGAAAGGGGGGGGAAGGGGGGAGGGGGGGGCC
>Ga0116227_10009213_pt1 | contig 18056 bp, 14 predicted proteins | sample S1TSphgellanicum_FD_89693 | JGI IMG/M metagenome (GOLD analysis project Ga0116227, IMG submission 89693) | Host-associated microbial communities from peat moss isolated from Minnesota, USA - S1T2_Fb - Sphagnum magellanicum MG | ecosystem: Host-associated > Plants > Peat moss > Unclassified... | reverse complement strand
TTCATGACAAGGTAATCATGTTTATTTAATGTACTTATATTTTAAACTTTCAAAATATTGTACTTTCATTTTTAATGCATAGTTGTTAAATAAATGGGCGTTTTGAAAGTGAATTTTTTTCATGAAGGGCTACTTAATTCAAAGCCCTTTAATGCAAAGGGTAAATCTTTTTACTTCAGTGCGAAAGTTAAATACACACTTTTAAAAAAAAACATTGCTTAGGTAGTCCTTAAAACCTGTAGATAGCCCACTTAGGACTAAATCAGGGAGCTCTCCAGGTCTAGATTTAACATTTCCTCGGCTAAATATTGCCACTAATAAGAGGCCTTTGTCAAAAAGGTCAAGACCGTGGACACCGGCCTGACTCGACATGGTTTTACACGTTGGCCATAATTTTCGTACCTCTTTTCAAAACGATTTTCGAATCTCCTCCTGCCATAAAAATCTTTTGTCTTATCTAGTCACTCCTTTTCCTACTCTTTCCTTTTGTAATGCAATAAACTCCGGAAGAAGATCGGGTGGTCATTTGTCTTTCTCACAAACCCAGGAGGATAGGTAGAAAAGGGAAAGTGGGTCGTGCTCTAATACTTACCTATTGTCAATTTATCACAGACTTTTATTCCTATTGTTTCTTTCTGTACAGTGTTTTTCTTGAATTTTTCCATTTCACAAGAATTTATTGTTGAGAAACATATTTTACTCTGGAAAAATACGGTTTTTCAAGTATTTCTCAAATTTTTGTTTGCTAAATATAGCAAATGTGCGAAAAAGATCATTTACTTTTGTGCAACTAGGTGAAGACACACTACGATTATTCCATTTGAAGCATTTTTGGGTCTAATATTATAATACATATAATATCATTGTTGCAAAAATATAATACATTTAATTTTGGGTATCAATTTTGATTTTTGAATTTTACAATTACTATTTTTACAAAAATAATGTTATATAAATTTTTTTAAATAATAAATTTCATTATTTACATTGATGAATCCATGGGTATATTTACAATATACATTGGTATAATAAAGTGACTATCTTGTTTTATTTGCACTAATTTGAAGGTTTCATTACTTATTAAAATAATCAATTTGAATGAAATTAAAAATATGGCCCATTTAATTATGTTTGTCATCTTTCATGTGAATGTGATTATTTGTCAAATTTTCAATTTATCATTTTTTTTGCATTTTTGCTGAAAAAACTCATTTTTTAAAATGAAAATTTCAAAATAGTCACATGGTATCTGAACATGGTTCAAACTATTTGAAATGACATGGTTTAATATGTTTTCAATTTTCATGAAAGTTAAAAATCATTTAAATTGTTTTTAAAATATATTTATGCTTTTGAATAGAAAGATACATTACATTCATTTTCACAAATATACTCCAATCTCTCACTTTATAACATGAAATGAAATAGTTTCTTTTTTGTAATTTCTTACCTAGGTTATATTTTAACATAATATGCAAAAATATTGTGAAAATCTTTCAAAACTTTAAAGTGGGATACACACAAACATGCATATCCTTGGAAAGTAGTACAACGTGACACTTCAGAAGGGTCACTGTAATGTGCTTTCACCCAACCATAAATTATGGATGATTCCATGTTCCCTTGTTTTCCTCCAAGAAAAAAGGAAGTGAAAAAGTGAAAAAAATGAACCAATGCCTACCAACTCACCATCCACTTGATGTCAAATTATGTGGCCCAATAACCTCTAGTGCATCATCCATTAGAAACCTATTATAAGTCAAGTTGTGAACAAACCACAACTAAGTTACTAAGGTGGAACCTTGATAACCTATCCTATAAACCTTTCTACTTTTCCCTTGCATTCCTTAGGTAACTACCCTTGTAAGTGAGTTAGTATCATAGGTAAGTAGGTAGGGAAGGTGACTAGTTATGCAATACCAAAAGAGGCATATTGGTACATGATTCCAACCTCAAGTCAAATTGTAATGAATGTTACAACCATAAGTCAAAGTGTCAAAAATATTATAACACTAGGCTATATTTCAAAAACAAATTTCAATCTTAAGCCAATTTAAACCCTAGGCCAATATGCATATGCAAAATTAGTTTTGTTTTAGGATAAACTCTCTTGGCATGGCATGAGGTCTAACTGTAAGTCAAAACATGTATATATATATATATATATATATTTTAATGTGTATTTACATCAAATACATGTAAATTCTTGGTCCAATGGTTTGAAATTATTACATGCTAGCCATATTGTTTCAAAGGTGCAAAACATTTGTCTTAAGGGTGTGGAACATTTGGCTTTGAATTGTGAAACTTTTTTCTTAGATTTAAATGCCATTGATTTCAAATTGTAATAATACCTTTGTTTTAAGGCATGGATGATGGGACATTTGAATTCAGGATTGTGGTACAATTGTTTCAAATTGTGTGACATTTATTGTATGTTTCAAATTATTTAATGTGATAAATAGTGTTTACCCATTACAAAAGTTAGCAAATACTTAAGATTTCATATAAGATCAAGATTTATGGACATAACATATTCACAAGAAGCATATTCTTGATACTTGTTTTCTTTGGGATTATTAACTATGATAACTTCATGATTACAAAATGAACAAAAAGGTCAACCAAAGGAATGTACTATACTTCTAGGAAACTAGTTGAAGGGATACGATCACCCTTGTGGAATGGAATGTTTACAAAAACTTTCCAAGCCAAACAAATGTCAAACAACCAACTATCAAAAACCACCTTGGGCATACGTGGTAAACATTTATGGCATTAACTTTTTAAATTTCTTTAATTCATATACCAAAAATCTAATCATTTATGTCTTGAAATTTTTTTAATCTAAGTATCAATGCGGATATGGACCAGAGGATTATCGAGAAAACTCAACCCACATTCGATTTATTAAATGAGGATGCTTAACGTCATTTTCAATCAAATGTCTATACACACGACCTGATGTGGCTGAGATCACAATTTATCATAAGGGCCATACACGAACTGATGGGGCATTCGCACATGGTGAGCATGACCCGAAATCCATTTCTCATATGTCTCGTTATGCTCCACGTATGTCACAAGCATTAAAGTACCACATATGGGCCCAACTAAGCTTAGGTTACACATATATGACAAGCATAAAGCAATTTGGTGGGAATGTGTGAATGCGAGTCAAAGCATGACACGAGATGATTTCATTCGGCCTTAAGACATTGCATATTTGGATCCAAAACATAAGAAAGAGAGTTGGCATTTACACATCAACCTTACAATTTCAATTTGGTCTTGGGCTTTCCAACATCCGGAAGATGTTTTTTTCTTCCAAGATGTTGGTGAAATCAATGGGATTCAAGTCCCATTCACCATAAATATTCAAACATTAATTCAACGTGAGTCCATGTTATCATATGGTCACAATGGTGCCATTTCTATGGATGCCACATTTCACACAAATGACATGAAATTCCATTTATTCACCTTGATGGGGTTTGATGATCATCACATGGGTGTCCTTTTAGCCTGGATCATTATAAGTAGACAAATAGTTGAAAATTTGATCAAATGGTTGAAACCATTAAAAGATGAGATGTTATCACACATGCCAAATTGGAAACCATCATGTTTTCTCGTTGACAATGCACTTGAAGAATTGAAGGCATTATGGTTAGTTTTATACTTTGTGTTTATTTCTTTAGATTTTTAAAATATCTTTCATAAAATTCTTGATTATTTCAAATGCATTTTATATTGTACTAACCCCATCCATTCATGGAGATTTTATCGCATATGTGTTCTTATTAAGGTCATATGGGGTATGGACAAGGTTCCCATCTACCTTTGTTGTTGGCATGTTCTCAAAACATGGCGTTTATGTGGTACTAAAAAATCAAAGATGTGGAAGTGCAGGGTGGAATCCTCTAAGACCTTCATGATGTGATGTACATGTCCATCAATCATGGAAAAATAATTGATGACTTCAAATAACATGGGAGGGTTGTTGTGAAAGAAAACCTTCATAAACATAGGCCTGGTGATGTGTGGACAATTATTTCTGGACTTATTACCATCAACTTGGTAAGTGATAATATTTATCATGGTTTAGTATTCAAAATTCTCTTGTAATAATGTTATTCATCCTTATGCATTATGTTTATGTTTGTAGAATTATGGATGGTGGGTGTTTGAAGAGTGCCCCATTCCAACCAAAACACCCAAAGGAACATTGAATCATATCATGGTGCGTTGAAACGTTGGCTTACTCTTGACACAAAAGGCTTTAAAGGGTGTAGGATTGACTAATTGGTGTGGTGATTAACAACAACCACTGCACACTGCTACATGCACACATTGGAAATGAAAAAAAAAGGTTTCATAAAAAAAAGGTTATGGAGGCCATTATTACACGAAGTGTGGAAAGGCAGCCCTTATTCCACTCACCCATGTGTACTAACCAACCTTTGAAAGTGATGGAGCTTGGGGCGTATGGAGCCAACGCCTTCCCAATGTTATTCACGTAGTGAAATTTCCATTCACCGAAATATTTTGTTGCACATGTGAATGGGCATTACGAAGGAAGATGTGTAAACACCAAATTGTGGTCATTTTCACATGCACAAACATTTTTCAAGAGGATATCATTCGTTATTGTGGAACATGGTATGGATCACATCATGGAAGGTTGGGTCACATGTTTATGGACTCACAACATATTCTAGATGATATGGAGTCCAATGATGATGACGAAAATGAACATCTTGAAGGTGATGATGGGATGATGGAATTTGATGGGCTCATGAACATGGAGCAAAGTGATCTCCCTATGGGTGCCATTGTAGGGTCTAATGACATAATAAATTCATCCACCCCAATGGAAAGAGCTTTTGCACAATTGGTCATTACAATGCAAGAGATCACAAATGAATGTAAAGAAGGTGATGTGACATTTTGTGAACATGCCACCTCACACATGAGAATATTAGCATGTAATATTTATAACATACCCTTCACAAAAGTAAATGCAGTTTCACACCCAAGATTGGTGTTACACTGCGTAGAAGATGGATTGGGAAATAGTGTCAAATGGTTCAAAGATTGGCATGAAACAATGTTTAATCACACAAATGTATGTATTAAACGATGTCATGAATAAATGTCTCAATTACTAATCAAGATTGTTGCCATTGGCACTAATAATTTTGTTTTAGAATAAATTTTATATGGAGGAAATCATAGCCAAATTCTTTGAACATCATGTATTCAACACATACATGAAGTTTAATATGACACAAAGGTTATTATTGTTTCCAAGTAATAAACACAAAAAGTGTGAAATGCAAAAACACAAGGATAGTGATAATATTAGTGTTAAATACAGGTATTGTAACTAGGCCCCAAAATCCTAGTTGGTAGAAGTAAGTATGAGTGTAGGTATTGCAACGAAGCCCCAAATTTCTAGTTGGTAAAGGTAAGTACGTGTGTAGGTATTGTAACAAAACCCCAAAATTCCAATTGGTAGAGGCAAGTTTGAATGTAGGTATTGCATCCAAGCCCCAAAATTTTAGTTGGTAAAGGTAAATACAGGTGTAAATATTGTAACGAAACCCCAAAATTCCAGTTGGTAGAGGCAAGTACGAGTGTAGGTGTTGCAACAAAGCCCTAAAATTCCAGTTGGTAAAGGTAAGTACGGGTGTAGGTATTGTAACGAAATCCCGAAATCCCAGTTGGTGGAAGCAAGTACGAATGTAGGTATTGCAATGAAACCCCAAAATTCCAATTGGTAAAAGTAAGTATGGGTGTAGGTATTGTAACGAAACCCCAAAATTCCAGTTAGTAGAGGTAAGTATAAGTCCGAGTATTACAAGTTTAAATGAAGAATCAACCCTAAATGCAATACCCACGCTTCAAAAGAACCCATATAAATGGTTTGGATACCCTTACGTAAAGACTTAGCCCTAAACACAATACCCACATGGAGAGTCACTTTGAAATAACCAAACCTTATATGCAATACTCACATTCAAGGTCACTCCGAAATTACACATGTGGGGTTTAACCCTCTTTAAATGAAGATCCTACCCTAAATGTAATACTTGCATGTTGGGTCACTCCAAAATAATTAGTTAATTTCAAAATAATATGCTAACAAAGGTGTGTATAGAGGTTGGGGCTGTTGATTAGGAGTTTCATGATTCTTACTTTGTTTCATTGAATTTGAAAAGAGGTTGTATTGTTTATGGAACAAATAGTACAATGACGATTGTGTTCAAGCTTATTTTGGTGCAGGAATTTTTCATGGAAAAGTTGAACTTGCAATCTATAACATGGAATAATTATCTTAAATAGTGATTCCAATAATTTACTAAAAATATATATAATTAAGTTAATAAATCAAATATCAAATTAATCAATCTAATTTTTAGATCCAACTTTTTATTATCCAAGTAAATAAAGTTAAACCAAATGATTAGTTAATTATTTTAAATAAATAAATGATTATCTAATTCTTGATAATTAATCATTTAAATTATCCAAAATATTGGTCTATTAATTATTTAATTATATGACAAAATTTGTTTATAATTCCTTAATTATCTAAAATATTTTACATTAAATTGGGGGGAAATTTTCTAGGGTTTAAACATTTGTGAAACAATATAATTTCATTCTATATCTTCTTCAAAGAAATTGGAAAAATTAGGTTATAGAGATCACACAAAAGTAAAAAACATACCTTATGTGAAAACCCAACCTTAAATCCAATACAAAGTTTGTTGAGATCAAAAAATTAAAAGTTCAAGCTTAAAATTTCTTCAAATATTTTCATATTTATGTTTTTTCCCTTTTAAAGTTGTAAACTCATTTCCAAAAAAAAAAATGTAATTTTTAAAATTTAATAAGTCTTTAACTATGTTTTTAAAAAAATCAAAGCACATGATTTTTTATTTATTTTTTGTTTCACATAATAATAAAAATGATTTCTCTCATATATTAATCCTACGTTTGATTGAAATTTTATTTTATACTTTTCTGATATATAATAAATAATTTTTTGGTTAAAATAATCATATAGTGGGTCAAAAATATTATATATATATATAACACAAGTCCTTATGTAAATTTTTTTTTTTATAATGTATAATATTGGTTTAAATATTGGTCCAAATATATTATTATTTATAACACATTATATATAATTTTAAATAAATATTATATATATAAACCTATGGTTACGTATATTGCAATTATTTTTAATGAACTTTGTTTTTAATGCGAATTTAAAAATTCTAAAATATTAATAGCTAGGTATGAAAATGTTCATAAGCTTTTAGCAGCCATGCCAAAATTTGTGTGGATTTGGAAGTTTTGTGAAGGCCAAGTTGTTATGTAATGTTTTTGACACCTTTAAAAGTTGAAACATGATTTGACTATCCAAAAAACATAATATGTTCGTAAAAAAACAACCAAGAATTTGTAGCCTTGACAAATTACTAGCTTCAATAAAAGCTCATCACTAAGGTTGTCAGATTGACTAAGTGTCGACATTGACCAAACTAAACAACCTAGCTTAAACATGAGTAATAGGTTAGTAAGTTACTTGTTGAGTAACTTAACTAATTACCTAATAGGCTACCTACGTAATATAGGCCTATTATGTAGTTTATTCATTAATGTAAACCTTCTAGGTTAATATCTTAAATGGTCTATGTAGGTATTGAAGGTGGTTGAGTTTATTAACTAAACATATATTAGTTATATAAGTAGTTTACTAACCTAGGCCACATAAGCTTAATAAACATTTATGCCAATTTAATGTTTATTCCTTATTATATTATAACATATTAAATTTGAACTAAAAAAATTTATTAAAAATAAAACACATTTTTTCATATAATTGTTACAAGTATATACTATTGGATTATGATTCAAATTTAGAGTTTGGGAAACCCTAAATTAATTAACATTTTTTTTACAAGTCTATAGTAATTAAAATAAATCTACAATGCATTTTAGGGGGAATTTTACATGCAAAAAAATGCAATATATATTTAAAAAGAAAGTGAAAGAAATCAACTTGGAGATATTAATAAATGGTAAGAGACATACCCTCTTTTGTGTTTTGTTACAAATTTTATTTAATTATTAAAAAAATTAACGCTAAATTTGTAATTGGTAAAAGTAAGTACATGTGTGGATATTGCAAATTATATGAAATCTTAACCTTAAATGCAATAGCCATATTCAAGTTCATTTCAAAATAACCCATAGGTGATTTAGGTAAAACATGTAGTGAAAAGGCAACTTTAAATGCAATACCCACATGTAAGGTCATTTTGAAATATCCAATATGTAGTTTGGGTGCGCTTTTGAATGAAGACCAAAGCCTAGATGCAATACCTGCATGTAAGTTCATGCTGAAATAATCCATAGGTGATTGAGGCAAGCATGGGAAAACCCAAGTTTTATGTGAAGACCCAACCTTAAATGCAATACTCGCATGTAAAATCATTTCAAAATAATTAATAAGTGGTTTGGGTACCCAAAATATGTCTTTTTATATATACCTAAATTAATTATTATTTTGAATTAATTTTATGACAAAATGCAGGTATTGCAATGAATGTAAAAAACATCTATTATGGGACCTATATGTGGGTATTGCATATTTGAAAATGGTCTTATGGAATTTATAATAGAAAATGATGTAAGTATTATATGTTTAACATGTGGATATTGTTTTAAAAGTTTTTAGGTGATGTGAGTCCTATTACATTAGATATAAGTATTGCACAATGTTCATGTTAATCTTTATAGACCCTAGATAAATTAATGTTACCTATTCATATGGGTCTATTTAAGGTTTGATTCTTACATATAAAGTATTAAGAAAATTATGACAAAGATGATATATATGATTAACCATGTACCCATCAAACAAGTATGAGTAGAAAAAATAATTATATTGATAAAAGATGTATAAAAATGAATGGATAAAAAATTGCTAAAAATTCCAATGAAAAAAAAAGGTTTTTTATAACATATCAAAGGACCAAAGTTCAAAAATTGGGTAGTTCAAAAAATAAAAGGGCTGAAAAAACCTAATTAATTATATAAAGTGAAAACCCTAAACCATATCATTATCTACAATCTTGTGTTTAGCGCAGTAAGCAATTGCTACATTTGCAACCTTTGTTGCATGACGAACAATGTACAAATGGCGGTGTTGCATCTCAACCTGAATTCCATTTGCAACAAACTCTTCATTTGTTGTCTCTTGAAACTTATAAACATTTAAAACCCACCAAATTAAACCCTAACACACCTTGAATGAAACAAAATTATAAAAAACAATAAACGTTGATTATTATTGTTTCTTACTTTCATGAATCATTATAAATTCATGGAAATCCAATACATTTGTTAATTGTTCTGTTCGACTTGCTTTACTGGACTTTCGATCCTAATTTTTTACATCCCATGCCATTTTCAATTGTTGTGCATATACATAATGGGTGGATCGAATCATCTCTTGTAAATATTCATCTTTCTCCATCCATGATGTTGCATCTCTAGGCATGCTTTCCAGGCCCTAGACATTAAGACCCAACACCTGCAATAGTTGCTCTGAAGCTAATTTGACCAAAACTAGTTTTGGGAATGGTGGACATTGTTTTGTAATAGTTACCAGCTTATCCCACTTGTGTTATGCTTTGGCATGAGCATGACTAGCAACCTTTTGATAATTTTGCCTTTGCATGGCCATGGTATTTCTCAAGATGTGAACATTCATTTTAGCATGGTTTTGATGTCGAAAATTTCTTTCAAAAGTTGAAGGCCTCCCAGGTTTGACCTTTTTTACCACCAAGCCATGCACCTCCTTCAAATGTTTGGTCAACAACCATTTGACACAATATGCGACAATGCAAATGCCAATTTTACACTTCCATTTCGACCCAACTTTTGTTTATTATTTGTCCTTCCAAGCCAAATTAGGTGGACAAGGGGGTGTTGGTGATTGAGAAGCCTAATTGGTTTCAAGTTCCGGACCTAAACCAAAAAATATAAAAAAGTAAATCATTATTTTGTACTAAAAAAAATCCTAACCTTAAAAATTTACACATAAAGAATTCAAAAAACAAAATGCAGGTATTACAAAACATAAAATCACATAATCATTTATAACTCTTGTAAACTTTAACTGTTTTCAGGTATTGCAATAAAAACATTTTGACAAAAAAAATCCCACATCTTCCATCAAATGATGGAAGGTGTGGATATTATTAAACTTAAAAAAACATGTACAATTTCTTTTATTTACATTTAATCTAATGTATGTAAATTCGAAAATAATTTAACTCACCATTTTTCAATTGAAATTCTCAATGTATATTGAGAATGATCTCACCATTTGAATTACAAATTGTCATTATTGTGAACTCTAAGCGACATAACTTGATTCATCAATTCTCAATTCTAATGAAGCAACATTTTGTTCATTAATTATTTGTTTTTGACACACCCCAAAGCTCCTTAATGGATTCAAATGTGAGTCCAAACTAGAGACAGTGGAAAAATAAGAAGTTAGGGCACGCTCCCTGGTTCGTAGCACTTTGAGGAGTAGAGGGGCGTGCTAGAGCTTTGGGATGGGACTAGGAAGAGTGACAAACATCAACTATTCACATGGACGTGCACAAAACCAACACAAGGTGGTTAGTGCATAATTGGAGCACTTTTGGTGCTAGTACAAGCCATGGGCAAACTTGGACTCACAAGATTCACGGCCCGGATTTAGGGGAAGCCACCACCTTCCCCCTTACAGTATACTTTGTGCCTTTCCATGAGGCCCACATTCAAATGACTTTTTGTCCCGGGACTCCCAAGTGGGAATCCTAAAATTGCCCAAGTTGGGACTCTCGCGACTTTGAGGCCCCATAACTTTGTGTGCAGACCTTCGATTGAGATGAGGTTTAAAACAAAGTTGTAGCCCTCGTAGAGAGCTTTTCAATGGTATGTCACACGCCACCTACACACAAGGAAATCGGGGTGATTCCTGACTTTTAATAGTTGGGAATCAAACTGCCAATTTGACTCCTGGCCCCTCTTTTGGCCATAACTTGTGTTTCAGATGTCCAAATGGGTCATGCGAGCCCATTTAAAACATCTAAGTTTTAGTAGCTTTTCAATGGTATGAAGAACTCCTTAAGCCATTGAGTTTTGACTCTTGAAATCATTTTCTAAACATTCAGGAGTCCACCAGGACTCCAACTCCCAACATGGGAGTTCACTTGGGAGTGTAAGGGTTCTTTCCTCACACTCTTTTGCGCTCCCGAGGGCATGAGAATGTGACTCCTAGGCTTAGTCTTGGCTCGCACCCTTGCAATCCCTTTGCTTTGGTCGCAAGCCCAAGTCTAGGGTTACGACAGTTTTGATGAAGTAACATTTTGCTCACTAATTGTCTGTTCTAATGAAGCAACATTTTGCTTGTGAACTTCCAAATCACCACCACCTTTCTTCAATTTCCTTCTTTTAGCCATTACAACCTTCAACATTAAAAAAAACCACCATGTCAATGTTACTTGTCAATTTTAATGAACTAAATCAAAAGGACCAAAGAAAAAGAAAAAGAAAGAAAGAAATTGCTTGTTGCCATCGCCTTCTTCACAACACCACCACCATAAAAGAAGGTGAGAACATTGTTGTCATCACCTTCTTTGTAGCAAAACCATTGAAAAAGGCGACAATAGTTGCCATCGCTATTTTTTGCAGCAAAGCCATCGAAGAAGGCGATGGAAGTTGTTGTCTTCTTCTTTTTATCTACACACCATCACAAAAAAAGGCAACGGCAGCTTGGTGCCATCACCTTCTTTGTTGCAACATAACCATAGAAAAAGATGACGACAATGAGTCGTCGTCTTCTTCTTCTCAAACACAAAGAAGAATGTGACGTTATCTTCTTCATTACAACAAAAGTAGAGAAGAAGACAACGATGACACAATGCACCGTCATCTTCTTCTTCTTCTTAAGCACAAAAAAGAAGGCGGTTACAACATAACCAAAGAAGGCGATGACAGGAGCTCTCATTACCTTCTTCGTTGCAAGGAAACGAAAAAGAAGAAAGCGTAAACTGCCATCACTTTTTTCATTGTAACAAAACCAAAAAGAAGAAGGTGACCACAGCTTGCTGCCATTGTCTTTTTTGCTGCAACAAAACCAAAAAGAAGAAGTGACGGTAACTTGTTATTGTTGCCTTTTTTGTTGCATTAGAACCAAAGAAGAAGGCGATGGTATTAGCTATTGTCCCCTTCTTCATTGCAATAGAAGCAAAAAGAAGAAGGTGACAACAACAAATTACTACCACTTTCTTTGTTGCAACAAAACCAAAATGAAGAAGGCGACGACAGCAGTTGCTGTCGCCTTCTTCGCTGCAACAAAACCAAAACAAAGAAGGCAATGGTAATAATTGCCATCACCTTCTTCGTTGCAATAGAAAAAAAAGAAAAAGAAAAACGGTAGCTTAAAGAAAAACGGTAGCTTGTTGGCGTCACTTTCTTCATTGCAATAGAACTAGAAAAAGAAGGTGATAGCAGCTTATTGCCATTGCCTTCTTCACTGTAACAAAACCAAAAAGAAGAAGGTGACGGCAATAACTATTGTTGCCTTCTTCCTTGCAATAAAAGAAAAGAAGAAGGTGATGATAGCAACTGTCGTTGCCTCCTTCGCGACAATAGAACCAAAAGAGAATGGAGGGAGCTTAAGGGAGAGAGCTTACCTTCAAGTGCTCTTGAGCTTTGACGATGGTAGCTCCCGTTTCAAGCTCTAATGATGGAGTGAACGCAAAATGAGGTGAGGTATGTAGGAGGGGGGAGGTAGGTGGGAGGGAGGTAGGAGGTGGGAGGTAAGTAGGAGGGAGGTAGGTAGGAGGGAAAAACTTTCGAGTAGAGAAAAGGCTGAAAAAACCAAAAACTTTGGGCAGGGGAGGATGTGTTTTTGGTTCATCCATCCCCAAAATGGCGTGAACTGCTTCATCTTGAACTGGTGCATTGGTGGCTGCTAGTTCAATCTAGCCATGTGAGGGGGAAGTAGGAGGGTTTATAGGTTACTGAGGTGGAACTTTAGTAAGTTAGTTGCAGTTCATCCACAACCTGAGATAATAATTACCCCCCCTTTATAATTTTGGTAGTCTACGTGGAAAACACTTTCTATCCCTAGGCCATATCATTATTATTTACAACGTTGACTCCTAGCAACCGATATTGGTGTTACAAAGCCAAGAACTACCTTAGATTTGTTGTGACTTGTGGTTAGAGTGAAATGACAACCAGTTTGTAAGTTACTGAAACAAAAGATGGTGGACAAGATTGATTCTTTGTTCCCATGCCTTCAAATTTTTTGGATGAAATCTTCTGCAATACCTATGTTGGTGGTGTTACACCAAGGTTACAATACCCATTTCCAAGGTGCACCATGGCTAAAAATGTTATGAAATGTAACACAAGCTTGGGTTTGACCTTGCAATACCTATGTTAGAATACCAAGGTTACAATACCCATTTCCAAAGTGCACCATGGCCAAAAATGGTACAGAATGTTGCACAAGCTTCAGTTTGATCCCAAGATAAAGTTGTAGACAAGATTTTTATCTTGAACTACTATCTAGCCCCATAGTTCCCCCCAATGGCAAAAATATGTGTAAAAAAAATTATGTATCCTTTTAAGCCTTTGTGGTTCACTGCATTCACAATGGTTGTTCCTCATGGTGGGGAATGGCCATTGAGAACACAATGAACCATAAGGGCCTAGAGGAATGACCATTGAGAACACAATAACCAAAAAGTCTTGATTTCATCCACCATCTTCTATCCAAGTAACTTCCCATCAGTTCACTCTGGCTGTGACTTGCAACTTGTAACCTCATTGTCAACTTAACAAGATTTTAACACAACCCACTTTTCCTGGCCGGAATGAACCAGGACCCACCAGCACACCATCAAGGATGGATGGTAAGTGGTCAAGAAACAATTTTCTGTTGGGTCGCAGTTCCATAGGCAACAATGGTGATTAGCTCAGTTGCTGTTTTTTCTACCTATTAACAGGTTAATGGAAATCATCTAGCAAGCAGGTTGCTAGTGGATAGGTAGTAAAATAGAGCCCTTACCTATGTGACATCCATTACTTGCCTAGTTAAAACCTAATTTCCTGCCTATCTATATATGATTTACTTATTATAGAATGGGTTACCAAGCTGAAACTTCTGTTAGGTACTTTAATTCTGTTGATGTTCATCCACAACTGTGTCATAAGAGGCACCAGTTCATTTTTTTCAAAGTTTCCCTTCCTTTTGTCCTGGAGAAAGCCAAAGGAACACAGAATCAGCCAGACTTCATTGTTGCACAAGTTTTCCAAATTTTCCCTTCCTTTACTCCTGGAGAAAGACAAGGGAAAACAGAATTAGCCATACTTTATTGCTGCACGTTCATTTCCTCCTGGAGAAAGACAAGGGAACAGGAAATTAGCCAGACTTCATTGTTGCACAGTAAATGACTTTTTTGTGGCAAAATTTTTATGTTTAGCAAACAGACATTTGAGAAGTACCCTACGTGAAAAACCGTGTTTTAAAAACAGTAACATGTGTTTTTCAGCAAAATATTCTTGTGAAATGATTTTTTTTTGAAGAAAAACACTTTACAGAAATAAACAATAGGAGCAAAAGGAGAAAAAACTATGTGACCAAGTCACAATAGGTAAGTATTCTACCACCACCCACTTTTTCTTCTTTACCTATCCTCTTGCGTTTGTGAGAAAGACAAATGATGACCCCATCTTCCAAAGTGTATTGAACTACCAAAGGAGGAATAAAAGAGGAAAAGCCATCTTTCATGCCAGGAGGAGATTCAAAAATCGGTATGCAATTCTGGCCACCATCAACCAGCACAAGTTCACACTGGTATCCTTACCTTTTTGACCTAGGCCTCTTAGTGACCATATTTAGGCCCCGAAATGTTAAATCTAGAATTGGAGAGGTCCCTTATTTAGTCTTACGTGGGCTATCCACAGTTTTTATGAACCACTATAAGGAACTTAGAAGAAATTTCCTAATTGTATTCTGGAGGCCATCTTATGTCCATGAATAGCTCTTTTAGAAAAGACCAGGGATCTTACACCTTCTCCTTGATAGGGGGAGAGATGTCACACCTACTTATTGGCAAAAGATCCTTCCTGCTCTTGACTAGTAGGCATAAGAGCCCTCGTTGTCTTGCAACTTGTGCTCTAGCTATATTTCAGTTCATGATAACATTCACCTTGGGGGTAAAGGCCAAGGGTGGGAGGGGACGTTCCCAAAATGCAGGACTTGTTCCCAATACTCATCCTAGGCTTTGGAATGCCCCCACCATCTGGCTTTACCCTACACAAGAAAGAGTGGGAGTTTTTCACCCTGTAGTGGTACATGAGGCCCACGGCCTCGGAATAAGGGCCCATGTGAGATGGAGCTGACCGCAGGCACGATTCCAGTAAACCTGCAGCTTTGAGCTTTAAACTGTACATCGAACCTTGTGGATGCCATTTCCTGGTGGTGCCCGCCGGGTATCACAGGACAAAAGTCATAAATTGAGAAAAGTTAGGGTTTCGAGACGTACTGTACTCGACGCTTGGTTTTCTCTGGAGGGCGAGCTTGCACAACCTCGAGAGTGATTTCTTTAGCTTTGTAACAACAGGCCGTGTGCACCGAGCCGTGGGAGGTAGTGGAGCTATTTCACACCCACAGTCCGCCGCTTATAGTGTGTGCAACAAGATGGGTAGCTGCAGCAGGCTAAGCTTGAATACTTCCAGCACTGCTATACTTGCTCATGAGCCTGCTCTGATAGGTGTAGAGACTTGCAGCGACGGCGTTGATCAATATTCACGCTGCCGCTGCACCACTGATCATGCCAAACCTCGCCCGCGCATTCTTCTTCTTCTTCTTAATGCTGCTCATCATCATGGCTGTCTTTATACAACTGGCTGCTGCAGGCTTGCTCTTGTCTTGCTCTTTTTCGCACTTCTCTTTCAAGCAGCAGCTCCGTCGCCGGACCCCTTCGCCTCACCATATCCAGGGTGGGATAGGATTCCGATCAATGGTTCCGCCAATAATATCGTAACGTATTACTACTATCCGGTGATCGAGGGTATGGACTTTTAATCTGGATTTTCGTGCAACTTTCGTTGATTTTCAGAGATGCGTACTCAAACACCTGCCACACACGTAGGTCTAACCAGATCAATATATATCCATCTTACTATGAATATAGCAGCAATTTATAACACCGGGTCGAGCTTTTGCCGATAGATTTTTATGGTGCATAAGAAATATAAGATAGTGGTATAAATCTCCTGACGTATCTGTAAATCTGGTCCTGCAACATGTTTCTCGATTGAAGCATTTTCCTAAATAGCCGATATCAGTACGAAAGCTCGTAAATTTTCAGAATCCTGGAAAATTAGAAAACCAAATCGTAATAAGCTCATAGATATCGAGTAGCTGATCACTTGCGAAAATTCATGGGCATCACACGGGCATCAGATGTCTGGTTAAAGGTCTAGTAAGCTCACACGGTTCAGCGCGTGTTAAGGACTTAGCTTGTAGTCGATAAACTGAACTTTTGAAGTAGCTGGCTCTCTGTGTTTGTGTCTGACAAGGAAGACGGCCTGCTCATGCGTTCTGGTGGCAGCGGATGCTCTACAGAGTTTATACAACTATTCGAGTTTGCACAAGTGGATAAAATGGAATTTCGGTTCAAACTTTCCTTGCATGACAGAAGTTTGGCCAGGAATCCTCTGCGATTCGTTTACGTTTCAAGATGAATATAACCCTTTCAATATTAATCAGTCCACTTACTTTCACATCATAAGTTTGTAAGTGGCCTACTTCAACCTTTACTTTAAACTGGCAGTACTTATTCATGCTTCTATTAATTAGTGGGCAGGTGCACCCACAGTTTGTTTTTTTGGTTTTCTTTTTCTTCAGATGGAGCCATTTGATTAGCCCATCACCAATATTTTTGGAACAGGGGTGCAATGCCCAAGGTCCAACCCTAGATATGTTTCCCTCCCCCATAATAGAAGCGTGCTTCCCTTTGGCACACCTCCCCTTGCTCCCATTTACAATTTCTATACATGGAAGTTGATCCATGGACAAATAATATGAGATAAAAAATGAGCTGCTATTTAGAAATGCTTTAAGGAACACATTGTGTACAGGAAAAATAAACAAAAATCCCCCCCCCACCCCATCCACCTCAATTTTGTTTGTTACCATTTTTCACCCGGACTATGGTGGGTGTATACTGGATTTGTTTGCTAGACTTCTCATTCTTGTGCCAAGATCTGACATTGTAAAATGGAAATAGAGCTTGGGAACAGATCGACTTTCTTACTGTGTTGTAATCATGTTGCAGGGACTTATAAAGCAGAGGAATTCAAGGTCCCTTGCCCACTGCAATTGCGAATCTCTCCAATCTTGTCTACCTGTGAGTTTTCTCTCTTACCATGAAACAATGACCTGATTTTGCTTTGTTGAAATATGCTTGTCAGAAATTGCAGCAAACCCCCCTATGTAAAGGAATCAAAGAAATTTCCTTGTGTATTTGGAGGGCACCTTATATGCATGAATGTCACTCCTATAAACAAGGAGAGATTTTATGGCTACTCCAGAAGAGTGGGAGGAAAAAATTATGCCTGCTTGTAGATGTAAGATGGTACCTTAATCTCACAAAGAAGTTGGAAGAACTCTTTTCCTTGGACAACTGATGATCTACAAATGTTGAGGCTTAGGATAGCATTTGCCTTCCTGCATCATTATGGGTAAAGTCCATGGGTGGGGGAACGTTCCAAAATGCAAGCTGGACTCAGGCTATCACCTCATGCTAAGCCCCTTATTTTTGGAATACCCCACCCCCTAGGGCTTTACCTTACATCCTAAGGCTTTTACCCTACACCAATGACATTCCTAAACAAAATAAAATAATTGCATGCTTGAAACATGTTCCAAAAGTAACTACATGTCTAAACCCACCCTT
>Ga0116227_10009211_pt1 | contig 18057 bp, 13 predicted proteins | sample S1TSphgellanicum_FD_89693 | JGI IMG/M metagenome (GOLD analysis project Ga0116227, IMG submission 89693) | Host-associated microbial communities from peat moss isolated from Minnesota, USA - S1T2_Fb - Sphagnum magellanicum MG | ecosystem: Host-associated > Plants > Peat moss > Unclassified... | reverse complement strand
TCTGGTGATGGCATAATTTGGCATGATCACTTTCTGGCTTAAAGTCTGGTTTTTTTCCTTCAAATCCTAGCTATCCTAGCTTGCAAGTGACTGGCGAAATGTTTTTGGGAGAAATTTGGCAATTTTTTGCAAAAAAGAAAAAGAAAAGTGCAAACTGCCTTTATTCTCCAGACCCTATGCTCGCCCAAAATGGAGGTCCCATATTGCCTCTCTCAGTTGGGCGAGGTGGTACTGCCTTATCCTTCCTTACATCTACAGCAATGCTTTTGGAACAAGTAATAAGTTTCCACTTAGTACTTACTATTGGGCCCCGCATTTCGTGAACGCTCCCTTTGCCGTTCAATGCACCTTTAAAGCTTGAAAAACTTTATATACTGTATACCGCCCATTAGTGCCTCTCGCAATAGTATGCGGCCGAAAATGATGGCCAACAATTACCTTTAAAGCTTGAAAAGCTTTTCTTTAGTGGACATTGAGGAGAAATTTCTGAATTACCGATTTTGTAGGATCTGCTGTGGCACTGTGTACCCCCCATTAGTGCCTCTCGCATCAGTATGGGCCAACAAATGATGGCCAACAATTACTTTTAAAGCTTGAAATTTTTTGCTTGAGTGCACGTTGGGACTAAATTTCTGAATTACCGATTTTGTACAATCGCATCAGTATGGTGCCAAAAAATGATGGCCAACAATTACTTTTAAAGCTTGAAATTTTTTGCTTTAGTGCACGTTGGGAATAAATTTCTGAATTACCGATTTTGTACAATCGCATCTGTATGGGGCCAAAAAATGATGGCCAACAATTACTTTTAAAGCTTGAAATTTTTGCTTTAATGCACGTTGGGAATAAATTTCTGAATTACCGATTTTGTAGAATCTGCAGTGGGCACTGTGTACCCCCCATTAGTGCCTCTCGCATCAGTATGGGGCCAACAATTACTTTTAAAGCTTGAATTTGTTTTTTGCTTTAGTGCACTTTGGGAATAAATTTCTGAATTACCGATTTTGTACAATCTGCAGTGCGCACTTTGTGCCACCGTTAGAGGATCTCCACCAGTGTTCAGTATGTCACTCTGGATAATAAAATTAAATGTCTAAGTCTACCTGGTTTTTTTTGGGCAACCCCACCAATAAATAATTGGAAGTGTACATACGTCCGAAGTACTAGTAGCAAACCACCTGGACCAATCATTATGATCGACCAATCAGAAATACTGAGTCGCAGTCAGGTCCAATTTATTACACTCTTTTCTGGAGGTGCACAACTGTGTTGCGCCTTTTACTAGCCACCGCAAGCTGCACAAATTTGCTGCAGAAAAACCAATATCCTGAGCTAAACCGACACATTTTAACATGCTCACAATAAACATTACTGTCTGGAGTCACATACTGAGCACCGGTGGAGATGCTCTTAGTGCACAGTTGTACTAACGACGGTACACAGTGCGCACTGCAGATTGTACAAAATCGGTAAGTCAGAAACTTGCATTAGTGTAGGGGCAAAAATCAAGGCCGACAAAATGTAAGAATTAAAATCGTGCTCAGCCAACGAGGAGATGGAGCATGCACTCTAAAAGCCCAAGGTTTTTTTTCTTTTGGAAGGGGGGCGGGTGGCTGCGAGTGTTTTCTATCGATTTTAGGTAAAGGGGGGAGGGTGGTTTGAGTGTTTTCTTTTCTATTTTGGCTCATGGGTGGATTTCTGTGTCATGACACACTTTTGTTTTGATTTTGTTTGCAAGGTCGTTGTGGAGGTTCAAAAATAATTCTATTCTTTCGACTTGAATCAGTTGGTCATATGGAGAGAACACTAGGGGCAAACATTTTTGGTTTAGTTTGCAAAGTGGTTGTGAAGGTTCAAATTTTTTCTTTTCTTTTCGCTTGCCTGGGTTGACCACATGGACAGAACACTAGAGATAATTTTTTTTGAAGTTTAGTTTGCAAAGAAGTTCTATTCTTTTCATTATTTTTATTTACATGGGTGCACCACACATACAGAAAATTAAAGATTTCTTTTTGGCTGTCTAAATTTATCGACGTTTTCATGAATTCATTGGTTTTCCATTCATGTGATTTTTTTTCTTTGTTCTTTTATTATTTCTGCTTCCTTATGCTACAGAGAGAAATGCATGCATAGTGCAAATAGAACTTGTCTTTTGTATGGAAATGTTTTTAAAATCAAATTTTTCACTTGGATCAGTGCCAATAAATGGGCTATGGGAGCAATTTCTATGTTAGGGGTGTGTCAATGTGTGAAGAGTGGGTTTTTTGTGTTTTGGGTGATGAACCAATCAGAGAGGACTATAAAAACAAAACTAAAAGAAGAAAGTCAAAGTTGTACCGCCAAACTGATCAATATGGATCCCACTCCATCCCCACAATTCTGACCAGTGACGAGGCTATTGAGAGCCTTACTGATTTTATAAACACAAAGATTGGTAGACCCGGTAGGAGCCCACATTTTGGGTGTATGCCACACCATGCACCTTCCAAGTTCCAACCTTGAAAACTTTGCTTTATTAGTATACTTTGAGTAGAAATTTCTTACCAATTTTGTACAATCCTCACCAGGGGCCAGAGTGAACCAGAAGCCACCAATGCACCAGTTGGCCATTCTGTCCACTGGATGGGCTGTGTTTTTTCGTTTGACATCAAATGTGTTCATACAGTCCATTTCTCTTTTTGCTGTTGACCACTGTACTTCTTTTTTCTTTTTTTTTTCTTGGCCGTTTTCCTTTGGACTTGATTTCACACATAGCTACCCTACTCACCTTCCTATCTTCATAAGTACTGCACCAACCTTAACACCTTACCAACCTTAACACCTTATTTATTATCTCTTACTAACATAGTTATCCTAATAATTAATTATCCTATTGACCTAGCTACTATACTAACTATCTACCCTACTAACCTAGCTACCCTATTAATTACATATCTTATTAACTTAACCATTGTACTAACTATCTACCTTACTAACCTAGCTACTCTACATACACAACCAGCCTATTGACATAAGTACTTTACAAACCTAGTCACCTTGATCTTTTATGCATTAACTTGCCTATCTACCTAACTACCTTGCTAGTGTAACTTTCTTCCTACCTACTAATATGTTTACCTACATGCCTACCTACCCTAATAACCTATCTATCTTATTCCTTGACCTTTTTGTCTGCTTATTAATTTGCCTATTAACCCAATTACTTACTTATATATTTACTTACCTACCTATGCACCCACCTTCCTATCTATCCATTGTGCTTACCTACCTATTTATGATTGTTACATAACCAAATACCTAATTAACTACCTATTCACTTTTTCCAACCCCACCCCCCCAATCCTACCTATCAATTTATTAAGGTTTGCCTAGTTCATGGATGATAAACATAGGTCCCCATATGTTGGTGTTACAAACAATTTACAATGGAAACAATGGCATAATTGTAACCATTTTGATTTAACTAATGCATATTTTACTAAATTTTGTTTACTTAATTTATTATGGAATGGACATTACAATACATCTTTTCATATAATTATTATAAGTATGCACTATTGGATTATGGTTTAAGTTTAGGGTTGGGACACATAAATTAATTAGAAGTTTTTCACAAATGTATAGTAATTTACCTAAACAAGGTTAAATTTGGGCGGAAATTTTAAGGTTTACACATATGTGAAGTAATGCAATTTCATTCTATATCTTCTTCAAGGAGAGTGGGAAAAATTAGGTTAGAAAGATCACACAAAGGTAAAAGACATATTTTCTCTTTTGGTTTTGTAGGAAATTTATTTGATTATTTTTTAAGATTAAGGTATTTTCTTTCGGTGAATAAATATGTATAGTTTAAAAGTTTAAAAATTTGGTTTAAATTTTTTTTCCTATGTTTTTTAAATTTATTTGTTTTGCATTTATAATTTGTATAATTTTTTGGGTTTAAGGCATATATCATTAGAACCTTTTTTTGTTAAGGTTTGTATAGTTAGGGTTGGAATAAGGCTTATGGCAAAATATCATTTGAATCTTTAAGGTTATGCCTTATGATTTAATGTATAGGAATTTGGTTCATATATTTCAAGGTTTAAGGTTTATACTCTAAACTTTGCTCATTGTATTGGTTTTTCATTTTATCACTTGTTTAAATCTATACCATAATTATGAATCTCCTTTGTTTCCATATGTTCCATAGTTGTTAAAGTTTAATATTTTCTAACCCTTTTTTATACAAGTTATGATCTTTTAGGGTTGTGTTTTCAACTAGGATTACAAACTTTGGTGGAACGTTGTCATCTTTTATTCCTAAAAGTATGCATTTGTCTCTTGTTACTTCTTTTGTTTTGTGTTTATATTTTCATAATTCAACCTCTTTTCATTTCCTAGCTATTGGATATAAAATGGGCATCAAATTTCATTAAATATACAACCATAAATAAAAGTTTTATACCTTTATTCGGGTATTTCATATTCAATATTTCCTTGTAGTTTGATTTTTCATACCCATATGCGAATAATGCATTTATTCCCCACAACCAACATGGGTTTTATGGCCTAAGGCATGTATTACATTTTGCACCTCTCAAATAGTGTGCATTAATGATCATTATGTGGGTATTGTTACATGGGGTTTTTAGATGTTGTGGGTTTAAAGTATAATCCAAATATTGCATATGTGAACATTTTCAATGATGAAAGGTTTAATATTTCAATGTGAGTATTACCAAAGTTTGTTTTAGTATATGGGTTCATAATGCAAATATTGTACATGATGTACATTGGAACAGTAAGTATTTTATATCATGATGTGGGTTTATAATGGGAATTCCAAATCATAACATCAATTTTAAGGGAGCCATGTAGGTATTGCATTTTGGGTTTTTGTTCAATGATGAATGTTTATAGAATTATAACTTCTCTTGGTGTAGGAATTTGTCCTACTTCCTTCAATCATGGGAAGGGTTCCAAAGTCCTATTCCATTCATGTCCAAAATTCCACCAAGTCTTTTTTTTCAAACAAGGACTTGGTGTGGAGGTCTGAGATATGCTATGGAGGGCAAAATAAAGTGACCGTTCAATTTGCTTATGTTCCATATGTTTGCATCTTAGAATTCTTGGAAGGTGAACCAAGGGATATGAACACCCCTGTGGAATGGAATGTTTACAAAATCTTTCCAAGTTAAACAGATGTCAAGCAACCAACTATCAAAAACCACTTTAGGCATATGTCGTAAACATTTATGGCATTAACCTTTTTAATTTCTTTAATTCACATACCAAAGATGTAATCATTTACGTTTTGAGAGTTTTTTAATTTAGGTATTAGTGCGGATATGGACCAAAAGACTACTAGGAAAATTCAAGCCACATTCGATCTATTAAACAAAGATGTTTAGTGTCATTCTCAATTAAACGTCTATACACATGGCCTAATGTGGCTGAGATCGTGATTTATCATAAGGCCCATACATGAACTTATGGGTCATTCACACATGGTGAGCATGACCTGAAATCCATTTTTCATATGTCTCGTTATGCTCCACACATGTCATAAACATTGAAGGACCATATATGGGCCCAACTAAGTTTAGGTTACACAGCCAAACAAATATATGACAAGCATAAAACAATTTGGTGGGAATGTGTGAATGCGGGTTAAAGCATGACACAAGATGATTTCACTCGGCTTCAAAACATTGCATATTTGGATCAAAAAACATAAGAAAAGGAGCTGGCGTTTACACACCAACCCTACAATTTCAATTCAGTCTTGGGTTTTCTAACATCTAGAAGATGTGTTCTTTTTCCAAAATGTTGGTGAAATCAATGGGACTCAAGTCCCATTCACCATAGGTATTCAAATGCCAAATCAATGTGAGTCCATGCTATCATATGGTCACAATGGTGCCATTTCTATGGATGCCACATTTGGCACAAATGACATCAAATTCCATCTATTCACCTTGATGGGGTTTGATGATCATTGCATGGGTGTCCCTTTCGCCTAAATCATTACAAGTAAGTAAACAATTGAGGATTTGATCGAATGGTTGAAACCATTAAAAGATAAGATGTTATCACACATGCCACATTGGAAACCATCATGTTTTTTTGTTAATGATGCACCTCAAGAATTAAAAGCATTACAATTAATTCTATACCTAATACCTACTTTGCGTTTATTTCTTTAGATTTTTTTAGTATCTTTCATAAAAATTTTAATTACTTCCAATGCATTTTATGTTGTACTAACCCCATCCACTCATGGTGACTTTATTATATGTGTCCTTATTAAGGTCGTATGGGGTATGGACAAGGTTCCCATCTACCTTTGTTGTCGACATGTTCTCAAAACATGGTGCTTACGTGGTACTAAAAAAATCAAAGATGTGGAGGTGTGGGGTGGAATCTTCCAAGACCTTCATGATATGATGTACATGTCTATTAATCGTGGAGAAAAAATTGATGACTTTAAAGAGCATGGGAGGGTTGCTGTGAGAAAAAGCTTTCACAAACATGGGCCTAATGATGTGTGGACAAATTACTTTTGAACCTATTACCATCAATTTGGTAAGTTATAATATTTATCATGGTTTAGTGTTCAAAATTATTTTGTAATAATGTTATTCATCCTCGTGCATTATGTTTATGGCTGTAGAATTATGGATGGTGGGTGTTCGAAAAGTGCCCCATTCCAACCAAGACACCGAAACGAACATTGAATCATATCATGATGCGCTAAAACGTTGGTTTGCTCTTGACACAAAAGGCTTTAAAGGGTGTAAGATTGATTGGTTGGTGTGATGATTAACAACAACCATTGCACGCCATTACATGCACATATTGGAAATGAAAAAAAAAGGTTTCATAAAAAACAAGGTTATGGAGGCCATTATTACATGAAATGTGGAAAAGGCAACCCTTATTCCACTCACCCATGTGTACCAACCAACCCTTGCGAGTGATGGAGTTTGGGGTGTATAGAACCAACGCCTTCCCAATGTCATTTACACGGTGAAATTCCCATTCACTAAAATATTTTGTTGCACATGTGAATGGGCATTGTGAAGGAACATGTGTAAACACCAAATTGTGGTCATTCTCACATGCATAGACATTTTTCAGGAGGATATCATTCATTATTGTGGAACATGGTATGGATCACATCATGGAGGGTTGGCTCACATGTTTGCAGACCCACGACACATTCCAGATATGGAATCCAATGATGATGATGAAAATGAACATCTTGAAGGTGATGATGGGACCATGGAATTTGTGGGCTCAGGAGCATGGAGCAAAATGATCTCCCTATGGGTGCCATTGTAGGGTCTAATGACACAATAAATTCATCAACCCCAATGGAAAGGACTCTATTACAATTGGTCATTATAATGCAAGAGATCACAAATGAATGTAAAGAAGGCAGTGTGACACTTTGTGAACATGCGACCTCACCACGAAAGTATTGGCATGTAATATTCATGACATATGTTTCACAAAAGCAAATGCAATTTTACACTTAAAATTGGTGTTACACCGTGTAAAAGATGGATTGGGAAATAGTGTCAAACGGTTCAAAGATTGGCATGAAACAATGTTCCATCACACAAATGTACGTACTAAACGATGTCATGAATAAATGTTTCAATTATTAATCAAAATTGTTGCCATTGGCACTAAGCAATTTGTTTTAGAATCAATTTTGTATGGAGGAAACCATAGCCCAAATTCCTTGAACATCATGTATTCAACACACACATGAAGTCTAATATGCCACAAAGGTTATTATTGTTTCCAAGTAATAAACACAAAAAGTTTGAAATGCAAAAACACAAGGATAGTGATAATATTAGTGTTAAATGCAGGTATTATAACTAGGCCCCAAAATCCTAGTTGGTAGAAATAAGTACAAGTGCAAGTACTACAATTAGGCCCCAAAATTTTAGTTGGTAGAAGTAAATACGGGTGTAGGTATTGCAGCAAAGCCCCAAAATTCTAGTTGGTAAAGGTAAGTATAAGTGGGGTATTATAAGTTTAAATGAAGAATCAACGCTAAATGCAATACCCACATGCATGGTCGCTTCAAAATAACCCATCTAGATAGTTTGGGTACCTTTAAATGAAGACCTAATGATAGTTCATTAATTATTTAAAATATCTTTTTAATCATTCATTAAATTAAGGGGAAATTTATAAGGTTTAAACATATGTAAAACAATACAATTTCATTCTATATCTTCTTTAAAAAGATTGGAAAATTAGGTTTGAGAGATCACACAAAGGTAAGAAACAAACCTTATGTGAAGACTCAACCTTAAATGCAATACAAAGTTTGTTAAGATCAAAAAATTAAAAGTTCATGCTTAAAATTTCTTCAAGTATCTTCATATTTATATTTTTTCTTTTCAAAGTTGTGAATTCATTATATATATAGTCTTTAAGTTTAAGATTTTAAACCATGTTTAAAAACAAATCAAAGCACATGATTTTTTACTTTTTAAATTTTATTTCACATCATAATAAAAATGATCTTTCCCATATATTTATCTAATGTCTGATTGAAATTTTAATTAAAATTTTTCTCATATATAGTAAATAATTTTTTCGTTAAAATAATCATATAGTGGGCCAAAAATATTTTATATTTTATACATATATAACACAAGTCCTTATGTAAATTTCATTTTTTATGATGTATAATATTGGTTTAAATATTAGTCCAAATATATTATTATTTATAACACGTTATATATAAATAATGATATTTTGGAATTATATTGTTGATTCATTTCAATACACATAATATCTTCATATTTATTTTAAATAATAATATTTAAATATAGATTATTTAAATTATATATATTAACCCATGGTTACGTATATTGCAATTTTTTTAATGAACTTTGTATGAAAATGTTCATAAACTCTTGGAAGCCATGTCAAAATTTGTGTGGATTTGGAAGCTTTGTGAGGGCCAAGTTGTTGTGTAATGTTTTCAACACCTTTAGAAGTTGAAACATGACTCAACTATCCAGGAAACACTACAATGTTCATAAAAAAACAACCAAGAATCCATAGCCTTGACAAATTACTAACTTCAAAAAAAGCTCATCGCTAAGGTTGTCACATTGATTAAAGTGTCAACATTGACCAAGCTAGACAACCTAGCCTAACATAAATAATAGGTTAGTAAGTTACTTGTTAAGTAACCTAATTAACTACCTAGTAAGCTACCTACGTAATATAGGCCTATTATGTAATTTACTCACTAGTGTAGGCTTTTTAGGTTAACATCTTAAATGGTCTAAATAGGTATTCAAGGTGGTTGAACTTATTAGGTAAACCTATTAGTTATGTAAGTAGTTTACTAGCCTAGGCCACATGAACCTAATAAGCATTTATGACAGTTTAATGTCTATTCCTTATTATATTATAACATATTAAATTTGAACTAAAAAAACTTATTAAAAAGAAAGCACATTTTTTCATATAATTATTAGAAGTATATATTATTATATATACAAAACAATGCAATATATATTTTTATATATTTTAAAAAGAAAATGAAAGAAATCAACTTGGAGATATTAGCAAATGGTAATAGACATACCTTCTTTTGTGTTTTGTTACACATTTTATTTAATTATTTAAAAAATTAAGGCCAAATTTTTAGTTGGTGAAAGTAAGCACATGTGTGGATATTGCAAAATTATATGAAACCTTAACCCTAAATGCAATAGCCATATTCAAGTTCATTTCAAAATAACCCATAGATGATTTAAGTAAAACCTTAAGTGAAAGCCCAACCTTAAATGCAATACCCACCTGTTAGGTTGTTTCGAAATACCCAATATGTAGTTTAGGTGATGCCTTTGAATGAAGACCAAAGCCTAGATGCGATACCTACATGCAAATTCATTATGAAATAATCCATAGGTGATTGAGGCAAACCTTATGTGAAGACCCAACCCTAAATGCAATACCCACATGTAAAGTCATTTCAAAATAACTAATAAATAGTTTAGATACCCAAAATATGTCTTTATATATACTTAAATTAATTATTATTCTAAATTTATTTTATGACAGTTAATTCTCATGAATAATGATCTAAAATAATGATATGAATAACTTTTCAACCTAAAAGAATTTAATTAAAATAATAAATTAAATATCAAATTATCAATTTGATTTTTAGATCTAAATTTTAATTATTTGAATAATCAAGGTTCAACCAAATAACCAATTAATTAATATTGAGAAATAAATGATTGTCTAAATATGATAATCAATCATTTACATTATCTAAAGGTATTTTTAATGAAGATTTAATTATGACATTATTTGTTGATATTTAGTTAAATTATTATGTCATATGAATCCTTTAAATATTGTATTGGAAACCTATATGCAGGTATTGCTAAAAATGCCTAAAATCATCAAATATTTATGGACCTATATGTGGGTATTACAATGAATGTAAAAAAAACTAACAACTATTATGGGACCTATATGCGGGTATTGCATATTTAAAAATGGTCTTATGGAATTTAGAATAGAAAATGATGTAGGTATTGCTTGTTTAGAATGTGGGTATTATTTTAAAAATCTTTAGGTGATGTGAATCCTATTACATTAGATGTAAGTATTGCACAATGTTCATTTTGATCTTTGTCAACCCTAGATAAATTAATGTTACCTATTCATATGGGCCTATTTAATTTTTGATTCTTACATCTAAAGTATTAAGAAGATTATAAAAAAGAAAACATATATGATTAACCATATACCCATTAAACAAGTGTGACTAGAAAAAATATTATATTAATAAAAGATGTACAAAAATGGGTGGATCAAAAATTGCTAAAGAACCCAATGAAAAAAAAAAGTTTTCAATAATATATCAAAAGACCAAAGTTCAAAAATTGGGTAGTCCAAAAAATGAAAAGGCTGAAAAAAACCTAGCTAACAATATAAAGTGGAAACCTTAAACCATATCATTATCTATAATCTCGTGTTTAATTCCGTAAACAATTATTGCATTTGTAACCTTTGCTACATGATGAACAATGTATAGATGGTGGTGTTACATCTCAACCTGAACTACATTTGCAACAAACTTTTCCTTTGTTGTGCCCTGAACCTTATAAACACCCAAAAACCACCAAATTAAACTCTAACACACTATGGGTGAAAAAAATTATTAAAAAAAATAAACATTAATTATTATTGTTTCTTACCTTCCATGAATCATTTTAGATTTATGGAAATCCAATACATATGTCAACTCTTATGTCCGATTTACTTTAATGGACTCTTTATCCCAACTTTTGACATCCCATGCCATCTTCAATTATTTTGCATATGCAAAACAGGTGGATCAAATCATTTCTTGTAAATCTTCATCTTTCTTCTTTCATGATGTTGCATCTTGCACATGCTTCCCACGCCTTAGGCATTAAGATCCAACACTTACAAAAGTTACTTTGAAATTAATTTGACCAAAGTTGGTTTTGGTAATGGTGGACATTGTTTTGTAGCAATTACTAGTTCATCCCATTCCCACTCAGCTTTAGCATGAACGCAACTAGTAACCTTTTGATCATTTTGCCTTTACACGTTCATGGAATTTCCTAAGACGTGAATTTTCATTTTAACATGGTCTTGATGTTAATGACCTTTTACAAAAGTTGAAGGCTTCCCAGGCTTGGTTTTTTTTGTCACCAAGTCATGCACCTTCTTCAAATGTTTGGTCAACAACCATTTGGCACAATATGCGACAATATAAGTGCCAATTTTACACCTCCATTTCGACCCAACTTTCATCTTGTCTTTGTCCTTTTGAACCATATTAGGTGGACATGGGGGTGCCAGTGGCTGAAAGGCCTAGTCAATTTCAAGTTCTAAACCTAAACCAAAAAATATTTAAAAATAAATCATTACTTTGTAATTAAAAAATCCTAACTTTAAACCTTACACATAAAAAGTTCAAAAAATAGAATGCAGGTATTGCAAAATATAAAATCACACAATTAGATGCAACTACCTCAAATTTTTATTGTTTTCAAGTATTGTAATAAAAACATTTTGACAAAAAAAATCATGTATCTATCAAATGATGGAAGTTGTGAATATAATTAAACTTAAAAAACCTTGTACAATTATTTTAATCTGTATTTAATCTAATGTATGTAAATTTTAAAATAATCCAACTCACCATGTCTCGATCAAAATTCCCAATTTGTATTAGGAATGAGTTCATCATTTGAATTGCAAATTATCACCATTGTTAACTCTAAGCCACATAAATTCCTTGATTCATCAATTCTCAGTTCTAATGAAACAACATTTTGTTCCCCGGGTCTCAATTCTGATGGAGCAACATTTTGCTCCCAAGGTCTCAATTATAATGGAACAACATTTTGCTCCCTAAGTCTCAGTTGTAATGGATCAACATTTTGCTTCCCAATTGTTTATTCTAATAATACAACATTTTGCTTCTGAGCTTCCAAATCACCACCTTTCTTTAGTATCCTTCCTCTAGCCATTATAATTTTCAACATTAAAAAAAAACCACCATTTCATTGTTAATTCTCAATTCTAATGAACTAAACCGAAAGGACTAGAGAAAAAGGAAAAAAAAAAAGGTGATGGCAGCTTGCTGCCATCGCCTTCTTCACAACACCACCACCATAGAAAAAAGCAACAACATTGTTGCTATCACTTTCTTCGCAGCAAAACCAATGAAAAAGGCTATGATAGTTGTCATCACCTTTTTTGCAGCAAAGCCATCGAAGAAGGTGACGAAAGTTGTCATGGTCTTCTTTTTCTTTTCAAACATAAAGAAGAAGGTGATGGCAGCAAGCTGTTGTTGCCTTCATCGCTACAACACCACTAGAGAAGAAGGCGAAGAAGAAGGCGATGGTAGCATCCATCATCACCATCTTCTTCTCTATAACACCACCATAGAAGAAGGCGACGGTAATTATTGCCATCACCTTTTTCTTCTCTCCAACATAACCATAGAAGAAAACGATGGCAGCAATTGCCATTGCCTTCTTCTCTGCAACACCACCATAGAAGAAGGCGACGACAATAACTATCATTGCCTTTTTCTCTCTACAACGCCACCATAGAAGAAGGTGATGATAGTAGTTGCCGTTGTTTTTTTTTGTGGTGGTGTTATAGTTACCTTCGCCTTTTTCTTCTCTATAACACCACCATAGAAAAAAACGACGACAACAGCTATTGTTGCCTTTTTCTTCTCTACAACACCACCATAAAAAAAAGCAACAGTAGTAGTTGTTGTCGCCTTTTTCTTCTTTGCAACACCACCATAGAAGAAACCTCCCAAACCTTACTACACATTTAATGGTTGGTTCATTAAAAAAAAACTAAGGAAAAAAATTAGACCTCAAAATCCAACAATTTCATTGGTTAATTCATTTTTGTTATATTTAATTTCATGTGCATTTGTAACTAGGATTTATAGTCACAATTGAAATTGAATAAGATGCCACGTGTCTAATGGTTTATGAACCACATCCCAAGTTGCAAAAACAATTATATTTTCATTTATTTTGAAATGCCACTAAAAATGGATGATATACGTCCACTTTTCATCATCACTTTCATCCAAATGACATTAATCACAAGTCATAGTTGCATATGCAACTATAAACCAATTTTTAATTGTTTTTATGATTACAAGTCATTTTTACCATGGTACCATAGAGGATTATCATATCAGTAGTTGAAAAAATGGTTGATTTGGACACAAGTCACAAATGTGTGGGTTGGTATGGATAGAATTCCTTTTAATGAATGCATACACAACAAACTGGGAAAACATAGAATCATAAGCTCTTGAATTAACAACAAAAAATGACACTGACGTATGGATGGATAAATTTCCTAATGCAAATATTAGGTTTTCTTCACAAAATAAAACTAATTGTACTAGAGTGGAACCATATAACATTTGTTATGAATATATTGTTAACCCATGTATAGGTGTCTCCATTATTCCTAATTCAACCAATGTCGATGTTCAAGACCACATTATGTTTACCCATGAATTCCATTCATTACCTCAAAAAGCAAATAACAAACATCTTATATTTTATGATGTCATATACAAAAAAAAACAAAATCCAAATGAACCAATTCATTTATTCATTACTGGAGGTGTTGGTACAAGTAAAATTTTCACATTAATGTTTTTAGTTCAAGTTTTGATATGTTTTTATAATAGACATCCTAATTCAAACCCTTTAAAAAAGATAACTTTGTTCATGGCATATATTAAAAAAGCAACATTTAACATTGATGGAATTACAATTCATTCAAGTCTTTCTATATCAATTAATTGTAAAGATTTACCATCACTAAATTTAGAACAATTAAATAATTTAGTCAAGAAATGCGACCAATTATAATTAATAGTATTAAATGAGATTTCATTAATAGAAAAAAGAATATTAAAATTTATTGATTTTCGATTAAGATCAATCAAATGAATTCACATCAAATTCTTTGGAAATATTGATGTAATTAACTATAGGGAATTTTATCAAGTAAAGCTAGTTCATGATGTAGGAGTTTTCAAAATTAATGCCAACAACATTGGTAGTTTAGTTCAAAATTTTTGGATGGAAAAACTTAAATGATATGAATCGAAGCAAGTCATGCACCAAAGTGATGAAAAATTCATTAACATCTTAAATTGATTTCAAATTGTTACACTTAGATGTGAATACCATAAATAATCAATGTTTTTGTACATCACCAAATGATCCAAAATTTTCATATTTATTTTACATGAATCAATCAAAGCAAAAATATAATGAATTAGCTTTCTTTCGAAGTGAAGGGGATGTATTTGGGTCAAAACACATAACTGGGAGCCAAAAAGGACGTTGGACGAACTAGTCAAAATCAAACATTAATTTTTTTAATATCATTTAAAATCATAGTAATCATGACAAGTTAGTCATTTTTCCTTCATATGAATGTCAAGGAACGTAGCGTAAAAATTCATTTGATTCAATTTTTTGGATTTAATTTAGGACATTTGAAAATGTACACCTATTATGTCATATGGAATCAATTTCGCAAAGGACTATCAAAGGGACCCATATAATATTTAAAAATTCATTGAAAAAAATATAGATGATAGAAAAATATTAGCCACATTCAAAAAAACATTCATATTTTTAAATATGTGGAGTTCTAAAATTTTAAAAATTCAAAGAATATTTCAAAATTGTTTCAAAATTTTAGAGCTTCAAAAGTCCTTTACCACATATAAATGGTTTATAATGTACATGATGTATTAAGAAAAGTTATAGTTTAAAGTATAATAAATTTATTTAGAATGTGAAATTTTAATTTTGATGATGATTTAAAATTTTGATCATTTTCAAAATGAAACGTTGAATTTGTAAGGAATCTACATAGTTTTAAAATTTTATATTTATTCAATAATGACTAACAAAAAAATGTGATGCATTGGGGAAATTTTAAATATTTTTAAAAATAAGTTACAAAAAATTTCACTCAAAATTTCATTTATATGCAAAAGTTTTTTTGAGAAAAAAAGGCTTGTAATCCTTTTCTAAAGTAATCCCTTTGGCTCCTATGTTATATGTTTTGACCCATTCATATTACGTGCACAAGATAGACATCATAATACATGTCCTTAATCATTTCAATACAAAATGATGCAAACTTCACATCAAAATTACATTCAAAGGTTTAAATAAAGAAAAATATGTTGGTTGAACTTTATGTTGGAAATTTTGCAACACTCAATGGTCTTGTAATTTATGATACAAATGAAGTAATCCAAGGATCAACTAAAGTATTCAATTTGGGTCCAAATTCTTTAAGGTGTACCAAAATTTTGTCACAACGTCATCCTTTTTTGTCTTTTTTACCTAGTCATTTTTTACCATGTAAAGACACATTTATGGATGATTATGATGGAATCTAGAATTATAATGGTCTAAAATATAATATTTTAAATTATTTTGACAACTTTTGACTCATTATTTTTTATGGGGATCAAAATATAAGGTCAAAAAGGACTGCAATAAAGACTAGGTTATTTTTGTCTTGTGTGGTACACCTTAAAGGATTTTCATCCATTCACAAAAAGTCATATGGATATTATTTAATAATCCCAAATGTGGTCAACTCACAAAAATAAAGAATGCACATTTATATGAACATGAAATACATCTTACATGGACACCAATAGAACCCATATCTAAAGATATTCAAATTGGTTCAAATTCTGCTCACATTATAACAAGAACACAATTTCCTATTCAATTAGTTGTAACACGTATTGTACATCAAGCACAAGGATTAACACTTGATTATTTACCATTTGATCCTGATAATGTTCATAAACATGATTTAACATATACAAAACTTTTTCATGTTAAGAAAAAGGAAATTTTTTACCTTTTACAACCTTTGCAAATGAAAAACATTCACATTGATCCAAATGTTGCCATGAAGATGCATTGATTGCAAACCATTGCACAATAGGATGTACTTGTCCACAAACCACATACATTTTATGATTCACATGTACTAATTTGTTTTCTCGATATTAAATCATTGTATTTACATAAAAATGATGTTTTTTCGAAGTACAATTTCAAAATAGCTCACACATTGTGCTTCAATGAAACATATTTCAACACATTAATGTTTAATAATACATCTTCAAACATTGATACAAGAACACATACAATGATTAATGTAAATGGTCGAAATGGTACAATGATTATGTATGACAATTTCACAACCTTATCATCACATGAAACTATTACATCTTTAGGAGCTGAATATATTGCAACAACATTCAATGCAAATACAACAAAGGCTATTCATATAGTAGCAATATACAAACTTTCAACATTATCCTTATCAATGTTCGTAATTCACCTTCAAATTTTTTTGGATCTAATGCCAATTTCTTGTCCCATGATAATAATTGGCGATTTCAAAATTGATATGCTTGATTAAAACTCAACACAACCAAATGAACTCCAAAGTTTTATGGACCAATATTCAATGAAACTTCAATTTTTAAAAATTACAACAATTTATGGATCCCATATTGATCACATATGGACAAATGCACCCATTCAACAATGCATATCAAGAGTTGTTGAAGCTTATTAAATTGACCATAAACCAATATATTTTGCATTCAAACTCCTAGATTACGTCCCACAATACCATCACATAAGTAAAAAGTAAGTTTTCTTTAACAAATATTGACAATAATAATAAGGCAAAAATAATGACGAAAGGATAATGACCTACATATCTCCCTTAATATAACACTTGTAATAATATTTTTGAATGTTAGGGCAAAGACATTATGCAGTTAGTAGTTTGTTTTGTAACAACTAGCATGCTAGTTCATAACAACTTGGATGATTAGTCTTGAACATTCAAAATTTCTTTTGTATCTTGCTAGTTACAACATTGTGGACCAAAGATCAAATCAAATCCAAGCTTCAACTTTCAAGGTTGTTGCAATAGCACCAAATTGAACAATTACCTCAAGTTCAAACCTAGTGGACCTTGATTTAAGGCCATTTCACAACCCTAAAATTAAAGGTTTAAAGCCTACGCCTTCTCTTAAATCTTATAAAGTTCACTCAGTGCTCAAGCCTAAGATATGCATAGTCACAATCTTGGGTGTACACATATTGTGAATGGGGGCTAGGCTTGGGATCTTGTGTTGCAAGGAGGAAAATGAGTGGCAAAAAGAACCCTATGCACATAAGATCAATAAAATGAATGGCTTAGACTGAAATGTAGAAAGGGGCAAAAATCCACAAGTGTAAAGGAAGAAGATGGTGACATGGTTTGCCATTTAAGCACTATTTGGAGAATTGATGATGATAGCAGCATTTCAATGAAAGCAATAGATCTTGAAGAAAAATACCAAATCTGGTGATGGCATAATTTGGCATGATCACTTTCTGGCTTAAAGTCTGGTTTTTTTCCTTCAAATCCTAGCTATCCTAG
>Ga0116227_10009209_pt1 | contig 18057 bp, 14 predicted proteins | sample S1TSphgellanicum_FD_89693 | JGI IMG/M metagenome (GOLD analysis project Ga0116227, IMG submission 89693) | Host-associated microbial communities from peat moss isolated from Minnesota, USA - S1T2_Fb - Sphagnum magellanicum MG | ecosystem: Host-associated > Plants > Peat moss > Unclassified... | reverse complement strand
GTCAAGCTTGTCCACTCTTCCTAGTCATTCCCGGGGCTTCTAGCACGCCCCTCTCACCCCTTTCTAGTGCTAGAAGTCGGGATCGTGCCCCAAGTTCCAACCGTTTCCGCATCGCCGCATACTTGGACCCTCAAGTGGGTCTACGAGGAACTTGGGAGCGCGACAAGTTGGGCACGGGAAAGGGGCAGGCTGGGGAGATCAAGTTTTGACCGGGGGCTCTAGAAGCTTCTGAACCTCCTGGCAGATCTCCTTTCCTCCAAAGTTCTTTCCCCTGACTCTAGACGGACAGTGACCACGGACAGTTAAGGTAGTCTTGGTACATAGTTATGGGCCTCAAAATAATGACAAAGTCAAAGAACCTGCCAACAAAATGGCAGATCTTCCACGAAACCATTAGTTCGACAAGGTTGTTGAAATGAAAGGAACTGACAGTTCTTTTGTTCCTGTTGGGTTCTCAAGAACCGAAACTGAAAGGTTAAAGAACTGGAGTGGGAAATGTGAAGGACCGGGTGGGGGGGATCGACGGGTTAAAAAACTGGAGTGGGAAATGTGAAGGACCGACCAGGGGGGATTGACGAGTTAAAGAATCAGAGTGGGAAATGCGAAAGACCGGGCGGGGGGGCTCAACGGGTTAAAGAACCGGAGTGGGAAATGCCAAGGACCGAGCGAGGGGGCTCGACGGGTTAAAGAACCGGAATGGGAAATGCGAAAAACTAAGGCGGGGGGGGGGACCAACGATTGTTTGAAAAGAATTTTTTTTTTAAAAAAACCAAAAACATCAACCAAACATTGTTGAAATAACACACTTGTGCATTATGCACGGGGTTCACACTAGTTTCAATAATGCCCACTGCTTAAGGTGTTACCCTATACATATCACATTGAATGTAGAGATTTTGCCATTATTTATTTAGGGTTTACTCATTTTAGGATCCAAGATTCTAAACGACCTTGCACATTGAATATGGAGATTTTGTCAATATTTATTTATAACATCTCCACTGATAGGGTGTCAAGTTGCAATGTTAAAGTTGTTTTAGCACCTTGAATTTAGTAGTCCTAACAACAAGGAGACCCCCAAAAAAAAAAGTTGTGAGGAGCCAACTCATGGCAATGAAACAAGACACAAAATGATGATCACTAATATGGTGGAACAATTGAAAGATGTGACACAAAACACATTTGTAGCATGGGATGAAAATACTTTCCCAAGGTTGAAACTATTATAGCATTAATACGTGATTGCCACTAGCACAAGATTAAAAACCTAAAATGGACTTCTTTGCCAAAGTGATATTAATGCAATGTGTGGTGAGACTAGGTGGAGATGCTCTTAGGGTTGAGGGGTTCCAAATCACATAGCACATGGAATATTCAGATTTTATCATTATTTTGTAAAGGTTAACCTCAATTTTGGTCCAAGTACATGGGTCCAATTTTTGAAACTACAAAAACGGCTTGCATTTTTTAAATACGACCACCAAAATGTGGCAACCAACATTAGGCTTTGGGTGGATGTGAAGCTTGATAAAATATTTTTCTTTCAACAAGAACTAATTGCCTCAACATCACTACAAAAATCTTCAAATATATGATTAAGTTTATGACTTGTATTCTAGTCATAAAAGGAAAAATTGACTAATGGTCATGAAATCATTACGTATGAATTGTTTAGGACAATAGTCGTTCAAGACTTGATGTGGCATAATGATGTGCCAAATATCATATATCAATCATAAAGGACATATGTGAAGTCATTAATGACAATTTAATCATTATTTAATTGTTTTTTATTATTACAAATTGGACCCAAAAACTTGGGGAATTTTTTTTTAATTTAAAATATTTATTATTATAAATTTATTATATGCAATATAAATAATAAGATATATTATTATTTCAATTATTTTTAATCTCATTATTTTCCATCCTATCAATTATTGAAATGTGTCACCATTTGAACTAGGTTTAAAACTTAATTTAAATGACTAAATAATCCATTTAATCTACTACTTAAACTCGTTTAAGTAACCACCCAATCTAAGTAGGTACAAATTATTTAATCAATATTCTAATGTTGATCACAACAAATGTCATTTGTGAAGTTTGATCCTTAAACATCAAGGATGAAGTTCAACTCCTTTACCACCAAGCCATTCCACTTGTTGTGTAATTTTTATTTTATTTAAACCATACTTCATTTGAACATTACACAAAACCTCAAGCTTGAAAATTCATATCTTATTGAAATTTTGTCCAAATGAAAAAATAAAAAAATTATTGATAAATTTCCTTCAACATTGTACACAATTTTATATATATATATATATATATATATATATTTTATAGTTCAAAAGACAATTATATGAATTTTTATATTGAATAACATTTCAATGATCATTTTTTGAAAAATTGTCATGGCCTGGATTCGACAACACAAAAGCAGGGTACAGCAGTGTTGCCATGTCTCAGCAATGCAATAGTGCAACAATGTAACCACGTCTCCAAAGTGGCTGCACTCAGTGCTGCCATGTCTTAACATTGTAGCAATGCAGCCACATCTCCAAAGTGGTTGCACTCAGTGCTGCCATATCTCAACGTTGCAGTAGTGCAGCCACATCTCCAAAGTACAACAGTGCAGCCACGTCTCGGCAATGCAGCCATGTCTCAACATCTCAAGATAGGATGGTTCAGGATTATAAAAGGAGATGGTCTAGGGGACAACCCTCCAGCAGACCAACACCAGTTGATGAATCAATAGAGCTCTTAGTCCTCCAGTATTGTCACTCAGTACATGGCAGCACTGAGTGCAACCACTTTAGAGACGTGGCTGCATTGTTACAACGTTGAGACATGGCAACATTAAATGCAGCCACTTTGGAGACGTGGCTACATTGCTACACTGTTGCATTGCTGAGACATGGCAGCACTATTGTACCCTACTTTTGTGTTATCAGATCCAGGCCATGACATTAGCCCCTCCTCAAGTGACATCTTCCAGATGGAGCTGGTTTGTTAGGATATCGTTGGTGGAACCGATTAACTAAGTCTTGGGCATGAACTACGTTTTCAACAAGCTCCCAATTAGCTTCAGAAGGAGGGTAGCCTCGCCAAAAGACAAGGTACAGGAGCTTTCCACAAATCCTCTTGGAGTTTAGGACCTCTTGAACTTCAAACTCTTCTTGGCCTTTAATTTCGACTGGAGTTGGGGGTTCTCAATGACGTTCTAGGATCTGGTTTTCATGATAGGGCTCAAGCAAGGAGACATGGAAAACATTGTGGATCTTGAACTAGGGTGGAAGCTCCAACTGACAAGCCACTAGACCAACAAGTTTGGCGATTATGAAAGGTCCAAGGCGCTTGTAATCAAACTTGGCACATGGGCGAGTGGTAGCAATGTTCTTTCTGAGAAGCCAGACCTTGTTTCCAACCTTGAAATTTGGTCTGCTGCTTCTTCTGTTCGGAATCAGTAGCCTCATTGCCGTTGTCATCACTAGTAGTAACACGATCTATAGTAGTTTTGTTGTTGTTGTTGCGATGGTGGTGCAGATGTCCTGGCAGTTTTTCCATCATCCTCGCCATCATTCCCTTTTTCTTATGTGCCTATTGTTGTTGTTCTTCACGATCTTTTACAGCCGTGTGATCAGTGTCTGACTTGTTTTTGTTTATTCTTGTGGCTTGCCAGATGCATCTCCACCAGCTTGGCATAGAAATCCATCTGTGCCAGCACCAAGCTCAGTCACATCTTCTTCTTTTTTAGCTTCTGCAGAGTTGGAATTGCCAACTACAGTAATTTTTGCGGGCTTGGAAGATTAGACTTACTCACTACTCCTCCATCGATTTTCCCTACAACCTTCAACCTCATCGTTATCATCGATAATTACCACCATGGACTACTCAGAATCAAACATCGACCTCAATCAAATCCTCGCTGCCCTTTAACACCTTCAACAAAAAAATGCCACGCTCAGAAACTCAGTGAACCGCATGTAGGATTAGCCACAACCTCCTGCCCTAGTACCCACTGCCCTTGCAATGGTCGCCCCAGAACCCAAGATCAGCCTGCCAGAAAAGTTTGACGGAACACACCCCAAATTTCGAGGCTTTGTCAACCAGGTACGCCTAATCATTTAACTACACCCTTGTTGTTATTTGGATGACACCACTCGTGTAAGATTCGTTGGAACCTTACTCACTGGGATAGCTGCAGCATGGTTTGCTCCCATCCTGGAAACATCATCCCCTCTCCTACAAGATTTCGACGCCTTTATGGTGGAATTTGAAACAATGACAAGGCCAAGACTTCAGCCAACAAGCTTCGTTGGCTCCAATAAGGGACACGTTCGACCATCGTCTACGCCTCAAAATTCAGGCAGCTTGCTTGCGACGTCAACTGGGGAGAAGTTGCCTTGATTGATCAATTTTGTTGTGGGCTTCATGACAATGTTCAAGATCTTTTGTTGACACTTGCAGACCCTTCTTCCTTCAGTGAAGCCATCACCCAAGCAATTTGGTGTGACAATCGTCTGTTTGAACGTCGCCAAGAAAAAAAGTCACCTCCAACGCCCAGCTTTGGAACAGTCGCCCTACTACACTCCCCTTAGTTCCCTAAACAACAACAGTTGCCCAACCTGCCTCTTTTCGACCTGCTCCGATGCAGATCGACGCAGCCAAGTTCAAACCTTTGATAGAGGCCGAGAAACTTCGCCAACGGACAAACAACCTGTGCTTCTATTGTGGCAACCTAGGGCACATAACTCGCCAGTGCCCTCAAAAGCTTGTCAAACTTCAAGTGCAAGCTATGGAAACTCCCCAAGTATTGGAAAACAAGAACATCCAGTCATAGTAGGAGCCGTGCGACTGGATCTCACCCAGCACCACCTTTACGAAGGCTCCTGTTCAGCCGTTGGTCCCAGTCCCAGCTTCACTCAGCATGTGGACATCATTCGTATTCCAGAAGAAATACCACAAATGTCAGCATTGGTGGACTCTAGCACCACCTCTTCTTTCATCGACCAAACATTTGTCGCCCAACACAACATTCCTATGGTCAAGAAATCAACCCCTGTTCCGGTGGAGGTTATTGATGGGAGAACCATTATTTCTGGTGCAATCACACGCGAGACAACCCTTCTAAAACTTTGTATCGACAAGCACACGGAAAAGATTGTTCTCAACATCATTTCAACCCCTCACCATCCCATCATCCCTAGTCTGCCTTAGCTAGAAGCGCACAACCTTATCATTGATTGGCGATCTAGAACCCTCACTTTCAGCACACAACGGTGCAACCTTCAAGAACCCCAAGCCTAGAAAAACACCTTGTCAAGTCTTGCCAAGAATCCTATGGTCAAGAACCCAAAGAGGGTCGGAACCAATTCAGTCTTGTCAAGTCTATTCTATCACGTCCTGTAGTCAAGAACCCCCCAATGGCCAGAACCAAACCTTGTCCTATCAAAAATCCTGCCCAGAAAACCAACCCTGTCCGGATCTTCTTTGATGGAGCCGTACCTTTCTATCGGGTTGCTAAGAATCTTCAAGTCTTCGCCATCCATATCAACCCAACCAACAACAAAAACCCCCAATCAAAACCAAAACCTATCAAACTTCTCGAGAAGTACAAGGACTTTGTTGATGTTTTTGAAAAGAATAAGGCTGATCAACTCCCCGAACATCGTCCATACGACTGCCCGATTAATCTAGAGGAAGGACACTCACCACCCTTTGGTCCTATCTATGGCCTATCGGAACCAAAACTCCAAACCCTGCGTGATTACCTTACTGAAAACCTTGCCAAGGGGTTCGTCCAGCATTCCAAGTCTCCAGCCGGCGCCCCAATTCTATTTGTCAAGAAGAAGGATGGCTCCCTTCGACTTTGTGTGGATTATCGTGGACTCAACAAAATAACCAAAAAGAATCAATATCCCTTACCCTTGATTTCAAGCTTCCTAGATCGGCTATGTACCGGGAAGATCTTCACCAAGCTTGACCTTCGTGGAGCCTACAACTTGCTCAAGATTCGCCCCAATGATGAATGGAAGACAGCCTTTCGCACACGCTACAGCCACTTCAAATACACGGTCATGCCCTTCGGCCTCACCAACGCACCCGCAGTCTTTTAGCATCTGATGAATGATATCTTTCGGGAGTACATGGACGAATTTGTCGTGGTCTATTTGGATTACATTTTAATCTTTTCCAAGAACCAGGAAGACCACAACAAACATGTACGATTGGTGCTTACGATGCTACAAAAGCATGGCTTATACGCCAAGTTGGAAAAATGTGAATTCGATAAATCTTCAGTGGCGTTCCTCGGCTACGTGATCTCTCTAGATGGCATTTTCATGGACAAGTCAAAGGTCGAGACCATCCAGTGTTGGGCTACTCCATCCTCGGTCAAAGACGTTCAACACTTCTTAGGGTTTGCCAATTTCTATCGTCGGTTTACCAAAGGTTATTCCAAGATCACAACACCATTAACAGCCCTGACTTGCAGGGACAAGCGCTTCTCGTGGAATCCAACGGCCCAGGCTGCTTTTGATACTCTCAAGATGGCATTCACCTCTGCACCAATCCTGATACATCTCGACCCTGCCAAGCCATTCATTGTGGAAACGGACGCTTCAGATTTTGCCTTGGGAGCTATCCTATTTTAATTTGGAATAGATGGGTTGCTACATCCGGTTGCTTTCTATTCACGGAAGTTGACCAGTGCCGAAATCAACTACCAGGTCTATGACAAGGAACTCCTCGCAATCATCACAACATTCGAACAGTGGAGACCGTATCTTGCCGGAGCTCAGCATCGAGTCTAAGTTCTGACAAATCACCAAAAATCTCCTGTATTTCACAATTACCCGGACCTTGAATCGTCGCCAGGCATGTTAGTCTATCTTCCTAGCTGATTTTGATTTTGAAATTCAGTATCAGCCCGGCACCCAACAAGCGAAGGTTGACGCGTTATCTCGCCACTCAAAATATGAACTTCGAGTGGGGGATGAGACCTATGACCAGCAGACCCAAACCTTACTCAAGCCCAAGCAATTTCGAGTTGCAACAATAATCAACACCCTCCCAGATTCATACCTTGTCAGGGACATCAAGATGGCAACTTAGGAAGATACCTGGGCTACCCACATCAAGAAGGAACTCCAGGAATGACCAAGGAACCCAAATCGTGATGATCTGGATTAATTTGAGCAGCAAGACGGACTTCTCCTTCGAAACAACTTGATTTATGTACCCGAAGGACCTATACGCCTAAAGATCCTGAGAGAATGCCATGACAACACCCTGGCCAGTCACTTCGGAATGGCACAGACTCATGAACTAGTGTCAAGGAATTATTGGTGGCCCAAGATGAACAGGCTACTACGAGAATATGTCAAGTCTTGTGATACATGTGCTCGATCCAAGGCTCCCAACATCGCCCATTTGGACTCTTACAACCCCTGCTAATTCCTAGCCGACCTTAGGGATCTATTGCAATGGACTTCATCACGGACCTCCCTACTGTCAAAGCCAAGAACTCAATACTGGTTGTGGTCGATCATCTCACCAAAATGGCCCATTTCACCCCTTGTTCCAAGTCAATCATGGCAGAAGAAACAGTTCAGTCAATTTTAGACGAGATAGTCCGACTACATGGACTCCCCGAGGAAATTGTGTCCGACAAAGGCCCTCAGTTTGCATCCCAGTTCTAGCGGTGCCTATTCAAACTCCTTGGAGTTGACATTCGGCTATTTTTAGCTTTCCACCCTGAAATAGATGGACAAATCGAATGGACAAACCAGACACTTGAATAATACCTTCGTTACATTGTGAACTACCAATAGGATGACTGGCTGGCCTTGCTATCTCAAGCAGAATTTGCTTATAACAACACAACGCATGCATCAACTGGTATCAGTTCGTTCTTTACCAATTACGGCTTTCATCCCAGGTTTAGCCTTGAAATTCTTGGAGATTCGATAAACCCCTCGGCTGAAGAAAGGGCCACAAGGCTTAGATAGGTTCAACAGGACCTTATGACAAAACTCAAACTAACACAGGAATGGCAAAAGAAGCAAGCAGACCGCCGACGCAAGGACCATCCAAACTTCAAGGTTGGAGACAAGGTCTGGCTTCTCAGAAAGAGCATTGCTACCACTCGCCCATGTGCCAAATTGGATTACAAGCGCCTTGGACCTTTCAAAATCGCCAAACTTGTTGGTCTAGTGGCTTGCTAGTTGGAGCTTCCACCCCAGTTCAAGATCCACAATGTTTTCCATGTCTCCTTGCTTGAGACCTATCATGAAAACTAGATCCCAGAACGTCATCGAGAACCCCCAGCTCCAGTCGAAATTGAAGGCCAAGAAGAATTTGAAGTTCAAGAGGTCCTGGACTCCAAGAGGATTCGTGGAAAGCTCCTGTACCTTGTTTTTTGGCGAGGCTACCCTCCTTCTGAAGCTACTTGGGAGCCTACTGAAAACCTAGTTCATGCCCAAGACTTAATTAATCGGTTCCACCAACGGTATCCTAACAAACCGGCTCCATCTGGAAGATGTCGCTTGAGGAGGGGATAATGTCATGGCCTGGATCTAACAACACAAAAGCAGGGTACAACAATGCTGCCATGTCTCAGCAATGCAGCAGTGCAGCTGTGCAACCACGTCTCCAAAGTGGCTGCACTTAGTGCTGCCATGTCTCAGCATTATAGTAGTGTAGCTACGTCTCCAAAGTGGTTGCACTCAGTGTTACCATGTCTCAGCGTTGCAGCAGTGCAGCCACATCTCCAAAGTACAGCAATGTAGCCACGTCTCGGCATTGCAGCCATGTTTCGGCATCTCAAGATAGGATGGTTTAGGGTTATAAAAGGAGATGGTCTGGGGGACAGCCCTCTAGCATACCAACACCAGTTGATGAATCAATAGAGCTCTTAGTCCTCCAGTATTGTCCTATCTTGTCTTGTCTTGTCTTGTATTTCCCTGCTTGGTTGTAGCCATTTTTCCTTGCCTTGCTTCACACTAGTCCGATCCATAACAAAAATTAAATTCAAACACATGACTTTTAAATGGAAATTTTTTTATGGCTAATACATGAATAAATAAAATATATCTTTCATATCTTAAACCTTCATTTTATTTAAGAATTTGTATTATACAATTTTTTTCCAATATATCATAATTTTACTAATAAATTTGAATTTAGACATATGTGTCCATATAATTTATCCACATAAAATATTTATAAATGGATCATAAAATAATTATATCTATATATATTACAAAAATATATATATTGATTGGTTTTCTGAACAAGGATTGTGGGACATCTGTTTTTGGAGCTCTTCTTGGTCAGCAACAAGCTGGAGCTTGACAAAGAAGCTGCTTCTTTGTGTATTTGGGTATGAAGGAAAATTTTGTTTCTAGCTAGAATCTTGTACTTGTGAAGTGTGCATAGCATTGAAGTGTGTTTATACAAGTTTGTTATTTCAATGCAATTGAGTTGACAATGTTTGTGGGAGCTGACATTTCTTGGGGGGAGGACTAGCTGAACAGTCCTCCCCCCAAGAAATACTATACACCCCTTAAAAGTTTGCAACAAAAAATATGCACTAGCTTTAGTTTCAAAGTAGAAGAAGCTTCACTTAATTCTTCTGACTTCTTTGTAGTTGTTTCAAAGTGATCTTATGTCTCCTCAACTACTTCCTCAATTTTGCCACACACATCTGGAAGTCAAAAAGCGTATGAATTCGATGACTCTACAAATTCATTCTCCAGCTCGAGTGCTATGAATTCCCTGCTTCATTATTGTTGTCATTGAAATTACATATATTAAATATGAGGTATAAATTTAATCTAAATATTTTATTTTAATTTGATAATAATAATTAATATCAAAATATTAAGTAATTTTCTGAAATTATAAATTTTATGCATTTTACACAATTATAATGTACAAATAAATTATATATTTCCCACATTTTACACTTCTATTTTATTTTTAAATTACAATATAAAATTTTATTTATAATATATCATACTTTTACCATTAAATTATATTTCAATGTATAATATCTAATTTATTCACATTCAATATTTAAATTGATTATATATCAAGCATATTTAAGAAAAATGTAATAAAAGTTTTTATATTAGCTATATGTATAATATTAATCAAAATCAGTTCCTTACATGTAGTTTTTTATATCTATTTATACTCATGTTAAATTACTGATAGTCAATTATTGAATCATTGTACAATAATTATATGACACATCATTTTGTCCATGTCATTTGCATAGGTATTCTTTAATCATATTTGAAATGATTTTATCCTAATCACATTTTCAAATGATATTTTGGACATACACATCACCAAATGTCATCATTCATGGATGTCATATGGATGAAAATTTATAATGAAACAATGATGTCATCCTTCTTATTATTACATCATCATGTACTAGTCAAATGCACTATTAATATATGACTACAACTTTTTCCACATAGGATTTGAAGTAAAATCCTATGACTACAATCAATATGTAATCATTTAAAACATCTAATCATTGATTTCTTGGTTGCAAAGGATAAAATTCTTTCTTGTGAATCATATGGTTGATGTTCATGCAACACATCAACATTTTTCTTTTCAAAAACATCTTTGTATGTTTGGTATTATAAAGGGCTCTCATGGTTTTTCACGTTAAGGTCTTGTGTTGGAAGAACATATATATCAAGAGTGCATCTCCTTTTTTTATAGCTTGCATGAAAAAAAATTCTCCCACCAACAATTTTTTTCATTATTTGGGTTTTTGCAAATTCTTAAGGTCTTTGTCACACTCCAAGTTCTGCAAGCACTAATCAAATTTTGGATCATCTTTCAATGCACCTAAATGAGAATCTTGACTTTCACCAAACAAGCTTATAAGCAAAGCCTTGCATTTTGACACTTCTTCCCTTGATGCTTCAAAATGGAAATTCTTCATATGTTAATGCAATAATGGATTATGTAAAATGAACCAATATAACCCAATGATGATAAGGTTTGTTTGGGATGAAATGACACTGAAAAAAACTTTGCTTATATGCTACCCAATGATAATCTAATGCCTTGGTTTCATGCATCACAGGTTTTAATGAAAAGCTCTAATTGTCAATAACTTCCACTACCACTAGCATGATCTTTTTCACCAAGGGTAGCTTAAGTTGTTGCACTAACTCCTTGTCCATGGTAAACGGACCCACACCCAACTCCTTTTTACAAAGGACAAAAGTAAGGAGTGGATTTTATAGCACAACTTGGCACATATCCATTGTTCGAATTATTAAAGAAAGTGAAAATATTAAATTTTCCCAAAAATATTCAATTCAATTTCAAGAAGTTTTATGCCAAATTCAAGAACTTAATAGTGGTTACAAGTGTGTTTTAATCCTTTTCCACCATCATACGTTATTAGAAATAACTCATTTTTTTAAATGTAATTTTTTACTATATTTTACCTCACAATACACAAAAGATATGGGCACTTTTGAATCCTAAATCAAGTTTAGAATTTACAAATGTGTATTTCAAGAATGGTTACATGTCTAATGGATCTTTTAGTGTAGACACCCCCCAATGAAACATGGAAATGCACTAGAGTTAAGCAACGTTTCAATATTTGTTATCATGGACTTGTTACACTTGATTGCAATTAACAATAAGGAACAAGGTGTTGGTTTGAAAATAGGTTCTAACCATTTCGATCACATGATGCATCAAGGTCCAGTTTCATAGTCCCTACTGAAACTACACATCTTCATTTCCTAAATCTTCAAAATGAAGGGTGTTGACAAAAGTGGTCCAGGATATGTGTTGCATTTGTTTTTTTGGACAATTGTTAACAATGTGACCTAGTTCCCCACAATACAAACATAGTTTATTTGCATGTTATCATTAATTTTTTTGTTTCATGATTTGTTTGAATATCATCTTATCAATTTGCATGGGATCATCTTTTATTGTAGATGCCATCAATGGAGATGGTGTGGTGGGCTTAAAATCTTTTTAGAATGGTGATGGTTCCCAACACTTTTTCTAATGTCGTTCAAAAAGCCTATTGTCACATCAAACAACTTGGTCAATGGCTTGATTCAATGTTGTATTAGTGTCTTGGTTGCACTTTCCATGTGTTTTTTTGTTAATCATTACCCATTAATATTGTTGTAAGATCTTCCCAAGACTCGCTTATAATCGTGGGTTTACTTTCAATTGATTGTGGCATTGTTTTGGATCATGCAACCTTTCAAAAAGTTGGGCCAATTGGTATGGTGTCAAACATACATGTATTAAAAACGACATGCCTACCAATGAATGAAATGGTAAAAACAATAGCCGGTGAAACCTCGCTAACAAAATTCCCTTGAAACAAAAGGTTTATCATGGCCTTCACAACTTGTCCAACTTTGGAAACTCCACCTAGGATGAAGATTGAAACATCAATAATATTTCCCAACTATTATTTTTAACCAAAACAAAGATCCCAACCTTTTCCCTAACATTCTCCCCAACCATTGTTACCTTGGTTGCTTTTCAGGCTAATGTGCCCCCATCTAGCTCTCCATCCACTATTTCCTTAACTAACTCCACGTACATTATTTCTTGGACAACTTTTGGGGCATTGTTTCCTTAGCAAACTCCATGGCAACAACCTTCATTGAAAAAGTCAATAAAAAAACCCCCCCTTGCCCCCTTGTCCAATTTAACCAAAATGCCATTTTGAACAAGTCAATTTCAACACATTTCTTTTGATTAGGTCTTTTTTTTTGGCTATTTTGATAGACTTTTTTAATTAGGTTTTTTGCTAGTGTTTTGGCCTATCAAATGAAACAACAATATATGGGTAGCAATTTTTAAAATCTATAATTTGTTTGTTTATAACCTATCTACTTTCTATTTGGTAGAATATAATTGACACATGCTTGAATCAAATCTTACACTATAAAAAGTAGGTTTTAAAAGCTACTTGCATTTAGAAAAGTCTACTTGAAACCTACTTTTGCAATGCAAAATTTGAAAGTTAACGTGTAATAATGAAGAAGTATCTTGTTATTTATCATTCAATTAAAAAATTTAAATGTATAACAATTTTGCGATGGGTTTTGGTCCTACTTTTTCTTCACTTAACAAGTAAAAATACTTTTAGTTATACACTTTGCCATGTTTTCACCCAAGTAATTCTAGGTTATTTCTATGTTATTCCTAGGCTATTATATATATCCAGGTCCATTCAGAGTAAAAGGAGTCAAATCACTTGTTGATTACAATGAAAACTTCACCTCTACTACTTTGAAAAATCACCAATAATTATATATAATAAATTAATTATTCATATTTTGGGATTTTGCTTATTTATTCATGAAATTGATATCGTACAAATTTGGAATCATTTTTATTATGTTATTAGAATCTTTTGTCATATACAAAATACTTGTTGATAGGGTTTTTTTAAGGATTATAAAATTTGAATATACTTTTTGTTACTCAAATGTTCACCAAATGTTCTCAATTTTATTATGGCCTTTATTATACTTCATGTATTTATATTTTTAAAATTCACATGTATTGAATCCTTTGAATGAATATTGTTAGTTTTGATTCTGAACATCCTTAATGGTTAAAAACAGTATACATTTGACTATAATCTAGGTCCTCATGCAAAACATAATTTTATTATTATAATATGGGTCATGTTTGGTCACAAATATTAATATTCAATCCTAAAAATTACATTTAAAATACAATTTAAGTATTTAATAGATTAATCTATGTAGGACATGTGTAAAATGTAGTTCTTGGTAAGGACTTTGACCTTGGTGCTTGTGGTTCCTTTTATAATGAATAGACTCATTTAACATTATTTTTGGTTATTCTAGGTTGTGATACCCTAAATTATTCTAAATTATTAGATACCTTAAACTAATATAACCTATCATAGGTTATTTTTTCCTAAGTTATTATAAGTTATTATATTATAAGGTTTTTTACCCTAATTTATTTTAGGTTATTTTACCCTAACTTATTAGTAGCCTAAGATAGCCTATAATAGCTTAGGGTAAATAATTTACAATAGGTTATAATAACCTAGGCTTAACAAGTAAAACAGACTAGCCAAATCATATCATTAATTTAATTAAGTTTTAAATCAACATGATTGATTTGATTAAGCCTTTGCCATTTAGTATGGCCTATTTGAATAAACCATGACCATTTTGATGAATCTTTTTTTTGTTTGTCCCTTTTGACTAAATGTACAGCATGACATTTGGTCAAAAAGGTCACCTTAATAAAAATAACTAAACAAAAAAACCATGTGTCTTTCATGCCCCATGCTTTGAAAGATTTCTTTTGGAAATTGTGCCTTTTTTCTAATTAAAATTAAGTTTATTATCATCCTCAATAGATGGAAATAAAAAATATAGACACATCTTAAACTATATATATATATATATATATTCCATCATGTTTTTTTCATCATTTCAATTTCAATAAAAAGAAATATTTGTGAAAGATTGTTTTCTTTAATTGGGCTTGAAAGTGAACATGTATTTCTAGCAACAGTAGTTGTGGTTCTGGTTGCCTCAACCTTAGAAGAAATGTTGTAGTTGAGATTGGTCTCTTGAAAAATCGCTTCCATGACATGTCATGGACAATTTCCACCATATTTACATTGATTATAGGGTGTTCTTTGTTACCCTTCTCCTCACCAGCACCTTCAACAAGCTCCATTTCTTTGTTCAAGTTTACCGGCCTTCCCCAAAGGAAAATGTTGGACAAGATTCATTACTTTCAATTACTATGTCTAATCCATCAACTTGCATCCCTTCTCTAGGTAATGTTAAACTTCAACATCCCTTTTTCAAATGCTTCTTCAACATTGGGTTACTCCCCAAGATGACAAGTCATCATCTAGCTTGGCTTTTAAGAAACCGTATCCATTGGGGCTCTTGGCATTATGTGGATGTGATTCTATTGAACATTGTAGTATAATCAATTTGGACATAAGGAACAATTATGGACAAATGAATGGGGGATTAAACACAAGGTGAACAAGTATATTTTTAGATGATGATCCAAAAGTCATGTCATGGTGACTATTATAACATTCATATGTTCCAACTAAATAAGGTTGTGAATCATATCAAAACTTGCACATGTTACAAGTATAAAAGTAAATTCATCACACAATGACAACGAAATCTAAAAGTAAACCATGGGAGCCTTGTGTAGACATCTCTATCTTAGTGGGAAGTTTTGGGGAAACAAAACAACCCTTAAGGAAATTGGCAAGCCTACACAATCTCCATGGGGAGACTAGGGAGATGAAACAATCTCTCCAAGGTACCAAGAAACAACTAATCTATTAGGGGAGACTTAAGAAATGAACTAGATCTCCTTGGGAAGACATGAGGTGACTTATGTGAGGAAATGGATTGGTGAAATATAGAGAAATTAATCAACTTATGGGAGATTGCAAAAATGTGTTACAAATAAATTTGCGAATCATCAATATTTTCTTCAACAATTTTCCCATTAAGGTTCAATTGATGTCGAAAGCTTCCCTTAACCATAACATGTGCCTCATTTTTTATGTTTTCTAGCCCATTCCCAAAATGTTTGTAATTGCATTAATTCCACAAATTTGGTCTTCATAATTTGCAAGTTAATCTTTTGCATGTGTTTGATCTCATCTTTGCAACAAACAATTGAAATTCATTGTGGAAAGTGACAAAGGCATTTTAGCCTCCAAAGTTGTTGGGGAGTTTTGCATACAATAATTTGACCATAATGAATGTCATCCCACCAAAATGTTTAATCCCAAGGTTGTCAAATCCCTCCCAAGATTAGTTAGTAGTTTCAACCTTAACTATTTTAGAATGTATGCCATTAAGAGACAATTTTCTAATGGTGGGATTGTAGATAAATGTTTTTTAAAGCACATGTACACATATTTAGACGATGATTCTTTGGTCATTTGTTGAATCTATCAAAATATTTTTTCCAATGCTATAAGGGGATTCACCCATTCGTTGTTTTCTTCTTGTATGTTGTGGAATGTTAGCCTTCACACTCTATATTTTGGAGGTGGAGGTGCACCAAGGAACATGCTAAATGTGCCATTCAAACATTAATTATTTGCCCAATTATTCTTGAAGTATGCCATGCATTTGTCTATTTCCTTTTTTGAGTCCCATGGAAAAATGCCATGTGTTTCAAGCTTGATAAACCATGACGACTTTTTCATTTGAACTCCTTGATAAAGACCTCTTTGCAATGTAATAAGGAATTTTTTTCAAAGACTTGATTCAAAAAATTTGATATAAAATTCTAAATGATTTCCAATCATCAAAAAGACAAGTTTCCATGGGAGCCCCATGGAGAAAAATCCATCTCCTTGAAAAGTCCCAAGTAGACCAAGCCATCTCCTCGAATGTTCCAAGGAGACAAAATCATGTATACAAATGTCTTGGGGAGACTTATCCAAAAGATGGATTGGGTTTTATGAAAAGTTCCAAGGATACATAGTTGGGGAAACGAATTCGTCTTTTCAAGAAGTCTTAAAGATACTTCCCCTAGAGAGTAATTGGTCTCCTGGAGACTTTCCCCAAGAGAGTGATTGCAAGTCCTAAAAAAACCAATCCATTTTCATGAAAATTGTTTCCATGGGGATTTCCAATTGATATCGCCAAGGATATCCTAAGGAGATTGGTCCATCTCTCTTCTTCTTTAGTTGGTCGTTTGACCCAAAGGAGAGCCCTAAAAGAAACTTCAAAGAAACCCAAGAATGAACACAAAAAAATTGGCAAAACAAGGGCAATATATCTTACCATCTATCAGCTATTATTCATGTCAAAACCATCCATATCAACTTTGGTGTTGGGAATTTCATGAATGTCTACAACTAGAGGTTGTGAAAAATGTTATACACCTTGGGATATGTCTATAATTGTTTGCATGCAAATCTTTGATCTACCATGACAATTAAAGTCTTTGGTTCACTCCCATCCTTCCATGTTAGTAAGGCCCAACTAACGACAAATTATATTGGAAGGCTAGGGGGGTGTTTTTTTAACAAGGCTATATTCAATTTGTTGGGGTGGTGACAACCTTTTATCCATATTATTGTCTACATCCAAAGCTTTGTTTGTTGTCCTTATTATTTCCTTGACTATCCTTATTGGTAATGAAGTGTGTGCAATTGTCTTAGTACCCCTACTTTGCAACCATCCAAGGAAAGAAATGGATACATTTGATTTCACAAGATGAACTTGCAATTGTGTTTCCCTATGCACTCTTGTGTTGACCGACTTCCCAATATTATTCGTAAAAGCCAATGTTTAAATGTTCAACTTCAACGGATCGACCTAGGAAAGGTGGTGGTTTAGGGAAGTGGTTGATAGTTGCAAATTCCTTGCATGTTTTATTGCAAGTGGGATACTTTCGCACCTATTTACGTCTTGGCATCGTTCCAATGTCACCTTGTTCCATTCTCGTGCCTTTCTAAACGCCTATGTTACTTGCACATGGAAAACCACACATTTGGTGAAGCTTTGACATTTAGGCGTAACTCATTACCATGAGCTAACCCCGACCTTTAAACAAGTTGGACTAATACCCGCTGTGGACTTCCCAAGTGGTTCAAAGCCTTGTCGTACCATCTTTCATTTTCGGCCTAACCACAGACTTTGTTTAGTTCAAGGACTTAGTGTGCCGAGCCCAACACCTGGTCCCCCTTCCTAAAACCTCCCATTCGTTGGCACCTATGCGACTTGTGAATCTGTCAAATCGAAAGTTGAACCCAGCCCAACACTTCAACTCGTATTCAAGCCAACATGGGGGCCGCCCCTCAGTGGTCTAGACTTGGGCCCTGGCTAAGTGAGCCTCGCCCCAAGCTATGAACTATTAAAAAAATTAAAAACTTTCCACATTTTAAATTTGGGTTGAGACCGGTAATCCAAGGTTTCTAAGTTTTCATAACTTCTTTAACAGTGACGAGTTTTCAGGTCTGGATGGATTCCTTCAACTTTT
>Ga0116227_10009206_pt1 | contig 18060 bp, 12 predicted proteins | sample S1TSphgellanicum_FD_89693 | JGI IMG/M metagenome (GOLD analysis project Ga0116227, IMG submission 89693) | Host-associated microbial communities from peat moss isolated from Minnesota, USA - S1T2_Fb - Sphagnum magellanicum MG | ecosystem: Host-associated > Plants > Peat moss > Unclassified... | reverse complement strand
GTCCACTATGATCTAATTTTTTAGAATTCATTCATAATTTTTATATGATTCCTCATAAAATCTATTGTAGTATGGATAATTAAAAAATTAACAATGTTGATGTGAACACTATTACAATTCATGATTTTTTAAGCTATTCAAATTGATTGCCTTGTTCATTTTGATTTGAGACTTAGAGCTTAAATGACATATATTTTTTGACTAGTGAATTTGAATAGGATGATTTATTTGATTATCTATCAAATTGAAAATCTAGTCAAATTGAACAAAAAAATAAACACCCTGATCAAAATGGCCAATGGGTCTTAATTAAATGGGACATTTAATCAAGTTCAATAAAACAAAATGACATGCTTGATCGAAATGACCAATGATTTTTAATCAAATTATACATCCTATGTTAATTGATAAACCAAATTAACTAACTACCTTGGCAAAATAAGTAGCTTAAGTTTACTTACCTTATACCTAGGCCTACCAACTTATCTACCTAGATACTACTTAGGCTAAGTAGGTAGATTTAAATAGGTAGGTAGCCTAGGTATACCAACTTGTCTACCTAGTCACTACTTAGGCTAAGTAGATTTCTAAATTTTCAAAGAATCAGAACCAGAGGTCATTGAAAAAAATCAAATACCGGGCCAACAAAGGTTTCAATGTTTCAATCTTTCTTTCATCATTCTTGTTTTTGGTTGAAGGAATTTGTCTCAGATCTGTGTGTTTTTTTTGGTCAGGCAGTTTCAATCTCTCCAATGAACTCATTGCATCTTTGGTTTAAGCAATTTTGTAAGTTTCTGAGACTGAAAATTTAAATTTTCACATTGTCACACTCGAAGTTGTGATGACATTGTTATATAACCAACCAAGAGATTTCTGAAGACATTGGGTGAGCTGCAAACAAAGTTTTTTCTTTGCTATTGGAACTCAAACTCATCATGGATGATTCAAGCAAAGGTACAAGGAGGCAGGTCCCATTTCCCCAAAAGGGAGTGAAATTACAGGAAAATCGGATTAGGTCTCTGCAAAAGAAGTGGAAAAAATCAGCTAGCAAATCTGTGCGATTCAGTGAACCGGAGGAGTTCCAGAGTAGTGAACCAGCTGCCACCAGCGCACCATCCATTGGAAGTCTGAGTTATGACCAATGCTTGGAAGAGGAGAGGGGGCACCCACTTTGGTGGGTAAGAACTGCCAGATCCAGTTAGTAAGAATTGATCTGAACCAAGTTTGATTTTTGGAATTGGAACAGGAACCAGAACCTTGCATTATTCTATTAAAGAACCATGCATCTGGAACTGGGTTCCTGGTTCTATTTAGGTGTGGAGCTGGAACTGAGGTTTTTGAGGGGAAAAGGAAACAGACCTGGAACCAGATTCCAATAGTTGTAATTTATGTGTGGAACCAGAATCAAGATAGTTATAATTGAGTTTGTAGAACCAGAGCTTCTTCATAAAAGTATGGATGAAGCCCGACTATGGATTGGCATTGGGTTGCACCTTGGTAAGCCTATCCAGTAGAAAACTAGGACTTGTAAGTAGGTAGAACTATGCATGGCTACTAGGAATGTAGATGGTTAGTAGTAGTTAGAGGGCTACTGAGTTGTTAACAGCTAGGTAATAAAAAGAGCAACTTAGTAACACATTGCATATTATTTAAATGAAAATATTGAATGACATTGCTTGCAGTTTGAATTGAATTGAATTGAATTGAAAAGAAATGGGATGCAAAAATTGATGAAAAATATATTTAAAAAGGTATTCAGGAATATGATGTTGAAAAAAAAATATTTAAAATCAAATTTCTGAAAAGACACCATCCATGCCTCTTTACTTGCGAATGAACTAAACAAACTCCAATTTAGAATTGTCGAAGTGACAGTTATAAATTATGATTACCTTACCTTAATTAGTTGTAATGAATCATCGTTATTAGAATTTATTTTGTCACATGAAACACTTTTTTTCACTGCATTGCTGTCTGAAAGCTAACCACAATGGTTAGCTATGTCTCAAGTATCAACTATCCATATATATCTACAGACCTAGTACCTACATAGTGGCTTACCTATTTACCTGCCTGAATAGTAACCACTTACATTCCTTAGAGTCTCCATCAGTGCTCAGTATGTCACTCCGGATAATAAAATTAGCTTAGCTGTTTTTCTTTGGCAACCCTGCCAATGAAACTGTAACGGGAACTGCATGCCTATACGTGGGAACTACTAGTAGCGAACCATCTGGACCACCTATTATGATCAACCAATCATAAATACTGAGCCGCATTCAGGTCCAATTTATTACACTCTTTTTTGGAGGTGCACAACTGTGTCGCGCCTTTTACCAGCCACGGCAAGTTGCACGAATTTGGTGCAAAAAAACCAATTTCCTGAGCTAAACTGGCACATTTTGACTTTTGCACGATAAATTTTACTGTCTGGAGTCACATACTGAGCACAGGTGGAGATGCTCTTACCTACTTAACTCTGTCCATAGGATACGTTACCAAACATACCACAAAGTCCTAACGGTTTTCCAATGGATGGTGCACAGGTGGGTGTTCGGTCACCACATAATCTGTTACACACTTCCATTATCTCTCATGATTTTGTTTGAACTTTTGAACCTGGCACAAAGGGTGCAGAGCCATTATGTGATGAACCGCTTGTTTTGCTTTCTCTTGAATTTAGCTGTTGTTAATATTGTGGAAGATTTGGACGATCTACTTTTTGCCTAGTATCAAGGATGAGGAGTTTGGATGTAGATCTACCCATCACCACCCTCCTGTTGTTCAGAGCTGATCCCTGCTCCATCTTAAACAATTCTGTATTCTCATAACAGATGCAGCGGCAGGTCGGATCCCTTGAACAAGAAGTTGCCAGTTCAGAACTCACTCAGCAACATAGTAGATGATCAGAGCTCCTTTTGATTCTTAACATGCACATTTGATGTCTATGGACTAAGTAACTGACTGGTGAGAGGGAGATGGTTAGTCAGAATAGTCAAGGCACTTGACTGTTCCTTGGAATCGAACCCTTTATCAGCTACTGGGCATAACCGACCATAATGAGTATTGAGATGCCCTCTTTTCATCCATGAAAAGAGCAGCAGCTATGACATTTCATCCAAGAAGCAAAAGGTTACTTAGTTATTGAGCCAGTGAGAGCCAATGTTGGTACCTTGTGCTAACCAGAGTAGGTCACTACTGAAATCGTAACTTGTGACATGATAACCGATCAGATTGTTGAGATTCTCACTATGGTTGATTATGATCTTTTCTCACTTGCTGCTGTAGTAGTGGGAAATAGTTATAGCGACTCCCTGAGTATGAAAGTATCTTCAAGTCTCAACCAGTGTTGGCTGGTTGTTTTCAAATTATCGAGTTCTCATCCAAAAAACTTTGGTTTTTTTACACAAAACCACCATGTTCTGATGATTTTTTAGCACTGTTGCAACAATTTATTTTTAATTTTTTAAAAAAAATGATTGAAAATTCAAAAAAAAATGCTAAAATTTTAGAAAAATTCATCAAACTTTTGAAACCACAAAATTGAAAACAAAAACAAAACTGGATGTTTCCTGCCCTTCCTTTTCAGGTTAAAGAAAAAAAAAAAAAAAAACCTGACATGAATATCAGAATCTCTCCACCACCTTATTGATTTTGTACAGTGCCTCAAGCTGGAGCTAGTCACCTGCAGGCACCTTATTGTATATGATAAGGAACACTTTTGAGGCTCCTCCTGGGTTTGGCGGCCCAGCCGAGTGTGTGATAGCCCAAGTCTGGGCACAAAAACCCAGGAAGAGCCAAAATATTGTAAAGGTGTCTCAAGGAGCTGGCTAAGCTAGAGGCTACCTCATTGAGTCATTGATTGTATAAGCTGGTACTTCAAACTAGAGCAGTGTCTATTTTATTTTATTTTTTCATTTTTTTGGTGTCAAAATTTTGGTGAAATTTAATTAAAAAATCATCAAAATTAGTTTGAATTTACACTAGGAAAAACAAAATTTTCTCAGCTTCTTTGTTCTTTTCTCAACTGAGCTAGAGGCCAGTTGATGTACCAGCTTCTAATTGACCAGCTGCCGGACACTGGAGATTTGTCTGAATGTGCATATAATATATAGAATGTATAAATATATTGGTTATGCGCTGCAATAGCAGGTAGCTACTGATCACATATTTTAATTGAGCATTGTAGCTTAAATATTGTGTTACATCTAAAACATATCTTCCTTGATTGCACACAGTCATAATTCTTGTGTTGGCAAATGTACAACAACAACAGAGATTGTTTAGAATTTCAAATAGTGCTTGAGTTGAAAGGACAAAAATACCCTTTTTAGGTGTAGTCATAATTCAACAAGCTAAGAAAAAAAAGGCCGTTGGATCACAAACATAACTAGTCAAAATTAAAAATATATTTAAAATTGTATGAACAATAGTATGTTATCTGTAAAGTCATCCTGTCTTCGCCGTGTCTTTGGGCCTGCTTTCGCCCCCTATCCCCTCTTTTAGTGGTATTGGCAAAGTTTGGAATTTTATTGAATCTCAGGATGAAATGCTGAAACTCAGCATTTAATGCACAAGGTTCGAGAGTCATTCTAGTAGTCTTACAGGTAGGAGCAGTGAAAATGTATGTAGCAGGAGAGGAGGCGCTCAGGGAAAAAGAAATTTACTATCAAAATTCCTGAAAAGACTAGTCCGCGTCCCACTCATTTCATTTTGTAAAATTTTCATTCCAAGTTACACGTTTGATGCCGTATTATGCAGAAACTGCTGAACGTTCTCACCCCCTAATCATGGGACTTGACGGATAACCCTAATATATGCTTGGTATATAAATATACTGCAATATACATCAAGAGCCCTTGATCATGGAGATCTAGATTTTATCCATACTATCAAATATATATATATATATATATATATCGAAAAAGTGTAGAAGTCTAAAATCTGAATATGTGAGCAATATACTATACAATCTCCAAAAGCTGCGTTACTACAGATCTTGACGACTCTCTCTCTCTCCCTCTCTCTCTCTCTCTCTCTATATATATATATATGCGCTGCCACCTTTCTCCTGACAACTAGCTTACGTGACGAATTTCTAGTCAAGCACAATAGTGTCACTATGTTGCTGCTGTAGCCTAGTGCTGAATTTCATTGTTGTTCTTAGAACTCTTGTTGCAGCTCCGGCAGCTTGAAATTTCTAATTCATGCTTTTCTTGTTGCAGTTCAGACAGCTTTGAATGTCTTCGTGCTTCATCTGTCTTGTTGCATGTTCAGACAGCCTTGAATGTCTTCGTGCTTCATCTGTCTTGTTGTAGTTTAGAACTTCAGCTTGAATTTAGACTTAAGTGCTTCTCTTGTTGTAGATCAGGCAGGCAGCTTGCATTTAGACTTCGTGCTTGTTTTGTAGTCGAGCGAGCCAGTGTTGCTGATCTGAAAATCACATAAAGAGACCTACTGATGGTCCATGCATGCAACTTTCGCGACTAGAAAATGTGATTTCTCTCAGGCAGCTCATATGACGTCGTCGCGGTGTATGGACTACGACTATATTGTGATTTCTTTCTCAGCGAGAATCAGCAGGGAAGCTGCAGTTAGTTTCTAATTAACTAGTACTTAGCAGCTGTGATTGTTGTGATGAGAAGTTCGGCAGCAGTGGACGTAGTTCTCTAAAGGAACAGTACCCAACGTATCAAGTGCCAGTAGTTCGAATTGTTGAATCGACTCTAGAGAGTTTGCTTTCGCTTTGCATGTAGTATTTGTCCTTTTTTCTTTGAATGCACAGCAGATCATGTCGAGCTTCATGGGGTTTAGGGGTTTGTCATGAATCTGGAGAGAAATCTGATATCATATGGAGCAGCAGTTACTGATGATGATCGCGAGCTAATTGCGTATTTTGAGATCTATTTACAAGAGTTGATTCTCCAGGATCGACACCTAATTAGTTTTGCTACATTCTAGTCAAGACCGCCATTGGCAGCTTCAAGGACTAAATTAGCTGGAGTCGTGGTGGTGAAATCGGTTTCCACAGGAGATTGTAGTCTAGTACTGGAACTGCAGATCGTCTAGTACTGCACGTGAGGTTTGGAGTAACAGCTAAGAGACAAGATGAAAGAGATGATGCAGCGGGAAGAAGAAGAAGCAGAAGACTCGGCGGCTGCAGAACATCATCATGCAGTCGATCGTCACGATCAGTTATATGTGGCGTGCACCCATTGCACCGACAAGTGTCGTAAGCTTCACGGATCACCAGCGAGTCCACGACGACGTCACAAGAAGAAAGTCTCGTCGGCCGCCGCCAAAGCAGTTGCAACGTGCAGGCGTAGGCCTGCGATTCGGAGATACAAAACCCGAACTGCTCCTGCGGCCGGAGCAGTCAACGACGACGATCGTGAGCATCATCAGGTCGTCCACGGCGCAGCTGCTGATAACAATCTGCATGAGGATCATGAGCTGCCAAGAGCTGCTGATCCCACTTTCATCAAAACCGTCATGCCTACCACTGTCAGGAGCCGGAACTGCGAGCTGGTAGAGTACACTTTCATCTCCTAGACCTGCACGAAACTGCTGACTTTCAGCGATTGTACAACAATCTCATCAAAGTTATCTCTTTCTATTAGGCTGTTGTGATCACAATCTCATGAGACTTGAGGGTCTCCTTCCATTAGGCTGTTGTGATCACAATCTCATGAGACTGAGGATCTCCTTCCATTAGGCTGTTGTGATCACAGTTACACACAGTGTGCTCTGATCACAGCATCCTAATGGAAAAAGCCACTGACATAGGCATTATTTTGTGCTGTAAGGACAGCAACTTTCCATTGGATAGCGGCAATTGTTGTGAAAATATGTTATTGATCATGTTAAGAACCCTAGAACACACGTTCTCATCACAAAAAAACGGACAGATCACATCATTGTGTGATGAGTCACAGTTTGACGCAGAGCTCTAACAGCTCCTTGCATTGGTCAATGCTTGACCGGTAGAGCTGTGAGATGACTGTGCGCACAGGTACTTGAAAAAACATAATGGAAAGCTGCTTTGATCGCAAAATCTACGTTCAGCGCAGTTTCATGGAAAAATGTCCTTACTAGCAGCAGCAAGCAGGAACTGTGGAGATTTCATAGCTGTAGGTGTTTTTGTGCTGCGTTGTGTTTGCAGCATCTGCCAGCTTTCTTCTTCAGGAGCCATGGCAACAGGTTTCAGAAGTTCGTGTTGCTACGAGGACCCAGTGGACAAGTATGGCCAGTGAATCTGTGTGTCAGCTGTGGCAGCAAGAGCGGACGACCCACAGTTCGATTCGCGAGAGGATGGAAAGCCTTCGCACTCGACCACGGACTCGACGTGGGTGATGAGCTCGTCTTCACTCTCATTGCCTTCTCGCGCTTCTCTGTCGCAGTGCTAGACGGAGCTGGGAACAAGAAAACGAGCTCGCTTATGGCGATCAGCGGTTGGAACTTCCGACGTGAGGAAGGCACTCGCGACCTCGCCAAGCATGAGAAGCTGTTCGTGGTGAACTGGAAGGAGAAGATGCTTCGCGAATCCTCTCAGGAAATCGAGAGAGCTCGACGTCGTCCTCATGGCGCAGGTGATGCGCTGCTGCAACAGGCTCCTGCTCGCGATGCTGCAGGCTTGAACATCGACTTAAGCTCGATCCTACGAAAGCGCCGTCGAATCGAGTCCTCGATGAAGCTGCAAGGCGCTGAAGCTGCTGCAAGTCAAGACCTCGGGAAAACGCAGACCCCATTGAAGATGGTACCCGAATCTCTGGAAATCAAGGGAGTTCGTCTTGAGGATAATGCAGCAGCAGTCTTGGACGTTGCAGCTTCGAGGTCGCTGCTGAAGCGTCGACTGATCGAGTCGTCGACGAAGCTGCAATGCGTACTCGAAGCTGCTCCAAGTCGAGGAGGCCATGACAAGAGCTGGGACAGCTCCTGCCCTCCGAAAACTGAGGGAGTTCTTGCAGGCGTTGGTGCTCTACAGGTGCAGCGCCACGATGCTGCAGACCTGAACAGCGCTTTGAGGTCGAAGCGTCGACTAGAGCCGGAGTCGAAGGTGAACTGCATCAAGCTTGCAGAAGAAGCTAAGAAGAACTCAAACAACATGCAGCAGCAGCAGCAGAAAGAGCAAAAAACTGCAGCAGCAGCCCACGTGGTGGTGGTGCAGAGGGAACAACAACACATGAAGATGAGAGGAAGCTGCACGAAAAAGAAGCCGCCTTTTTTCTTCAGTACTCGTGGTGGGCCCGGCGAGAACTTCTCTCCGACTCAGAGCGTCATGAGCTCCAAGTTCCAGGTCGAGCTTGCCAGCAGCCAGGGAAGAAAGTGTGGCAACACCAGCAACTTCCAGCAGCAGCAGATGATTGCCATGGACAAGAAGAAGATAACGACGGAAGTGAAATGGGAACCCGTTGACGAAACTCTACCGTATTCACGCCTTGCAGGTCCTCGCTGCTGGAGGACCAAGCTGCCTAGTGCACCAGCTTGTGGTCACCTTCTTCAATCACGTCCTCTACCAGTTCATCCGCAGCTTCGTCCTCAACCACCTCGTCCGCATGAGCCGCCTCATCCACAACCTCTTAAGAAATGCAGTTCTTACATTGAACAGCTGCACCTGCAACTCAATGCAGCTTCTGCCAAGCTTGCAGCAGCAGCTGCTGGAGGAAAAGCTTCTGCAACAGGTTCCGACAAACCTGCAGCAGCAGCAGCTGGAAGAAAAGCAGCGGCAACAGCTTTCGGCAAGCTTGCGGCAAAAGCATCTGGAGGAAAAGCTGCTACAACAGCTTCCGCCAAGCTTGCAGCTGGAGGGAAGAAAGCTGCTGCTAACAACAACAGTACCCATGACAACTGCATCCTCCCAGATCAGCCTGCTACAATTTCCAACAGCGGCAGCGGCGGCTTGCAGTCACCAAGTCCAAGCTTTTCTCATTACCTACACCAGGAGGATCGGGAGGAGGAGGAGGAGTCGAAGCCCTTAAGGACACCGATGGAGAATCAACACTGCAAGCAACAACACCCACTCGGGTCACAGCACCACCACCAACAGCAACATCAAGAACAAGTTTTTATACAACCGCATTCGGATGCGGCGACTGCTACGAGCATTCATACTGCGACTGATGATCAATGGCCGACTTGGATGGATATCTTCGGATTCAAAGCTCAGAAATGAAAGTAATTAGGCTCCAAAAAACGAAGGTGATTCATGAGCATCGTCTTCTTCTGGATTTCAGACCATCGAAACCCTAACCCTGAACCCGAAGACCCCTAAACCCTAGACCTCCAACCCTAGACCTTCATATGTTGAATAACTTCTGTAACTTTTTACAACCCACCCACAAATCTAAAATTGGTATTGCAAATAGGTGGGAGACCAGTAATAGCAGTAGCAAACTACCTGGACCAATCAATCAGAAAACAAGCAAGCAGCGATCTGATCATATTTATTACACTCTTCTCTGGCACGTGTTGTTGTTACAGTTTGCTGTGCCGTTACAGGCCTCAGCGAACTGTGCACACACTGGGTCAAAACCATTTTCCTGAGCCAACTGGCATGCTTTGAATTTTCTTCATCCAATTTACATTTTCAAGGTAACATACTGAGCACCGGTGATCTTTGTATCATTACGACCCTACTACACAGTGGAAGTCCCCGTACACATTATGGACTGTTCTCTATAAACCTTACCCAAGGGTCAATTTTATCATTACATAATCCGTCAAAGTATTGAAATGATTTTCTGTGAAAATATGACACAAAGGTGCTGAAAATTCAAACCGACATATGTGGAGAGGGCTACATTGAAATTATATGAAAGAAGTGAATAGGGAATTAACCTTGCTTTAAGACTTAGCTTTATTAAAATTTTCACTTAAAATCTAGTCAAGTTTCTATATTTGAACCAAGACCCAATTAGGATGGACACGGTGTACACAAATCAAATAGATGAAGTGAAAATGTTAATCTATTGTAGATAAAATTGAGTCTGAAAATTAGTTCAAGATTAGACCAAAACCAATTTAAAACATCATATCAAATATAAATTTATTACAATAAAAGCATTACATTTAAAATAATTTATTAAATTCCAATAACAAATATTCATTAGAGCTATTAGATAGGACCATTTTAGGTTCCATAAGTCGTTGAAGATTGAACTAGAATCTGTTTAGATCATTCCCAAGTGAAGAATCATGGATTTCTGTCTTTTCTTTAAAAAAACATTTTCAATGTCATATTCACAAAAAAAATTTGAATACTTTTTCCACCAATTTGAATACCATTTGTTTTCAATTTAATTTGAATTTAATTCAATTGAATCTTAATCCAATTTTTGAATTGAATTAGAATTGAATTTAGTTAATTCAAATGTCATTCAAGGAAATTTTAATTAAATTCAAACTAAATTCAAGTTGCATTACAACGTTGTTAACACCTTAATTTTATATAGAAATGAATTAGTGTCTCACACTTCAAGAATATTAAAATAAATTTTTGCTCCACAATGATATTTGTCTTTTTTTTGTTTTTTCAACGATTTTAGTCTTGAAGCAAATAAGGAAAAAAATTGCATGCTACACATTGTGTCATATCATTATTATCTTTTGGCCAAAATTCATTTATATCAAGGTTATTTTGACATGTCATGTCTTTGACATATGAACATGTGTTAGCTAATCAGGCTTCATGTGCCAATGTTAACATTGTTTAAGAGATTGTTAACAAAGGAACATATGTCAATACAAAAAATGAAAATGAAAAAATGCATTTTGTATTTAGCATGTGAAAATAACCATGATTCAGTCATTTCAATATTGTGCATTGTACTCAATCTCCTCTTTACTTCTATCTTTGTGTCATAAATTGTAAATTTTATACATTTGTGTAATTTGTTATAATTATGTAAATATTATGTGGTCCAATTATATGTACAAAAGGAAAGAAGGAACAAATGGGAAAATGCATTATGAGTTTGGTAATGATCCAATGAAATGTGTTTCAAACACAAAACAAAAATGAAGGTTGATCATAGAATTACAAATATTAAAATTACAAAATTGTGTTCTTATCACATATATTGTGATTTTTGGTGGAACAATTTTTGTCATGAATTCTTTATGTTTGAACATGCACATTTTTTTTCTCATTCATTATGATTTGCACTCATTTAAGGTGTTACATAACAAATGATGTTCACCTCGTTATATGTGCATTATGTGAAAAGGAATGATTAAAAACATTAATGGGCCAAAAAAGGAAAGATATATTATTCTCCTCAATGTTTTTCCTATGTATTTTTTGGTTTAAAATTATTTTCATATGCATTTTGATCATTTCATTAAATTTTGTGGATCATATCATTACTGTATAGCACAAGTCATATGATATCAACTCATTTACACCTCTATAACATGTGTTGCCTTTGAAATACATTGATCAAAAGTATTTAAGCAATCCTAAAAAATATTATGAATTTATTAAGTCATGTGTGTTTTCTACATCCCATGGATATGCTATAAGGATTACAACTTTCTCTCAATGTGTGTCATTAATTGAATTAAATGCATAGGAAGATGAATAACTTTTCAAATGGAAGCTTTACAAGAATGAAAGATAAAAACAAAAAAAGGAAAAAGAAAAAAAGTGATCTAATTTGTGGGTAGTACATTAATATTTGCAAATTGTGCAAATTATGATGGGCAAAAATCTAAAAATCATAAATTTGATCAAATTTTCTTTTCTTAATTATAGAAAATTATAAATTTTTGTGTAGTTGAAACATGTTCAAATTTTAGCTACTGATTTCAAATTCTAGGATTTAATATTTTGGTTTAATCAATTGCATGTTAACCATAAATAACATCTTTCAACCTACTATCATCATATATTGCACCAAAATTTTGAAAACTTTGAGATTCCTTCAATATGCATGTTGTTATTTAAAAATGCATGAGTCACATTCAAATGGATTTGTATTTCACATTTTATTCAACAACTATCTTTTTAAGTTTAATAGTCAATTGAAAAATGCATTATTTTTATTTTGAAAGATGAATTTAAAATTATAATTAAATTTTTAGACCTACATATCATGATTACAAATTAACTCAGATGTTTTGAATTCCAACAAGTGGTAACATTGAATTTAACATGATGATAACTTTTGGTTTTAAATGAAAATTACAGATAATCCAATATGAAATTCCATTATAATTAAAAATTAAATTATTAATTATTTTAACCAATTTTATTTGATATTTTAATTTAATATTTATTTATTTTTAATTAAAATAAAAATTAATTAATCAGATTTTATTATTTAAATAAAATATAAAACCATTAAATTTCAATTTAAACCTTTTTGTAATATTTTAATGGACACCTTTTAATCAAAATTTAAAATTTATTAAAATCAAGATTGAAAATGAAATATCCATCAAAACATTTTATCAAAGTTGGCAAGCTTACATTATTTTTATCAATGTTATGTTTATGAAATTAATTAGACATCGTAAATTCATTCTAAACATCAATTTGTTCAATATTTAGTGAGAGGGGCATCTAAATTTTTTTTTAATATCACCTCCACATATGACTTGGGGTGGACATTTTAGTTGACCCCTTTTAATCACCCTTTTTTTGAAATGGGTAAACGTTTTTCCCACCTTCAAATTATTATTTGTGTTCCAATCAATAGAATATATTTAATGCTTCAACTTTGGTTTATTTTTAAATTAGTGAAAACTTCACCCATCTAACGTTTCTAAAATTTCTTGGACCCTTAAGCTATTATGATTTTTTTTAGGCCAAGGTTCTAATTGTGCATCCCAACCTAACAATCCCAAATTCAAACATCCTTAGTTAAAATTCAAATCAATGCAATGTTTTGATTCAAGAATGACATAAACTTGGTCAACAATATTCCCATTTTTCTGAATTTTTTTTGCAAGATCTCAAAGGAAAAAAATTGAATTTTTTCACCAAATTTGGATTGTGATTTTAGTTTTAATTAGTGATTTTACTATTTAAACAAGTTTTGGTCTAAGTAGTACAAAAATCTAGTTTAAAAAACGCTACCAAACTAAAATCAAACTTCAAATGTGGCAAAAAAAATTCAATGATGCTTTTCAAAATTTGGAGATTTTTTTGAAGGAGAAAGGGATATTCTTTCTTCAATTTTTGCATTTTGGCATGAGAAAGATGCGGGTAGTTGCATTGCTGATAATCCATGAAAGGAATTAGCCAAAATTGACTAAGGATGAAAAAGGAAAGTAAAAAATTTAAGAATACTACTATATTTTGGCAACCTAGCAGAACCTATTGTCTAAAAATGATGATTTCAGAAGAAAAGAAAATCCCTCATGGGAAATTTTTTTAAATGTGAGGTCTCTTTACCCTCAATAAAACCTATGGATATTGCACCAGAGCTATCAATATATACATACACATATAAAGAATTTTATTAATCTCTGGATTAGTGATTTTTTTTACTGGCAAAACTTTCGCCAGGAGGCGAAATTAAGAATTACAGTTCGAAAAAGAAGTAATTTTGGAGGCTTTCATTCACCAGGAGTGAGAAAAATTAAATATAAAAATTGCCAGATTCGTATACTTTGGTTTCATTGTGTAGCCAAAAATATAGAAGGATGATTAAAAAAATTTTAATTTTATTTATGGTTTATAGTCAGATTTGGCTAAATCTTCCTGGGGATGATTGTCACTTTTTCTACATGTTCCTACGGATGATTGCCACTTTTGCTACGAACAATCCCCTTCAAGAAGACCACTGCTTGGATCTCAATTGCATAAAGATGACCCACATAATATAATGTACCGACCTCGAGGGTTGTCTCAATGTGTAAGTTACCAATTTGTTGAATAAATTTGGGTGTAAATTTCAGTATCTTTTCTACATACAGGGAGCTTACAACCATAATAATATCTGACATCGCGATCCTTACCCTACATAAAAGCCTTTGAAACTGGTTAAAAAAAGTAAAACCCAGGTTTCAAGAGGCCTTAGAAGTATAATGCCCCTAAAGGAGGGGGGCCTTAAAGAACCCCCAAACCAGGGGCCCTTCCCCCCAAACAAGGGGCCTTACAGGGCATTTTGGCCCGAAACAAGAGCTTATTTACATAGCATAATGCAGAGCCATATGCAAGCACTCACAATGAGCCAAAATGACCCCCTTTAGAATTGCCCTAAATAACAGAGGCTAAACAGCAACAAGAGATTACATACAATAGAGTTATCTGTAAAGTCTTGCGATTATGGGACGAGGACTGCCGGTTTCGGCATAATAGGGGATCAAACATGTAACTGGGAATGAAAAATTTTGGACGACGAAATAACTGGGACCCAAACTAGTTTTTCCACCAAATTTTGGTGGTAAATTGAGTTTCACCCTGTGTTTCCTTTTTCCTGAGCGCCTCCACTGCTGTTACATATATTTTCACTGCTCCTACCTGTACAACTACTATAATTAGTCTCGAACCTTGTGCATATTAAATGCTGAAATATAATAAAATTTCCTGACTTTGCATATTCCACTGAAAGAGGGGATGGGGGTGGCAGGAGGCCCAAAAACAGGGTGCAGACAGGGTGACTTTACGGATAAGTCTATTAGCTTCTATACCATAAGAAGGAAGGACAACAGAGGGAAAGTTGGGTATTGTAGAGTGTTGTGCAGTTCTTTATCCTTATGAACAACCTCCGGTTCCAATTCTGAAAGTCAGACCAGGTTTAGGTTCAACTCTTCCTAACCAAAACCTGAGCTGATGGTTCATACTCTTACCCACCAAAGTGAGGAACATACCCACATAGCAGGGTGGTTCGTGTTGAAACGAGTAATTAACTATTTTTGGAAATTAAGGTTTGTCCCACCAAAAATATTGAAATATATATAATATATTGAAATTTGATCTCTTTTTTTTGGAATTTACAAAAAAAAAATCTTTGTTTTTATAAAGTTGCTGGATTTCTATGTTTGGTTTCAAGTGTGCAGCCAGAATTTTAGAAGGATGATTAAATGTTTATATTTCATATCTTGCTTGTAGTCAGATTTAGTTAAACCTTCCTAAGGATGGATGATGTCGTATTTTTTTTACATCTTCTTGTGGGCAATAGCCACTTCAGCTCCATAAGTCATTTCCCTGAAATATAAATAAATAAAACACCGGTAACATCAGGTGTGAAACTTGGACATTGTTAAAATACATTATACAATGATGTTTGTTTTCTTGAAATTTTGAACTATTTTGTGTTTTTTCTTAATATTATTTTTCAACATTTCACCTTATTATCCTCATATTTTTCCAATTTTTTAAGTTGTCTTTTTTTTAATTATTTTTTTATGATACAATGCAAGTACAGTACCTACCTGTTCAGTACACACCTACCTGCTATTGTCCACCATAGTTATTTCCAATAGGTTTGTAAAGGTAGGTAGGTACACAAAAGGGTGGTTGGTAGGTAGGTAGGTAGGTAGGTAGGTACAAAGAGCTCAAACAGACACGCCAATAGTTTGATTATAAGGATTCCCAATGTTTGAAAAACCCAACAGGCACACACACACCTCTGCTTTTCAATGGCCAAAAGATTTGTCCCTCATTGTTCCTCCCATTGCCCATCAACATCTTCTCCTGGAATTCATGTTTGCTGGATGTGGAAAATTACAAATTCTCGGGTTTGTTGAATCCAGGAACAAAAGATTCGGTGAAATGGGTGGGTGATGATGATCATCAATCAGCCCTCTTGTTGAGAGGAAAGAAAGAGATGAGGAATTTTGTGTACCCAACACAAATATGGGAGGGGAGTTGTTGTTATGCAAACTCATTTACCTTCTCTTCATTCTATCCACTTTTGTGTGTTGGTTGTTGTTGTTTTTCCTCTTCACTTTCTTCTCCATCTCTGTTCTGCAAAGGTTGAGAGATGCAAGTGACCTCATCCTCAGGCTCCACCATGCAGGCTTATTTGCATTGCAACGCCACCTTCGACAAGCTTCATATGTCCGCCTTGCTTGGTCTGATGAGAGAATTTTTGAGGCGAGTAGCATTCTCCTTTGCCTTTTTGTGTGTTTATCAGCTTTTTTACTCACTCTCTTAAGAGGCAAATGTTATCCTGAAAATGTGCCACAACTGAAGACTTAGTGCTCATAGTCTCTGGTAGATTGAACAATAAGATTGAACCAAACCGCAAATTAATTTGCTGAAATATCTCTCAACATGAAACACAAGGATTCAATAGTCAGGGTAGGTCATGTACTTCAATCCCACCATAACACCACTATACCTGCAAACTAATAATTCAATAGTTTTTTTTGCCAAAGTAATGAATTATTAAGAGAAATGGAGTCTGAAATCCAGACTCTAGCAGCCCCAATTAGAGTATAGTATACAACTCCCAATTTCAAAACATGGGTAAGTAGACCTGCCACTGCAAGCAAAGGACATCTATGCAAAAGTCTAGAAGAAATTTTTGAGGTGGAAGAAAATTCTGGAAACTGGGTGGCCAAGGCATGACAAGGAGGTGCACTTCAAGCTATCAAACATTCTGCACACAGAAAAACCAAGCGATATGATGATGTTGTGCAGCAAACAATAAAATTGGAAAGAAGGGAGATAGCATCTGATGGAACAACATTGAAAACTTGTGTTTTCTGGTATCATCCTGCTCATAATTCCAGCTTTCAATTTTCCACAAATAAAAAGTATGTTTGTTTTCATGTTTGCTGAGGAGTCTTCAATTCCAAAGATGGACCTCAACTCAATGAAGCAGGCCATTGATATGATTCCCCTCTCCTTTATTTTAGAAGCCATGCTCAAAAAACATAGCCAAAAAGACATCTCTGAATATAAAGTTCTAGCACTGACAATTGAAACTCTTTTGAGCAAAGTTGTGCACCCACCCATTTCCTCATTGGAATTGAGAAATTGTGCTGCTTGCACTGAGAAATTGTACTACCTGTCAATAGATGTTTTCTTTCAATTTACACGGCCCTAGAGTTGAGGAAGTGAGCATGGTTGGAAATACAATTCAATCCAATCCAATCCAATCCAAAAATGCAATTCCACATCTCAAAGAAATCACGTATCAATGTATCTCTTTCACAATTTCAAGACAAAATTCCCACATATCCATCCACTATTTATTAAAAAAATTCAATGTTATGATCCAAAGATTAATAGGTGTAATGGGTGGGCACATTTTGTTTATTGTTGGCCTTGCCTTGGTAGGCAAGGATGTCGTGTTTTAGATTCATTATAGAGTAATAGCTTAAGGGATTTTGGCCGCTAGGTAATAGCTCTATTTTTATATGAGGATTTTGAAAGATGATATTTTGGCTTGCGGTGAAACTTGAGATTAGTTATAGAGCTATAATATCTTGAGAGATTTTGGTTTTTGTTAGAGGATTTTTTGAAGATTATATTTTTGCATGGTGAAATATTTGAGTTTTCGTAATTCTTTTTTTGCCTTAAGATACCTTCTAGTGTAAATGGCAAGGTCATAGTGCAACACACCCCTTGTTCATTATGTTTCCAAAAGATTGAGGTAGGGAAAAGAAAAAATTGAAAATTTCAATTCGTTTCAACACAATCTCAATCATAACATAGACATTTTTTAGTGTAATTGGATAACACCTTACAAAGTGCATTTTATCTTTTGTTGTTTACGGGTCATTCCCATAAATAGAATGCAAATTGTAATAGGTAAAATGCTCCTTATTTTTTTTTCTTTTTTTTTCTTTTGATACACGATTGCTAAAGCATCACCTAGCATTACATATAGTAAAGGACGTCGTGAAGCATCATTTCATCCATATGTCCTGTCATCCATCTGTCCATCCATACGGTCATCCATCTATCTCATCATGGTCTGTTTATTCCAATAGGGCAGAAAAAGAATGGAATAAAGATGCGGTGCTACGAAGAATAATATATATTAGTGTTGTAAATTTTTATTTTTTATTTTGGGGTTTTTGGACTTAGGTACACTCATCCTATCTCTTTCTCAACAACTGAAAGAGTTGGGTTGGGTTTTTTTTTTTTTTTTGTGAAAT
>Ga0116227_10009205_pt1 | contig 18061 bp, 15 predicted proteins | sample S1TSphgellanicum_FD_89693 | JGI IMG/M metagenome (GOLD analysis project Ga0116227, IMG submission 89693) | Host-associated microbial communities from peat moss isolated from Minnesota, USA - S1T2_Fb - Sphagnum magellanicum MG | ecosystem: Host-associated > Plants > Peat moss > Unclassified... | reverse complement strand
TACAATTTTTGGCCCTCTTTCTTTAGTTAAACCCCCAAGGCCCCTAGTCCTTTTGTTTTAATTCAATTGTCAATGCTCATGGACCCCCCCCCCCCCCATGCCCCTTTCTCCGAGACTTATTTTGTAAATGGTTGTAACCTTGCTACAACACAACCTCTTGTTGTTTGCCTTTCTCTTGTTTGTTGCCTAGTTATTTGTTGAATTGATGTTGTAAACCCTAGGTATACCTTAATGGATGTGCCTTAAATCCAACACTAAAGTTGTCATGAAAGTAATCACCAACTTCTTTTACAACATATAAAGTCCATGTTGAAAATTAATGCTTGCACATTTTTTTGGTAATCTATAAGTTGCATTCTCAAGCTTAGTCACCATTTGTATACATTTTTTGGGATTTTTTTCTTTTTTCTCCTTTTGCCTCACTTCTCTAATATCTTCTATTGTTGTCTTGGCCATGGCCTTTTTTTGTAGGATATCTATGTATTGATAAAAAATTACATGTGATTTGGAATAGTCTACCAATGGTTTTTTACCCATGGTTTGTTTGGCAATTAATTGGGGCAAGGACAACAAGTTGTGCATCCTCCTGGACTCTTGGATCACATTAGAAAAATCTTGGAATTTTAGCATTACTAATCATTAGAATTTGCAAGGTTAATTATAGATTCATCAAATTCCCTTAGGCTAACTTTTGTAAGCCCAATAGGGTTTGTTGTAGGCTCACTTGGTTCCAATGGCCCTACAACAAGGCTATGAGGTATCTCCCCATAGTATCAAATTGGATCTTTAATTGATGTTGTGGGATTATTTGTTGGTGTTGTTTTCTAAACAATTCTAACTATATGTAATAATGTTGTAGTAGACTACTCTTCCCATTGTTAATTTCCTTCAATTTCATCATTTGAACTATAATCCTTTTCACCTTCTTCATTATCATTTGTTGATGGTGTTGTGTATATATTTGAAAGGCCAATCCTATGTTCCATCCTTAGGTTTTAGAGGTCATATTTCACAAACCCTATATCCATATTTGATGTTTTGTTTTATGAATGATTACTCCATGGCCTTGTCCACCTATGTAGCCAAAATGATCTTGTTTGTTTTTGTATAATTTATGCTAGCCATGACTCCATTCTTTTCCTTTTTAAATGTTGTCTTGAATGGTTTAAAACAAGTTACATTTAAAGGTTCTAGTGCCTGTGAGGTGTGAGAGGACAAGGTCATCATATTTAAACCAAAGGCTTGTGTTTGCTTTATTAATTCTAAGATAACATGGGATCCATGGTTGTTTATAATTAGTAAATGATGATTGGTTATAGAGATCCCACATGGAACATGTTGTTTGAAGAAAGAAAGGAATTTCTTAAAGAAGGAACATGTCATCCATGGTTTTTAAAAAATTGTCATCATGTACATGTTTTGCAAAACTTGATATAGTTATCTTACAATCTCTCACCTTTGAAAATGTAAAACCTTGGTAAAACTTCACCTACTGCATACATTACACAATTCATAATCAAAATTCTTGGGATTTAAGAATGATATTGTAAACATGGTTTGAACCCCTCTTGGCCAAAACTCAAACTCTTGCATGTCTCTTTGCTTGGAGGCCTATTTCTTTCACAATGCCAAAATGTGTTTTTCATGATTAAAACATTTTACAACTAAATGCTAATTTAACATGGAGTCATAAGTCCTGAATTCATATATCTTTAGTTATCTTTGTAACTACATTGTGATTGCATTATGATTTCATGACTTCTAGTTACGACTCTAAGGTAGGTACCTAGCTAGTAAGTATCTAACTTACAAACAACCTACCATAGGTATAAATGTTTTGTACATTTTGGACATATGGGGTACCTAGCCCATTGTGTCAAGTGGGAGGGCCCATTGCACAGGCTCGCCAGGTGCACTGTCATTTCACAAAATGGAATGCCAATGTTTTTATGTGTAGGGATTAACCTGAGGCCATAGGTAGTGTAGATTTTTTCTTAGATTTTGTTATAGAAGTTTAAAACTCTTGCCAACCAAGATATGATCAAAGGCATCGACATTGCAGCAGACTTATAACAAATGCTTGAAACATGAAGAGTATTGAATGAATGAAAGCATTTTGCTGATGAAAATCTCAAAGAGTTTTTCTAACAAACTGATATGCATTCACAAGCCCATATTACTGTCCACACATTGAATTGCAAGAATACCAACTAAGCTTTGTTTCTGAGTACAATTTTCCCTCTTTTTCCAGGTACAAGAGGGATGCTCTCAAAAAAACAAAAGACAGTAAAATTCTCGGTCAAATCCAATCCTCTCTACTTGTTGCACATAGCAACAACTAGAATTTGATACATTTGCCACCAATGAAAGCTCATTATGGGAAGGTGTGCTGATGTATTGATTGATGACTGCAACTCATAAGCGCACAACATATGGCAATCCAGTTTTAAAACTTCTTCTTACCAGTATTTTTCATATTCCCAAAAGACCTGCTATAAAACACATCCAGGATTCCAACCCTAAACATATCCAGGGTTTCAAACCCAAACATGTCCAGGATTTCAAACCTGAAGGTGAAACCCAAAATGACCATTCATGATGCTCAGGTGCTGCAGGGAAGGTTACACCCAAGTTGGAATTTCTCACATCACAAACAATTACTGTTGTGCTGAAAGAGCTCGACGATCAGACCTGTGCATCAACCAATTGTGAAGAACTATCATACTTATCATCTTTTGCAGTTGTTCTGAAACTCCGTTTCAGAATGGAGTTTGCAGCTGAAAACTGAGCAGCATCTTGAAGTCCATGATGTCTGAGGTAGGTGCACACTTCCAGCCGGTATCATTTTACTTGTGGAAAGAACTCAGTTTGTCATGCTGTAGAGTTTAAAGCTCCGATTCTTGGGACCTTCAAGAGTGACTAAGTCACTGTGATCCTTGTGGGCAGCTCTGGAATTTTCGCGTGTAATTTTCTGCATCTCCTTGGGCTGTTCCGGTTTGAGCCCTGTACACCCAACCAGATTCACAACCTGAATAGAGGGGAGAGTTGTGATTTCAGTTGGTAGCCACGTTAGCCGAGTGCAGCAGTTGAGGGATAAGCGCTGCAATGAGCGTAGATTGCAGATAGCAGGAGACAAATGTGCCAGTAATTTGCAGTAGTCAAGATCAAGGGACTGGAGTGAAACAAGCTCGTAAAACTCGTCTGGAAGTCTTGACAATGCAGAGCATGAGTTGAGAGACAGCCTCTGCAATGAGATCAGCTTCCCAATTTCCTTTGGAAGTTCCTTCAACGCTGTACAGGAGCTCAGATTCAGTCTCAACAGTGAAGCCAAGAAACCAATTTCTTTTGGAAGCTTATCCAGTTGAGCACACCCGGAAAGAGAGAGGTCTTCAAGAGCCCGCAAATGTCCAATTTCAACAGGCAAACTCATGATCATTAAGTGTGCTAGGTTCAGGCTTGTTAGATTCTTCAAACATCCAATCTCTGATGGCAGCCGGACAAGGGATTTGCAGTATGAGAGATTGAGCTTGTTCAAACTGACAAGGTTCCCAATCTCTGAAGAAAGCATGCTGAGGTTTGCACAACCCGAGAGGTCCAACTCATAAAGATTTGTGAGGGCCCCAATACATTTCGGTAGCTGTTGGATACTGAGACAATTCTCCAACCGGAAGCGGCGCAGCATCTTCAAGCTACTGAATGCAGGAGTCAGGTCATGGAGTCTGTTGCAGCTGATGAGGTGAAGCTCCAGTAAGGTTGACAGAACAAGCAGAGTCTCTGGCAGCTCCTCCATGTTGTTGCAACCTATGATGGTCAGATCCTTCAGTTGTGGAGGAAACTACAAGCCAAAAAACCAACCCGGTTTTCAGCAAAGTTCACAAGTCGTAAAATCCTTGCAGCAGTTCCAAAAATGGCAATGAGAAAATTGCAGGATTCACAGGACATTTATAAATATAAGAGACGTGTTTGATCAAAACCTTCATGAGGAGGTCAATTTCATGAGCACGAAGGATCATCATCTCCAACTTCCGTAGCTTCCCGATTTGGAAAGGTAGACGTACTTCCTGTGAAACATGACTTTTGCCCCAGTAGAGGAACTGAACCTGATTCAACGCCTTGCTGCAGAAGCCTTTGATGGCAATGTTGTGTAGTATGATGATTCGTAAGTCCTGCATTTTCTCAAGCATTGTGCCTTGCAAGGGCTCTTTGCAGTTTATCAGTGACAGACCTTGCACCTGGCTTAGTTCCTGCAAATCAAAGATACCAAGATGTCAAGAGCTTGCACATGCACAGAATGGAAAAGATGTCAATGAACAGAGCATTTGTCATGCTGTGGTTTTTCTGAAGACATCAATTACCATGCCAGGGCTGTCCATCAAGAGTCGATCCGGTAAATGTGCCTGATCTTCAGAGTGCACACGATTACCATGAGCTCGCCTGCAGGCGATGGCATACAGCAAGTCATGCATCATCACCATCTCTGTCTTCCATGGTTGCTCAGAGTAGCATGTGAACTGCACAATACCTGAGATGCTTTCAATATCCCTAAGCTTCGCATGCACAAGGCCCTGATTGATCAATTGACCCAGCTGCTGTTTCCCAATCACCCGTTCCACTATTCTCCAATCCCAGGACTGGAAAAATGTTGCAATGTCTAGAAATGCCTCCTTTTGTCCCAAACTGAGCTTCTCAAAAATGACCTGTATGTATTCCCACCCCCCTCCCCAGTTTGTCATTCCATCTAGATATCACCATTCTCACAATGGAAAAGGAAACATGTCAAGAGCGGAGTAGACACAAAATATTAAGGCCTGATTATGTCATGTTTTGGACCACATTATATGACATCATCTTCTGGTGATGATCATATACTTGTAATAGTGACATAAATGTTTCTGTTAAGCATGCACTTTTATTTTCCCTGAAATTATTGAATCTGCCACCTCAGACCTTAATGTTGAGGAATTATGGCCTGATCCTTGCCCATTATGTTGTTGGGTGCATCAGCTGCCCTAACAGGCTTGCCTGGCACCTTACTACCCAACAAAATAGGCAGGGGGGGCTTGACCACTCCATACAGAGAAAACTCCTTTTTAACAGTCAGCACAGTTGTGGGGTGTTCAGTCCTTTTACCATCAACTTTGCAAACATGCGGTCTTCAGATGTCTCCATTTCCTCCTCGACCATCTTCATTCGCTTTGCTACAGCTGTCCAATTCTCCTCATTGCAGTTGGCAGAGTTGGAGAAGTAGTGGCCCACAACCTTGAGTGCCACAGGAAGCCCCTCACACAACAGCATGAATTGTTCTGCCAAGTCTCCATACTTGGAGAATATGGTGTCATCATCCTCCATAGGTAGTGAGGTATGGACAGACCCTGCCGCAACATGAAAGAGAAAGAGTGCCTTTGCATGCTCGGGTGCCAACTGAGGTAGTTTGAAAGGCAGGTAGTGATAAGCTGAAATCGTGGTGCGACACAATTGATCAACTTTATTTGCAATTGCAACCGAGGGACAAGTAATGAGGATGGAGCTATTCGCAGGAAGGACTTTACCCAGACTGTGTGGGAAAAGCTGTCCAACCAACCGCACATCAGAAAGGTTGTCGATCGCAATGCGAACCACCTTGTGTTGCTGTTTGAGTTTGCGCAGTTGATACAGGATTGCACTGCGCCCATGTGAAGTGGTTTGGAAATCCCTTTTGCCTCCCCCAAGTTGTAGCAGCAAAGATGATTGCAATCTTCGAAGATCATCAGTCATTTCAATGTATGCAAACAAACGCTTCTCAGAGTTTTCAATCTTGGCCACAATTTCATTCAGGAGAGTTGTCTTCCCAAGGCCAGACTGCCCATGAATTCCCACCACGCAGACGCCATTCTTCTTGATGAAATCAATGATCTGCGTGACATGTTCATCAATGCCAACAGTTCCTGGGTTGAGCTGCTGCCGCTGCCGCCACTGCTGCTGCTCTTGTGGAAGAACTGTTGGTCCCTTATTGTTGGTGGTGGTCATAGTGGGAGCTACTGCAGTTGGAGGACTCATCATTGGTTGTGCAACTCGGTTCCCAACTGCTGCAAGCATCGCAAAGTTCAAATTGTCCTGCAGAACTTTCAGCTCACATATGATGCTGTCAATTTGCAGCTTCCAAGTACCATCCGGACGTGACCCGAAGCACATGCACCTATAATTTCGACCAACAAGGAGTTTAGTTCTTCTGTCAATTGAGGTTGTCGCTGCTGCTGCTGCTGCTCATGATTGCTTCTCCTCAAGAGGGAAGCTACACATTGCACAATTCTTGCAAAACCCAAAAGAAGACTTTACTTCAGAAAAGCTTGGAACAACGTTGGGTCTTCTGGAGCACAGGAGCAGCTAGCTGGGGGAGACAGCAAGAGAGAGAGTGAAGAGATTCAACTCACTTCTTAGGTTTCTGTTCAAGATGACGGATGACAGCACAGCAATAGAGAAGGGTTCCAGCCACCAGTTTGTAGATATTGCTGTCAGTCTCGAGACACAAGTTGAGCTCATCCAATTGATCGATGATGGAATCGGTTTGAGCCTTGAGAGCATGCCAATGGGTGCTCACAAGTTCGTGCGGATCCTCTTCTTCCTCTCCGCAGTGGGAGCTTAAGAAACCAGCAAGTATGAATGCCAGTCCAAACCAGCTCAAGTACCCTGTCTCCTTCAGTATGTCCCATTGCAAGCTCTCAAACACTGAGGCATGGTCCTTGAAGCCAGTTTCCGTAACCTTCAAGAAAGCAACAAGTGTATGTACATACATACCCCAGCTTCAGGATTGCAGCACAATTTTTCTGTTTGTCATGGTTGCAGTCAACTGAGCTGCTGCAGCAGAGATTTGCAAAAATGGTGAAGAAGGAGGAGGAGGAGGAGGAGACCTTTCAATGCGTACCTTCTTGTAGAGCTCATCCAATCGAGCTCCAGAGGCATGAAGCACATTCTCAATTTGTCGAAGCTCATCAATACAGACAGCTCCTCCAGTGTAGTATTTGGCCAGCGAGTCAGCATCTCCAGTCTCTGACAGTCTCTGGCTGTTGCCCAAACTGGAAGCCACACTCTCGGATGGTCGTGGACTGACATTCAGGCCCAGCTGCTTGCACTGAGGGCTAATCACTATCTGTTGTCCTAGTCCTTTGGAAGTCACACTCTTGGGAGAGCTGAAATCCAGCTGCCTAGACACACTCCTCTCTTGGACCGAGTTGCGGGGACTGATCACCAAATTGCTGTTGTTGTGGGTCTTGTTGTTGCTGTTGTTGCTGACACTGTTGGAGCTGAAAACTGAGTGAAGCCGCGGGCTCTGATCTGTGGAGTTGGATTTTGTGAAGGACTTTCTCATTTGGCAAACATCCAGTTTCTCCACTGTGAACATGCTCCCTGCCGCTCTAACTCCTCCTCCTCCTCTCGGACTCCCACATGGTTTGTCGCTACTCAGTTGCTGCTGCTGCTGCTGGTTCTTCCCCACCTGCTGCCGCGGATCAGGGGTTTTCGCAGTCTGTCTCCCCATTTCCTTTCTCTCTACTTCCCACTGCAACCTAGCTCTTGTTCTTCATCTTCATATTCAGGAGTGTGCGATCATCAAACTGCACACTTCCTGCTGCCACCACTTGAGCTTCACAAACCACAGGAGAGCTCGAGAGCAGATACACAATGGGCACTAGAAATATTGTTGAAGATGAAGAAGCTCCCTGCAACACATGCAGCCCCTTCTGCAGCAAGCAAGCAAGAAAGCACAAATGACAAACCCTTCTTGTGGACTGCTGCAGCGAAAACAAAACTACCCACTACATCAAAAAGAACTTGCAATGCAGTAGCAAAGGTTCTTCTTCTTCTTCTCCCACTGCAAAACCTCTCGCGCTCGCTGCGACAACAACCTATTAGACAATAGTACTACTAATGTCTACAATGTCAATGCAGCTAGTTTGATCCCTTGTTGTTGTTATTCTTCTTCTTCTTCTTCACCACTGCGCCCATGATGACCAACAGATGAGAAACCCCATTCTCGCCTACTAAACTTCCACGTTGACTACTGCACATTACAGGCTACAACAAACTTGCAGCAAAAGAAGAACAACCCCAAAGTACAAAAACAACAACCCCATAACGACATTTATCCAAAGTTCTCAAAACTGAACTCTAATGCAACAGCCGGCGGGCACCGACCCTAGTACCATCAGAGAACTTTTTCTTCTTTTCTAAAACAAAATTTAAAACAACAACAATAACAAAACAAAACAGAAGCAGCTACAGCAGCAGCAACAGCAGGTCCAGAAAAATTCTTTCCAAATAGTGCAACTTTCAGTCAGTTTTCCACCACCAAGCCCTTACTTACACACTTCAATACTTTATTGTTGTTACATCAGCTGCTGCTGCTGCCGCCGCCTGGGACCCCCTGTCTGTTTCTCTCGTTTTCTTTCTCTTTTCTTTTTCTGTCTCTTCTGTTTCTGTTCTCTTTCTTCTGCTTCTTCTTCTTTTCTCTCTCTGTTTCTTTGTGTTCTCTTTCTTCTCTCCGTGCTTGGAAGTTCGTCCGTCTTTTCGGGGCTCTGGTCATCAGGAGATTTCATGAACGTGATTATTGTCTTCTGACGCAATGTCTGTAAATGCAAATCCGTTTGATTTATAATCATCATCATGGTCATATTCGACCGCAATTTGTGCAGCCAAAACTTCCATAAATGACCAGGAGCTGCTGCTCATTACGACATTACGACCGACGAGTCTCGCGCGAGACTCGCTCCAGAGAGAAAGACAGACGAAGACTCGCGAGCGCGCGAGCGAGCGACGTCGCCACGACGACGACTCGCACAGGCTCCGTCTGTCGCGCGCGACTCACTGTGGTGTCGCACGCGTGGCTCGGAATCCGATGCGTGCAAAGAAAGCGCTACACACGAATCCGCGAAAGGCCACCGTTGAGATCGAGATCAACGGCTGTCAGAATTTCTCATATATTCTTCTATTTTTCTGGCTTTTTTCTCGGATGCCTCAATCGGTCATTAATTCGCACTACGTGAAATTAAAGAAGGAGCGAAAAATAGATAAAAACAAAAACAAAATCCCATGACAATCAATTATAATGCCATTATAATGGACATAATCCCAACAACCAAAACAGTCCAAACGTGTACCTACTCAAAAAAAACCCCGCCTTAAACTTATTACAACACCACTTCAGTGCCTCACATTCAATGTCTCAAATACCCAAAGTGCTATAAACTATAAACCATGACAAGTTAATTTTTTTAAAAGGCCTAATAAAATGTGCCTTGGGTTAAGTTAACCAGCACCTACCTTGGTACCCTGGTTAAACCCTCAAAGTTTGTGAGGTTGCTTCTAAATATTCTAGATATATCCCATCCCTTGACTAAATCAGGGTATTTGTGTCCAAATTGAACATCTCTTTGGTTACTTACTAGCTATAAAAGTATGGCCACACACTTGGTGTTTAGGGGTTGGAACTAACATCACCCTAACATTAATAAAGTGCAACATCACAGAAAAAATTAACATTGTTAGTTGCCACAATATCATAGTACCTTTACCATTTTGGCAATAGACAATCAAATAATTAACTAAATTTTTAATCTTAACTTCAGCACTTGGTTTTTTAATTCTGAAAATTTTGATAGGTAATCATTATACATAATAATAAACACACCATCCATGATATGGAATAGTCTCTTCAATATTAAAACCTTATCCTTAGAGGTTTAAGGTTCAAACCTTGACATTGAATGTCTAAGGTTTCAAACCTTGATAGTGAAAATTTTGATTTTATTAAAATTTTGACATATAAGAAATCATTTTTCAAAATTTTAAATAAACAAAAAAAATTAATTTATGCCAAAATGGTAAAGGTGTTATGGTAGTAGATTATTTTAATATGTCCACACAAGATGTCAAGTGATTATCAACATTGAGTTATATTTTGGAGGTTGCAATCCATCCACACCTATAAATTAATGTTTCTTCCTTTCCTATCTTTCATTTGATTTTTTTCCCCCTTTTATCACCATTATTATTATTTTTTTAAATTATCTTTTTTTCCTACCCTTTTTGTTTGTGGTTTTCTACTTTTGATTTTTTCTCATTGTCAAGTTTGAAAACAATCTTTGTGTTTTCATTTCATTAAAAGTGTAGGTTTTGTTGTCTTTTGGACATAGAAATTTTGTTTTTTGTTTTTTTTTTTTCGTTGTTCTTTTTTTCAAGTTTTAATTCAATTTTTTTGAAAAAAGGAAAGGCAAGGAGAAAAAGGGGGTGGAAGAGTCAAAAAGATGGAAAGAGAAATAAAGAGAGAAAGGGAAGATACAAAGAAATAAGGAAAAAAAAGAAATGAGGATAGACATTTTTGAATGCATGCTAACATTGAACTATTTTGTCATTTTCGATACTTTAGGTAACATTGGTGTTTGGTTATAAAGTTTTAATTTGAAAAATCAATGTTAATTAACAACGGGTGTTAACATCTTCTTAACATTAATGCCACATCATTTACCACCTAAAATTTATTTAATGTTAGTTATGCAATAATGAAACTTGTTGATAATTACACATTGAATCAATGTTAACAAATTCATATTTTGTCACTTATTTACACCAAAAATGTTAGTGAACACAAATATTTATGTGTTATCTAAAGTGGCATTTGGTGTTATCTTGGTAATTAGTTGATGATAAGTTAATGGTAAATTATCAAAATATGTTCATATTTCTTAAATTTTGTAGAAACATTGTAAGTTCCTTACCACCTCCAAAACAAGTGCTTCATTTCAATGTTTTATAACCATGTCATTGTTTCCTATACAAAATTCTTGTTCTATGTTCCTTTGCTATTCCTTATCAAATTCCTTTATGTTCCCTATCAAGCATTGATTATTCCACTATTTGCACCATTTCCCACCGATGTCAACTTCACCATCTATGCACTATGACCCCACCTACATCTCTTTCCTTTGCCATCTCCACTAAAAAGCTCTAGAGCTCCACATCTCCATCATTATTATCACGTCATCATAGCTCTTCACTATTGTCCTAGACCATGGATTATTTCTTGACACACATTAATTATGAAAAGGACATTGGACCTTCAAAAGAATGTAAGTTTTTGAATCTTTATCAATTCTACACATAAACAAAATCAATGTCATGAACACACACCAATTCTTGGATCCTTATCAATTCTAAATAAAATCAAACTTCAATGTTAAAAGTTCAATGTGTTTACAAAAGTTTAATAAATAATTTAGAAAAAGAATATTCATAACATAGTTGGATTTTTTTCAACAAGTCACCCACAATCAACACCCAATGACAAAACAATTTATCCACAAAGTAAAAAACAAAAAGGTTAAAAAACAAATTGTAAACCAAAACTTTGTATCCATAGTAAAGGTATAGGTGAGGAAACCTTAGCAAGCAATTGGGAGCATAGAGAAATATTAACTTTCATCCAAGCCAAGAAGGAGCATGAGGCAAGTTTGGTGGAAGTGTATGGTTGACATAAATTTGAAATAATAATTTCCAAATGGAGGAAAATTTTGATGATGGTCAAAATTGTGGGTTATTCAAATCATGTGATAAATGATCCAACATGCAAAAAAAAGTGGTGGTGCCTTGTAGGTGATTTCAGAAAGATATATGATTACATGGTTATCACCAAACACAATCATGATTATTAAACCATGAGTATCCAAGATAAAATTAATGTGTTTCCTTATAACTTTGGGTGAAAATTATATAAGAATATTAAAAAACTCCTTTGCAAGAGACCCATATTCTAGCCATCACACATGCAAGATTTGATGGATGATGGAAATGGCATTTACAAGCAACTAAATAGATCCCATAAAAGCCCATTGAGGTCAATGACAATTTTGCAATTCTAGAATCAATATTAAGGAATGAAAATTTGAATCCAATGGACAAGGTTTATGCATATAGTATGTGTTAATGACATTTGGTTGGATGAACAACCCCAGACCGCACCATTTCCAACTTGACATGTTAACTTGCCAGAGGCCTCCACGCCATTAAAGACCCCACCTATGAACCCTAAGACTCTAATAAAGAACATTGTCCCATTGGACATCCCAATAGGTTTTAATCCCCAAATCCCCAAATCAATCAATGAAGCAAGTTACAAAAAAAGGATCAATAGTTGCTCAATTTGATAGAGGTGAAAAGGAAATATTCTTTAATTCACAAAACGATGGTTGAAATTACAAAAAAGGTTATGAAATTTTTGTTTTTTGAAAATAACATTTATTAGTACAATGAATTAATGTAAGATTGGAATGATATAATAGACTTTTGTATTGCAAATAACTCACTACAAATAAAGAAATTGTAATCATGTGCAATTTTTGTAAATAACACATGAAACACAAATCTCAACAAGGATGGATCTTTAGTACTTTGTGTTTTCTTTTAGTAGCATTGGTTTTAACTTGTCAACATTTTGAAATAATGTGGATTTTGACATTTAAGAGTTCTCCACCCATTGATCATCTTCATATTTAGTGAATAGGAATATTGATAACCAAGTTGTGTTTCTTAACGTCACCCAATACCTTAATTCTTGTAATAGAACACCAAGAACACATGACATTTGAAAATTTTCATGAAATGCAACTACAGATAAGAAAAATTGAACATTATTTTGAAAAATGGATGGACCCATGGGAAAAAAATTATCCAAAAACAAAACTTGGACATGGGAATTGAAAATATGATCCACCAATTGGAACAACAACATACAATTTATAATGAAAATGAACTAATCTTATGTTGCATTTGTGTTTTAATGTAATGCAAAATGAAAAGGTAAGAAGTTTTTTTAATCTAGATTGGATTTTGGGAAAGAAAAATTTGAATATGACATAGCTCACTAAAGCAATAGGTTATAATACAATAGTAACAACAACAACCAAAAAAAAGTTGTTACCAACAAGAATTGTGATACTTGACACAAAAAAAGATGATAAAAAAAAGAAATGATAAAAAAAACAAAGAAAAGTGAAAGCTTGCTTGAATGAAAGTTGTTCAAAATGCCACACACAAAAAAGGTTGCTAATGAAAACCTAAACTTGCACAACACAATGTTATGAAAAAAAGTCATGGATGACAACCTATAAAACAATGCAACAATAGGACACCATGAAGAAGATGTCAGTGACAAAATGAAAAACAAGCAAGTGCAGCAAGTAAAAAGTCAAACAATTGAAATTGCAAATGAATGAAGAGCAAAAATATTAAAAGCAAACAAACACAAAATACAAGAGGAAAACAAAAAAACACCATGAAGCGAAGAAATGAGAAACATAAATAAATGACCTTGCTCAAAAAAAGGTGATCGTGGTTCAGAAGATCTTGGTAATGGAACATAATGGAACAACACATGTTGGATGATGCATCATTGATTTTGAAAGAAAATAAAATACTATTGTATTAAATTATGATTCCATGTTTGAATCATCATTTTAAAAAATAAGTTAACTTTTAAAAAGGAGATAAAGGTGGCATTGTTTGTGAATTCAAAACATTCATGCTATTTAGCACCATCATAATGTAGTGTTCCATAACATTTTTACAAATGGCTAGTTCAATATTAAGTAAATTAACACTAGAAGTGATAACATTACATGTCAAAATAACTTTAACATTGTAAGTGTGGATTGTGTCTATATCTAACATGTTTAACATTAATTTAATATTCAAGTTAACACTAAGTGTTGTCATTTTTAAAAATGCCTTACTCAAGAAAGTGAAGGTAAGAGTTTAAGTGTTAGTTCACATTGGTTGCTCCATTTTTCTACAATAAATAAACAAAATATTTTCACCAAAAAAACCCCCAAATTTAAAAAAAAAATTCAAATCATTCACATTAAATTATTTAAAATAAAAATAAAAATCATAACCATAAATGGAGTGGGGTACTCTTTGGGGCCATTTTTGTGGTGTAGCTAAAATGGAAATCAATGGCCCAAAAAAGAAATAGTAATAGTAATATATATATGAAAACTAAAATTCTTTCTATATTCTTGACCACCTATTAGAACTTATCATAAATTTGGTGATTTGGAAATTTTGCTATTTGAAATCTAGAGAAAATTTGGAACATTTGTTCCATGAAATCCTTTGTAGAAGTTGAAATCATATTTTTCAAGTCAAAATGATGAAAATTTGACAATACAAAAATCATTATTAATATTTTTTATCATGGAAGGTTGTTTGTTTGTTTGCCATGTCTCCCAAACCATGAGACTCCCAACCACAATCTTGGTACTATGGGAAACCACTTCATTAACAATTAGGGTGCACTTGTTAGATAAATTTTAAATCAACAATTTTAAATAAAAGAAAAACCAATGTAAAGAAGGCAAGGGAAAATATAGCCCATAACAATTCAGCATACAAGTTGACATAAAAAGAAATATCATGTCAAAATGTGGCCAATTGACATGTAGTGAAAAATTGTGCCAATACAATGAGTTGATATGCATAGAGAACACATACTGATGTAAAACAAACCAACATACATGAGTATTTTAACCCCTTGGCAATTCAATGATCTACAAACTTGACGTTGGTAATTAGTTAAAAAATAGTTAAAGGTTGTTTGGAGTTTGTTAGAAAATGTAATTGTTGTATTAAAATGGTTAAATTTTTTTTCTTTGTGTTGTGGAACTTTATGGAGGTCATTTCCTATTGTTAGACCTAAAGGTGTGTGACATATTAAAATTTGAGTAGTTAATGTCATTGGTAAATTCAAAATTCAAATTTTAATGAATTTTAGAATTTAGACTTAGGCTTAAAAAGGTATACCATTTTTGTTTTAAAAAAATCATTCAATTGAGACAATGGCACAAACCACACTAGTAAGCCAATACCATAAAAAATGGGTTTTAGTAAAATGCACCCATTTTAAAAACAAAACCTCAAAGATTAATAAAAAAAACATTTCATATTAAACATCTCAAAGGTAAAACATGTTATAAATTGAAACCTATGGCAAATAATTGATTAAAATTTTTGGCTTTAGTAAGAAACGCCTATTTCACTTATTAAAAATATTTTCATTCAAAAAAAGAACCTCAAATTTCATTAGCAAGCATTTCAATGCTTCACGTTAAGTCTATCAAAGGTTTAAATTGGTTTAAATTAACCCTATGAAAAAATAATTTAAAAATTGGGCTAAAATAAAATGTGCCCATTTTATAATAAATAAATTATTTTCACAAAAGCCCTAAAATTAATCAAAAAAAATTTCAATGCATCACAAATGACAAGTGGATAAAAGATAAGCTTTTGGGGGGGCACTAGTTTAAAAAAAAAGAAAAACTGAGAGTAAAAATATATGGTGCATTATATTGGTTGTTGGATAAAAATTATAAATAAATTATTTTTAAAAAATGTATGTTTTATTCAAATAATCAATTTATTATAATATATGGTATTTAATAATCTGAAATAATAGATTATAATTAATATATGTGATTTTAATATGTATATATTAAAAAATTAGATAATAATAAGGTGGAAAAAATAGGTTGACCAATTATCTTATAACCTTTCTAAAAATGATCATTTGACACATGTAGATCCCAAACTTTACATTAAGTGTCCCCCGGGATAATCTCTTCCAATTTTAAAATAAAGAACATAAATTCTCTCAAAATTAAAAACCCAAAGCTAATTTAAAATCATTTTAATGGCTTCATATTAAATGCTTGGAAAACAAAATGGTGTGAATTGAAAGCCTATGAAAAATTGATGAAAATGTGCTTTAAAATTACAAATCTTAGTTTATATAAATTAAATATGTGCATCAACAAATAAACATCAATAATAATCCAAAAATAATAATTATTGCTTTACATCAAAATGTCTCAAAGGCAAAATAATAGAAATGAAGCTTATGTGCTAAGTTGGCTTTAAAATGGGCTTTAATCAAATGTGCCCATTTTATTACAAATAAAATATTGTTAACCTAGGAATTTTTTTGGAGAACCCATTTAGAATATTATTGTACCCATCAAAGAATTATTATTGTCCTAGCATTTTATTTGTTTTCTTTGTTTCCTTTTCCCCTATTTCTTTCCTCTTGTTTGTATAATTTCTCTTGGAGTAAAGTGTGCCAGGTCTTTTACATAAAGAACAACAGTGTTGATAGACCTGTAGCTCCCCAATTGGTAAAGGTAGTGTGCTGAAATTTATTATTAATATATAAATATTTATATATAATCAGTCTGTGGTACAAAACTATTTTAATGTGGTTTAAAAAATTTTACTATTTGTAAATGCAAGCATGTGACAAAGAAAAAACAATTATGGACCTGCTGTAGCACCCTTTATTGGCAAAGTTGGTGTACTGAAAAAAATTAAAAAATTATGAAAATAATTATATGATGAGTCCGTGGCAATAAAATCATTTAATGTGGCTTTAAAATTTTATTATTGAGACAGTTGCAAATGAGCATGTGTTTAAAAAAAATAAATTATTGTAGGTATTAAAAGGCTATTAATAAGATATTTATATAAACAAGCCTGGGTGATACCAATTTTCTTTTGTAGATATTAAAATATCCTTAATGATTTTTCTAACAAATGAGCTTGAAGTAATGTAGTAGTGTATTTAAGAGATTTGTCATTAGAGTTGTATAGTGTCAGGCTACTTAGAGCATCTCCAGCGATGTTCAGTATGTTACCACGCAAAAATATTTTTCACATCCAAGTTTAGTTATTTACTTTTTTACAACCCCACCCATAAAACTGAAACTGGGACAGCAAATAGGTTAGGGAATACTACCGGAATAGCGAACCACCTGGACCAATCATTATGATGAGCCAATCAGAAACACAGATCAGTAGTCAGATACTATTTATTACACCCTTTTCTTGAGGCTTCCTACAATTTCTTACAAAATAAAATGTGACAACATGTGGGACCTTGGGGGGAAGCTGGACAATTTACTAGTAAACCCCAAACCCTGATGATTTATGGATGACATAACTAAATACCTTTACAAACTTGTCTAATCCTCTTGGATGCTATTGTTCCCACATCCAAAGAGCAAAGATAGGAGAAATCATCAAATAGAATAGGCATGAAGCAAGGTGCGCACTCATATATTGGACGCGGTGGATTCATGACCACCGTCGTCGTCATCATCATCTAAGAATTCCAACATGTGGGTAAATCACAATCCCCTTTCAAGCCTCCAAAACTAAAGGCAAATCATGGAGAAGTGCAATGACATGCTTTGGAGCAAGCAAACAAATGATTGTGTTGTGAAGGTTTTGATTTGGTGCTAGGCTAATCATCTCATCCTAGACTAATCATAGATTTACTCAATTAGGCTCTCAGAGGGGATCGCTAATCAAGTTGCATAAATCAACTAATCAAGACTGGGAGGTAGGCTTAAGTCTACCAGGCTCATCGTAGTAAGGTATTATGTAGTAAGGAATGGTCAAGCCCTCTGCACATACGGTAATGCTCGAGATGAGAGTGCCTTGGAGTGAGCTTAGGGACACACTCAACACAATGGGGAAGGGCAATACCATGACCTTAATGTAACCCGGCACCTATTGGAAGCCTTGGGTGAACCAGCACCCACAATGGCACCATGTTAAAAATCCCAAATTTCATTTATACTATTCCTAATTACTCCTACATGGAACATCCCATGTAGTGAATTTATTTGTGGCAAATTTTCGCCAATTTGTGGATTATCTTTTTGAAAAAATAATCACTCCTTGAGCAACATCACAAAATATGGTTAAAAAGTTATTTAAAACATTTTTAAAAAAAAACTTAAAACACCTAATTCTATAATTAGACTAGATCAGGGTCTCTAAGTTCAAATCTCACATTTATTGAGCTTAATATGGCCACTAAGAGGCCTCACTCAAAAAGGTGCAGGTACCAAGTACCAACATGCTGCCGGTTCCCAATGCGCCCCCCCCCCCCCCCCCCCCCCCCCCCCCCCCCCCCCCCCCCCCACCCCCCCCCCTTCTTCTTTTTTTTTTTTTTTCTTATTCTCCACAACCCCGCTCACAC
>Ga0116227_10009202_pt1 | contig 18071 bp, 16 predicted proteins | sample S1TSphgellanicum_FD_89693 | JGI IMG/M metagenome (GOLD analysis project Ga0116227, IMG submission 89693) | Host-associated microbial communities from peat moss isolated from Minnesota, USA - S1T2_Fb - Sphagnum magellanicum MG | ecosystem: Host-associated > Plants > Peat moss > Unclassified... | reverse complement strand
TGGCATTTTATAGATATATTATGGATATATCTGTATGTTTTTTTACTTTTGAACCGTTAAATTTGTTAACAAACTATTATACTATTTCCAAATGAATTCAGTATCACAATTAGATCAAGTTAAAACCGGGCCATGGAATGGTGGCCGTTCTCCGTGGTCGGTAGAATATGGTAAAATCATGATGTGGTTTTTCCTATTATCAGATGCTTTTACTTTCTCCTCTTTATTGATCTATTACGGCGCACAACGCTTTTCTAAATTAACATGGCCAGATCCTGATTTGGTTTTCCAATCAATCCCAGGTATTAAAGATACTGGTGCACCATTAGTGTTTGTGGGTATCATGACTTTCATCTTGATCATGAGTTCTGTAACAATGGTTTTAGCTGTTGAAGCAGGTCATCGTCGTGCTAAAAAAGAAGTAATCTGGTGGATGGTTGCTACCATCATTGGTGGTTTCATGTTCTTAGGTTGCCAGGCATTAGAATGGACACACTTACATCATGAAGGTTTCTGGTGGGGTCAAATTCCAAGTGCTGAAGAATTAAAGCACTTATTTACCGGTGATGTATCTTTAGTTGCTGCACAACAGTTTGCAAACTTATTTTTTACCATTACAGGTTTCCACGGATTTCACGTATTTAGTGGAGTGGTCATTAACATTATCATTTTAATTATGACGATCAATGGTACTTTTGAAAGAAGAGGTCATTATTTAATGGTTGAAAAAGTTGGTTTATACTGGCACTTTGTTGATTTAGTGTGGGTGTTTGTATTTACATTCTTCTATTTGGTTTAATCTATCATCTTTAAAAATATTATCATGTCAGAACATCACGCACATACAGAAGGACACGAAGAGCATGCAGGTTTATCTAAAGGTAAAATCTGGCAGGTTTTTGGAATTCTTTTATTAATCACGGTTATAGAGTTTATTGTTGCCCTTTGGGTTTTGCCAAATGGTTACATGTCTCATTCTATTGGTAACTTCGTTTATATTGCCTTAACATTAGTCAAAGCATTTTATATTGTAGCCTATTTTATGCACTTAAAATATGAGAAATTAGGCTTACAGCTTTCACTAACCGTATCGTTCATTTTCATTATGTACTTTATTGTTTTAATGTTAATTGAAGGAGGATTTTTAAATCTCCACATGATGAGTCATTAATGAAAGGTAACTCCATCAAAAAACTTTTAATCCTGGTAAGCATTCTAGCTGTACCGGGATTTTTGTTTTTTTACTTATTACCACAGTTTGCAAAGAATAGGTATAAAAGTCTTCCTATATATGGAAAGAAAGTTGTTTCATCCACTTTTCATACTGTAAAGGGAAAAAAAATACCAGATACTATTTATCATCAGATTCCGGATTTTAAACTGGTTAATCAATCGGGTGATACTGTTTCCTGGGCATCTTTAAAAAATAAGATCGTGGTATTAAACTTATTCTATACGGAATCAAATAATACCAGTGTTACAAACTACATCAAACAATTATCTGAAGGTTACGAAAAGAAGCCGCTAGTTAGATTTGTAAGTCTTTCGGTAGATCCATCTGATCAAAACAAAATTAAAGGTTATGCAGCTAGCTTAAACGCAAAATCTAATCAATGGAATTTTCTGGCTGGTGATACGGCTGTCACCTATCCATTAATTAGAAGAGGTTTATTACTTGATGTTATTGAAGATGATAGAAAAGATAAGCCACACTTCATTTTTGGAAATAAAATCTTATTAATTGATGTTCAACATCGCATTAGAGGGATATATGAAACAGATAGTCCGGATGCTACCGCAAAGCTTGAAGATGAGATAAAGGTACTTATAGCAGAGTATTTAAGGACTGTTAATGACGGCAGGTAGGGGAGTCTTTAGTCGCTAGTGTAAAATCGGGATTAATTACATTAACAAATAATAAAGAGATTTAAAATATTCATGGAAAATAGTTCAATTGAAAAAAAGTATAGCAAGTGGATCATCATTCTTTCGATCTTTATACCTGTAGCTGTTGCGTTTTTATTTGTGGTTAAGCTAAAGGATTTAGGTATAGATGCGCCAACTCTTCCTTTTTTACCACCTATTTATGCCACCATTAATGGTATTACCGCTGCGTTATTGGTGATAGCCGTTTGGGCTATTAAAAATGGTAAAATCACTTTGCATCAAAACCTGATGAAATCGGCCATCGGTTGTTCTTTATTGTTTCTGGTGATGTATATTGCCTACCATATGACAACGCCTTCCACTAAGTTTGGAGGGGATGGAGCCATCAAATATGTTTATTTCTTTATTTTGTTAACACATATTCTGTTGTCTATAGCCATTATTCCTTTGGTATTGGTTACCTATGTAAGGGCACTAGCTGAACGATTTGACAGACACCGCAAAATTGCCAGGATCACTTTTCCCTTATGGCTTTATGTGGCCATTACTGGTGTAGTGGTATATTTGATGATCTCTCCATATTATCAATATTGATACGATTTTAATTTTTAGCTTATTTTTAGTGAAACATTAGCCAATATTATGTATTATTGGTACATGTTTATGACATCCTGATACGGATGAATAAATATATCTCTTTTGATATCCCTCGTGATTTTAATTAACGAAAACGAATGATGACCAATTGATATATGGCCTTTAAGGATAGTGAAAAAGAGCGGGAACTGCTTATGGCAATTGTTGGAGGAAGCGAGAAGGCATTTTCTATTCTATTTTTTAATTATCTTTCTGTTTTGCAGTCTTTTGCGCTCAAATTTACCAAATCGGAGCATGCTGCAGAAGAGGTCATTCAAGATGCTTTTCTGCGTATATGGCTAAACCGAGATAAACTTGAACACGTTGATAATGTAAAAGCCTATCTATATAAATATGTATCAAATGAATGCTTAAGCTTTCTCAGAAAAAAAATTAAGGAAGAAAAAGCCATAGGCTTTTTAAAAATTCATCATGCCGATCAGGAAAATGTGACCCTTGACGTCATCCATCTCAACGAAATAAATCGTATTATTACTGCAACAGTCTCTAAATTACCAAACCAACGACGAAAAATTTATGAATTAAGTAGGGTGGAAGGTAAAAGTATTCCTGAAATAGCCGAAATTTTAGATCTATCTGCCAGTACCGTTAAAAATGCACTTGTTATTGCTTTAAGAAGTGTTCGGGAAAGCTTAGTTAAACATGGAATATCTCTTTTTTTGATTTATTTGATCAAGGGGATTCATTAAAAATAAAAAAAATAATTTTTCGATAGTCCTGATTTGTCTTTTGTGCTTCTTAGTATCAGATCTATGGAAGAAAGAGTATTATTTCTGATAAATAAGTTTCAGTCTGGCCAAATGGTGGAAGCTGAAAAGACTGAATTACTTCTCTTCATAGAAGATCATCCTGACGCTGTTAGTGAAGAAATTTTGAATTTACTCATGGCACATGATTCACTGGATACCAATGATGATGAAATACAGATTAATCATCATAAATGGGATTCAATTCTCCAGAAAATTGTATCTGTAGATCATTTAAAATATCAGCGAAAAAGCTCCATCCCCCTTTATTATAAATGGGCGGCAGCGGCTATCTTAATTCTGGCTTTAACTTCCATATTCATTTATAAAATACGAGAAAAGTTACCTGTTTTTACAACTGATATTGCACCAGGTGGAAACAAGGCAATACTTACCCTGGCTAACGGGAAAAAAATCTCACTAAGTGATGTGGCTAATGGAAATGTGATTAAAGAAGCTGGCCTTTCCATTTCAAAAACAGCTGATGGTCATTTGGTTTACCATGTGATGAATGAGGATCAGTCTACAGGTGGTAATGAAACCAATACCATTACAACACCAAACGGAGGCGAATGGCAAATACACTTGCCAGATGGCAGTGATATCTGGTTAAATGCAGCATCCTCACTGGAATATCCATTAAATATGGGCAAAGCCTCTATACGAAGTGTGAGATTAAAAGGGGAAGCATATTTTGAAGTGGCTAAAGATAGCGCTCATCCATTTGTTGTAGAAACAGAAAAGCAAAAATTAGAAGTATTAGGTACCCACTTTAATATTAATAGCTATGCAGATGAACGCACAACCAGAACAACGTTATTAGAAGGAAGTGTTCGCATTTCCTCACGCACTAATTTAGGAGAATATGAAATTTTAAAGCCTGGTGAACAATCTGTATTATCAGCTCAGGGAATTAAAATCAATACGGTAGATACTGATGAATCTGTTGCCTGGAAAAAAGGGTATTTTATGTTTAATAATGAGAAGCAGGAAAGTATCCTCCGTAAAATATCGAGGTGGTACAACATCAAAGTGGAATACGCAGACGAAGAAGCAAAGGATGTAATGTACTACGGAACAGTAAGCAGATTTGATAAAATTTCTCAGGTATTACACAAATTTGAACAAACCGGTGAGGTTCGTTTTGAGATGCAAGGCAATAAGCTTATCGTTTACAAAGATTAAAGCATAAAGATGAGGACGTAACTAACCCTTATCTATAAAAATATTACTAACTATCAACCTTAACCTAAACCAAAAAACTATGTACAAACTTCGACAACACTACTAACATTCAGAAGCCAACAAAATAAAAAAGGAGTGCTTGCAACACCCCTTTAATTTTGCTGTCTGGCTATTTCGGTAAACCGGAATCGATCAAAAATCAATTATTTCCTGAATAAACCACGATACCACATGATGCGCTTAAACAATAAGTGTGTATCGATAAAAAACAGACTATTAAATGTACAAAATTTATATAAGAATTTTATGTACGCATCGCCGCTACATACCTAAATTGCTATTGATGATGAAGTTAATTACGGTCATATTACTGGCCTCCCTGATGCAGGTTAGTGCAGCTTCGTTTGGACAACTGGTTACGTTGAATGAAAAAAACGTAACGCTGGAAAGAATGATTAAAGAAATTAGAAAGCAATCTGGTTACGATGTTTTATTATCAACCAATAAGATTAAAAGTACCACTACGTTTAACGCTAATTTTAATCAATCAAACATAACAGAAGTGATGACGAAGATCATTGCTGGCAGAGATTTAAGCTATTCTATTGAAGATAAAACGATCTTAATTAAACCAAAAGATAAATCAATCTTAGATAAAGTAGTTGATTATTTTGTAGCTGTAAAGATAACGGGTAAGGTTAAAGACAAAAGCGGCAATGCGCTTCCTGGCGTAAGTGTTAGAGAAAAAGGTGTATCAAATGCGGTTTCTACTACTTCATCAGGAGATTATACCATCACCGTAAAAGAAGGAGCTATACTCGTTTTTAGCTATGTTGGATATAAATCAACAGAAATTGAAATTGGAAATAAATCCATCGTAAATGTAACTTTAACAGAGGATGCTGAACAACTTAGTGAAGTAAATGTAGTTTCAACTGGTTATCAGGACCTGAATAAAAAGTTATTTACAGGTGCTGCCACTTCGCTTAAGGCATCTGATGTGAAAAGAGATGGTATCAATGATGTGAGCCGAATGCTGGAGGGGCGGGTTGCTGGGGTTTCTGTACAAAACGTATCAGGTACGTTTGGCGCTGCGCCAAAAATCCGGGTTCGTGGTGCAACCTCCATTTCCGGAGATAATAAGCCATTATGGGTAGTAGATGGGATTATCCTTGAAGATGTTGTAAACATTTCCAATGAGCAATTATCCACTGGTGATCCTTCAACTTTGGTTGGATCTTCTGTAGCCGGGCTAAACCCTGATGATATTGAAAGTTTCAATATTTTAAAGGATGCAGCCGCTACAGCCCAATACGGTGCAAGAGCAATGAATGGTGTGGTGATCATTACCACTAAAAAGGGTAGAAATACGCAAGGAAAACCTGTTATTTCTTATACAGGTAACTTCTCTAGCTACATGAAACCTTCATATGATAATTTTGATATTTTGAATTCTGCAGATCAGATGAACGTATACCTGGAAATGCAAAATAAAGGTTGGCTAAATCATTCTAGTTCATCACGTAGTGCAAATGGAGGTGTGTTTACTAAGATGTACAATGAAATGTATAAATACGATGCTGCAACCGGAACATATGGATTAAAAAATGATGCGCTTAGTCAAAAACAATATTTGCAACGTTATGCAGATGCCAATACAGATTGGTTTGATATCCTATTCAAACAGTCTTTCATGCAAGAACATTCCATAGGGATTTCATCAGGTACTGAAAAATCAAAAATTTATGCATCAACCAGTTATTTGCAGGATAATGGTTGGACTGTTGGCGATAATGTGAAACGTTTTACAGGCAATGTTCGAGGAAACTTTGAAATTAATGACAGATTAAGTATTGAACTCATTACCCAGGGGTCAATCCGTGACCAAAAAGCCCCAGGTACATTGGGTAGAAATGGTAATCCGGTTTATGGAACATATGATCGCGATTTTGATATTAACCCCTTCAGTTATTCACTTAATACCAGTCGTGCACTAACCGCCTTTGATGCAAATGGAAATCGAGAATTTTTTACGCAGAACTATGCGCCGTTCAATATTTTACATGAGCTTGAAAACAATACTTTAGAGCTTAATTTAATTGATTTTAAGGTTCAGGGTGGGATAAGATATAAAATCACAAAAGATTTAAAATATTCATTTGATGGTGCCTACCGTTATGCTAAAACCAGTCAGGAGCATAAAATTACCGAAAACTCCAATATGGCCGAGGCTTACCGTGCTGGTATAAGTCCAAATGATGCAACAGTTAGATCGAATAATAAATTTTTATACCGCAATCCTGATGATCCGAATGCATTACCGGTTAGTGTTTTGCCATATGGAGGCTTCTATAAAACCAATGATGATAATATCGTAAATTATTATGTTAGAAACAGTTTGGAGTATGACAAAACTTTTAATGTAGACCACCTGGTTAACTTTTTTGCTACCCAGGAGATGAGGTATATCAACCGTCAGAATAAAGTATTTGATGGTTATGGTTACCAATATGAAAAAGGCGGTATTCCGTTTATCGATCCTAATATTGTAAAATCAAATGTGGAGGGTGGTTTTAATTATTATAGTATGGGCTATCGTTACGAACGTTACTTAAACTATTCATTAAGAGGTGCATATTCCTATAAAGGCAAGTACAGTATTAACGCTACAGGGCGTTACGATGGATCAAATCTTTTAGGTGAATCACCTACGGCAAGATGGTTGCCTACCTGGAATGTATCTGGTGCATGGAATATTGATACAGAAAATTTTATGCAATCTGAGCGGATTAAAAAGATCGTTAACCGGGCTACACTTCGCGCTACTTATGGTCTAGTAGCAAGTATGGGTACTGCACAAAATTCTAGCCTTGTATTGAGAAGTATGGCCACACGCAGGCCTTACATCCCGGAAAAGGAGACCAAATTATATATCGATGGACTGGAAAATTCTGAGTTAACATTTGAAAAACTTAATGAGTTAAATCTCGGCTTAGATTTAGGCTTGTTTAGTGATCGCTTAACGCTTACTGTAGATGCCTATCAAAGAAAGAGTTTTGATTTAATTGGCGAATTTAGAAATGGCGGCATAGGTGGCGAAGCAGTAAAGCAAGCCAATTATGCTGATATGAAATCACATGGTATAGAAGCATCTCTTGGCGCTCGTATTTTAAAAACAGGTAACTTTAGCTGGTCATCACAACTCATTTTTGGATACAATAAAAATGAAATCACAAACCTCAAGAACCAACCATTAATTTTTGACTTAATTGGGCCAGATGGGGGTGCCTTAGAAGGATATGCCCAACGCGGTTTGTTCTCTATCGATTTCAAGGGACTAGATCCGTTAAACGGTTCTCCAAAATTTCTGAATAATGAAGGTGTGGTTAGTGGCGATGTTTATTTGCAGAGCAATGTGGTTAAGTATTTAAAATATGAAGGACCAATTGATCCGAAATATACTGGTGGTTTCTCCAATACATTTAAGTATAAAGATTTTACACTTTCTACACTGGTTACTTTTGCTGCAGGAAATAAAGTACGCCTTTCTCCAGCTTTTAAAACGAGCTATACCGATTTGGATGCTATGCCTAAAGCTTTTTTAAGCCGTTGGGAAATGCAAGGAGATGAACTTAAAACCAATGTGCCTTCTATTTTGGATGCACTTGAAGCAATTGACTTTAGAAGTATTTATGCCTATAATAATTATAACTATTCTACAGAACGTGTGGCAGATGGGGGCTTTGTAAGAATGAAACAAGTTATTCTAAGCTATAATATTCCATCAAAATATACGAAGAAGCTTGGGTTAACCAATTCTTCGATAAGTGCTGTAGGTAACAACTTATTCTTGATTTACTCAGATAAAAAGTTGAATGGGCAAGATCCAGAATTCTTCGGATCGGGTGGTGTTGCATTGCCGATACCGCGTCAGTTCACATTGTCTTTAAAAGTAGGATTCTAAATAAAAAATCATGAAAAAAATATTTATATCTATTGTTGCCCTTTCACTTCTTTCAAACCTGGGATGTAAGAAGTTTTTAGAGCAATCTCCAGATCAAAGAACGCAATTAAATTCAGTTGATAAAGTAGCAGAATTATTAACGAGTGCTTATCCGGAAGGGAATTATATTGCTTTTACGGAAACATCATCAGATAATGTAGAAGATAAAGGTCCGGGTATAGGTGATGAAAATAGGGAAATTGTTTTTCCTTACTATTGGAGGGATAACGACAATTATACCGAAGATACGCCTACTAATTACTGGAATGCCTGTTATACTGCAATTGCAGCTGCTAATGCCGCACTAGAAGCCATTGGTAAGGCACCTGATCAAACGGCTTATTTACCGTATAAAGGCGAAGCGTTGCTTGCCCGGGCTTATGCTCACTTTATGTTGGTTACGCTTTTCTCCAAAACGTATGAAGCTGGTACCGCTAATGATTCTCCTGGAATTCCGTATGTAACCTCACCAGAGAAGGTTGTAGTTGGTCAATATTCCAGAGGTACTGTTGCATCCGTATATGCGAATATAGAAAAAGACTTAACAGAAGGGTTGCCTCTTTTAAGGAATACGGCCTATAAAATTCCCAAATATCACTTTAATATTTCAGCAGGTAACGCATTTGCCGCCAGATTCTTTTTGTTTAAAAAAGATTACGATAAAGTAATTCAGTATGCAAGTGCCGTATCTCCGGGAAATTCATTTGCAAACATTTTGAGGCCGTGGAATACTCGATATAACACTTATACCCTTGATGAGATGTACCTGTATTTTACACAAGCTTCGGAGCCTTCTACTTTATTGTTAATTGAAACGGCCTCTTCTTGGGCTAGAACCCTGACTCCGCGTTTTGGTTATGGCCAGGTGATTAATAATGAGGTTTTTACCAATAATGTTACTGGAGCCCGTTGGTCGTATAAATCGGCTTATTATGGGCAACCACACTACAGTATGCTAAAATGGAAGGAATATTTTGTGAAAACAAGCCCTAATGCCACCATTGGAGAACCATATACGATAGTTCCTGTACTTACAGCAGATGAGACGTTATTAAATAGGGCAGAAGCTTATGCATCATCAGGACAAAATACACTGGCATTACAGGATTTAAATACATATGCCAGTACCAGGATTTTAAATTATAGTGCTACTATCCATGCGGTAACATTGGCTAAAATTGCTGCTTACTATGGTATTACTGATCCGAAAGAAGGATTAATTGCAACTATCCTTGATTTTAAGAAAAAAGAATTTACTCAGGAAGGTTTGCGGTGGTTTGACATTTTAAGATACAAAATACCCGTAGCACATCGTGTTTACGCTGTAAATGGTTCATTTACTACTATGGAACTTACTGCTAACGATCCAAGAAGATTATTTCAACTCCCTACACAAGTTACACTTTCTGGTATTAACCAAAATCCAAGATAACTATGAAAAAAACATTTAAATATGGATTGGTTGCATTAGCCATGTTTACAATCCTCGCATCCTGTAAAAAGGAATCTAAGCTAAATGCTAATCTGGATGCGATAGACCAAAATATAATAAAAGATAAAAATTCTACTGATATCTGGTTAGATCAAAACTTTTTGAATCCGTATAATATTGAAACCAAATATAGGTTTGACCGTTTTGAATTGGCCTCAGGAAAGAATATCACTCCTCCCGCAGTAGAACAGGTAATTCCTGCAATGGAAATGGTTCGTGATGTGTGGATCAGACCATATGAAGTTGCTGGTGGAGGAGATTTTATTAAAAAAATCTCACCAAAACAATTTGTTTTAGCTGGTAGTGCAGAATATAACAGCAATGGTTCTATCACTTTAGGTACAGCAGAAGGCGGGCGTAAAATTGTTCTTTATGTAATTAATTCATTTGATAAAACGAATATCAATTCTGTGAAACAGATGATCCAGGTAATTCAACATGAATACACACATATTTTAAATCAAACGGTAGATTTTTCTCCGGAATATCAAACCGTATCTCGTGGTGGTTATGAAGCAAACTGGACTCAACGGCCACTTTCAGAGGCATATTCTTTGGGTTTTATTACACAATATGCCAGGGTGTCACCACTGGAAGATTTTGCCGAGCAGTCATCCAATATGTTGATGTTGGGGAGGGTACAATATAATGCCATTGTAGCCACAACACCTGCAGATGCTCAGGTTAAACTGAAGAAAAAAGAACAATATGTGGTAGACTATTTTAAGACTGCATTTAATATTGATTTCTATCAGTTACAGAAGGAAGTTCAGAAGGCATTATTTAAGGTGTCTCCTCCTGTTTTATCGAGGTTAACAGGTTATGGAGTAGGCTATACTAGCCTATATTCGAATCCTACCACGGATCCAAATCAATCTGCTGAATTTTTAGGTTTGTGGAACGTGGCCAAAGCATCAATGCAGGCTGGAGGATTTATCTTAAAAGATTTCTTAATGACTTTTAAAGCAAATAATGTAATGACATTGAGGTATACATTTACTAATGCTGCAGGAACTACAACGTATATGGCTGATGCCGATTATACTTTAGCGCTAAATGCAAATACAGGCTTAACTACATTTACCTTAATGGCGACTCAGCCGACTTCAACCACATATGGTAACATGGGGGTAATTAATGCTAGGATGGCAGGTGTGAATAGTTACTTTTCAACAGGGTCATTCAGGGCTAACTGGATTAATCAAATTATACCCGGCGAAATTGGATACTTAGGTTCATTAGGCGCATTTTATAAAACCACAAATGCTAACTCCTATTTTTATGGAACAATGGGACAATAATTTAAGAGAAATCAACATGAAAAAAATATTAATATATACACTTTTTTCTCTTGCCTTATTTACGGGTTGTAAAAAGGAAGAGGTATTGATTGATGGCGAAAGACCTGAAGAAAGGGTTTCTACTGCCGTAACAAAGTATAATGATGAATTAACCGGGAGTACAAACGGCTGGAAAGCATTTTTATATCCTGAAGGTGGCGGTGGCTATTCCTTTTATTTTACTTTCACAAAAGATAATAAGGTAAGCATGTACGCTGATTTGGATTCTGATCCTGCCAGCGAAAGCATGGAAAGTACCTATCGAATCAAGGCACTCCAAAACCCAACGTTATCATTTGATACCTACAGTTATATGCATATTCTGGCTGATCCTGATCCAAATACTTTTGGAGGTGCTGCTGGCTGGGGTCTTTTTTCAGATTTTGAATTTACATTTGATAAAGCAGTTGGCGATTCGATTATGCTTTCAGGTAAGCTTTTAAAAAGCAAGTTGGTTTTGGTAAAGGCAACAGCAGCAGAAAAAAAGCTTTATAATGAAAAGGGTTTATTAAATGCTATCCTAACATCTGTAGATTATATTGATGCTAACAGCAATCTCTATTTTACGCTGGTAGATGCTGTAAAGGTTCAAACCTCTATCAATTACTTCCAAAAGGTGGTTACATTTATTTGGGATAACGGTAATGGTGGCGTAACTACAACTTCAACTGGCTTTGCTTTTACCTTAACCGGAATAAGATTTAAGGAACCTTTAATATATAAAGATAAAGCCATTAGCGAATTCACCTGGGATCCAGCTAAGCAGGTATATTTTACCACAGTAGGCGGAGTAAGACTGGAAATCGTTTCTTCAACAACTTCAATTTATCCTTTACACTTACTTTTAGGTATCCAATATTCTGGAATTATCGTTCCGAACGGTACAAATTACCCGGGATGGGGAACAGAATTTGTTACCCGGAGAGCAGCCGCAGCAGCAGGTACACTTACATCAGGGTATAATTTAAGATTAGATCGAATGGTTTTTAATTTTAATACAATAAATAATACCATGTTGTTAAGTGCCGATGTTTATCAGGGTGGAAACAGGTTTGTTGCAGATTTTCCGTATACTTTTAATAAAACCACAGCAGGTGTGTACAAATTTACAGGAACAGCACCAACAGGGAATGCTGCTTTAATTGTAACACAAATGGCACCACTCACTACACAACGGATTAATGCAGATACTTTCACTCTGGCATATTTTACAAATCCAACAACGGGTGAGATCTTAGGTCAGTTTAAAAGTGTAGAACATCCAAATTTTACATTCTCCGGCTCTTTACAGTAAATTAAATTTATGCTTTCAACCCTCGCCTCATCAGCGGGGGTTTTTTTATGACATAATTTTTAACCTGCTCCAATCGTTAAATGTGGCCTAAATTTCTACAAGTTGTGGAGAATTACTACAGTTTTGTGTGTTTATTATTGTATTCATGTATACATTGTACCAAAGGTTTAAGTAAAAATTTTCCACATTTTTATTATAAATATTTTGTTTTCCAAGTTCAGAGAGATGATTGTTTTGCGTTTCCAACATTTTTTTTTAAAATTCTACTTTTTTATTTCTCACTTAAAGTACTGATGGCTTGATATTTGGTTATGGTTTAATAGCGTATGCTATAAGGAACCAATTTTTAACCAAAACCCTAAAACTATGGCTTTCAAAGCTAGATTGAATTTTTCGGGCAAGGAGTACGATGTGCTTCATTGCGCCTATGCATTAAACCGCGATGTAGACGCTAAAGGAAGACCTTCTTCTGGAGTTTACGGCGGTACCATTGACATTGAGATCGAGTCAACCGAAGACACCTCAATTATCGAAGCAATGGTCAACAATCAATACAAACCCATTACGGGGACACTTCTGATTAAGAAAACTGAAGAAGATGCTAAAATGAAAGAAGTAGATTTCGAAGATGGATACATTGTTAAATATTCTGAAGGAATTAACATTGTAGGCGATCATCCGATGACACTGAAATTCCAGATCTCGGCCAGAAAGCTGAAACTCGGAAATGCAGAGCATCTAAACGATTGGCCTAAAGCGTAGACGGGGTGATTGTTTAGGGTTTAGTGCCTTTAATTGGTTTAGTATTGTTTAGGGTTTAGTATAGTTTAGCGTTTTGTGGTTAGTTATAATATTTAATATATAGTCTAACCTCCTAACCTTATAACCATCTAAACAGATTTTAGAATTTGTGTTGTTTTAATATTAGTCTAACCCATCTAAACTTATAACCCATCTAAACATTTTCCAGGTTCTTACCAACTAACCGCTTAAACACCTAACCCATCTAACCACAATTCATTTTTTAAAAAAAAAACATTTAAAACTTACCAAAATGGCATTTAAAACCAGATTAACATTAGGTTCAAAAGAATTTGATGTATTACAGTGCAGCTTTTCATTAAACAGAGATGTAGATGCTAAAGGCCGTCCGTCATCAGGTGTATACGGTGGAACGATCAACATCGAAATCGAATCTACTGAAGATACTTCAGTAATCGAATCGATGGTAAATAACCAATATAAACCACAATCAGGAACCATTACTTTCAAAAAAGGCGAAGAGGATGCTAAAATGAAAGAACTAACTTTCGAAGATGGTTACATCGTTCAATATAGTGAAGGTATCGCGGTAAACGATAATACGCCTATGACACTTACTTTTGTGGTATCAGCCAGAAAACTAAAATTAGGTAATGCAGAACATGAAAACGATTGGCCGAAGGCATAGTCTGCTTCAGACACAAAATAATATAGTCAAAGCGATTGGTAGAAACCAGTCGCTTTTCGCTATCCAATTTTATTTTTAACAGAACAGTCCATTTAAATTATTCGTTATTTTGATATCTCATCGATGTAATATCAAAAATTGAAGTTTTGTTATTGCAGCTAATCCTATCTGCGATGGCAAAACATTCATTTTAACGGTTATACGTTGGACATCAAACTTAAACCAACATTTATTTAAACACGGCACGTGAATTAAATTAGTTCTTAAAAAGAACACTACATTCCTTTCTGAATAAGTTTCAAGTAATTGTTGAACCACTGATTTATCTCCAATATGGAAAAGAAACTCCTTGCAGAAATCAATATTGAAGGCAAAGAAATAACACACTTTGCTTCCTTCAGTTTAAAACAGGCTTTTAATGATCACCATCATTTCGAACTTCGTTTTAACCACGACCATATGGGTGCGCCCGGCTTGATCAGTTTAGATGATAGCCGCGATTTTGTAGGCAAATCCCTTACTGCATCTTTTGGCCATTCGCAAGAAGGGATGCAGCATTTTATAGGGATTGTTGCCAAAGTAGAACTCTCGCAGAGCCACGGCTACCACGGGGTGTTAATTGTAAGCGGCTATAGCCCAACGGTTTTAATAGACCGTGGACCAGACCTGGGCTCTTATTTAGATAAAGATTTAAATGAGATTGTAAAACTGGCCACCAAAGATACGCCGGCCAACGATTTAAAAGTGGTGGCCAATGCAGACAGAGATTCATCAATCGACTACCTGATCCAATACAAAGAAAGTGACTTCGCCTTTCTTAACCGCCTTTCGGCAGAGTACCATGAGTGGTTTTTCTATGATGGCAAACAACTCAATTTCGGCAAGCCCGACGTACAAAACGAAATCTCTTTATTTTACGGGAGGGATGTTCAGGAAATGCAGTATGCGATGGAAATCGGGCCGATCAAAAATAAACGGTTCTCCTATAGTCCAAATCAGAATGAAATGCTCCAGGGTGAAAGCACAGGAAAAACGGATGGATCGACACCAGATTTATCACATGCCATCAAAGCATCAAACCTCACTTATAGCAAAACCTTTAATCAACCCGCTTTAATCCGGGTAGATAATTCGAACGATATTAAAAAGCTGGTCGAAAATGAGGAAAAAGCCAATACCAGTGAACTATTAAAAGTTACCGCCAGAGGTGACAATGCAGAACTGAGCATTGGCAGCATTGCCGAGATTACAATGAGTCTTCGTAAAGAATTGGCATTTACCACCGAAAGTTTAGGAAAATTCCTGATCACGAGCATCAATCACCACATCAATGAAAATGGTAAATACCACCATACTTTTGAGGGAAGGATAGCTACCACTGAACGTATTCTGGTTAAAAATTTCGAAAAGCCACAGCCGGATATGCAACTGGCAGATGTGATTGACAACAATGACCCGCAAGGGCAGGGACGGATTAAAGTAAGGTTTAAGTGGGAATGTTTAACCAATGATGTTACCGAATGGTTGCGTGTTGTTACGCCTAGCGCCGGAACAGGTGAACGAGGCAGTAACCGGGGTTATTTTGCCATTCCAGAGATTAATGACCAGGTGATGATCGCCTTTGAAGAAGGTAACATCGCCCGGCCTGTTGTGATGGGCAGCGTTTACCACAGTTCGAGTGTGGATAGCAGCCCGTTGATTAAAAATCACCTCAAAAGTATCATTACCAGAAGCGGGCATTTACTAGAATTTGATGATAGTGAGGGTACACAAGGGATTAAGCTGACCGATATGCACCAGAACATTATCTATATTGATACCAAGGGCAACAACATTACCATAACCGCGCTGGAAAACATGACGCTGAATTGCAAGAATATGCAGATTAATGTAGGCGAGAATATGGATATGCAGGTGGGGAAAGATCAAAGTGTAAGTATCGGGAACAATCAAACCATTTCAGTAAGTAAGGATATAAATACCACGGCAGGAAATAATTATTCATTAAGTGCTGCCGGAGATATTCAGGAGAATTCTGATCACAGAAAAGAATTTGTTTCCAAAGACTTTGTTCGCCAATCCGATACCTCAAATGAACTGGCTAGTGCCATTAGTATTTTTAGTCAGTCTGAAAATATGACCTTACAAAGTGGTAAAACGGTAGAGGTAAACAGTGCAGAAAAATCCAAAATGTTTTAAACATGGCTATTCAGAAAACAAGTACAAATATGAGCATCCGGGTTAAATCTGCCTATGAGTTAACCGTTACCGGAAATATGCAGAAAGTAGCTGGCAAAGTTAATATAGAAGCGAGGCGGAATAATTTAATATTAGCCAGTAATAAGAAAGTTGTTGGGCAAGGTGGAAAATCAAGTTAAACATGGCGAACGTAGAATTTGGAAATTATAGTCCATCGGAAGAACCTAAAGATTCGGTTCAGTATGTGTATTACACCCGGGAAGGCGAATATCTTGGCGGCATAGCCGGAAGTGCTAAAATTTATATCACTACGAAAGAAAAATACGATCAGGCTAGTGCAGCAAAAAATTTTGAAACTGTAAACGACGAAACGCAATTGCTAAAATATAATGAAAAAGCAATTATGCATGCTGATTTTCGCTATATCGCTTATGTGGTTAGTCATGAGTCTGGCGATGAAGACATTAAGGAGCTAAGATGTGTGGCTTTTGCAAGTTATAACCGCTCGGTTTCTAAAAAGAAAACCTGGCGGGAACTGATGGCATCCAGCTATTCTTCTGTACCTAATAAAAAAGAACTTCCGGATAAGAATGAAAATAAATCTAAACTAGCCAGGTATGCTGTAATTGATGTTTTACGCGGAATTGAAGACCTTACTGATGGTGCTGAGTTCTGGGATGGTACTGACTTTTTAGCCTGGGGAAATTCTGAACAAAATCCATATAATAAACTTGGCCAGAATAAATTTGATGAGTATAAGTTTATCGAAATACCAAAGGGTATTTATGATGATTTTGTAGCCGCTCAGGGTACAACAACCACAACCTATGGAGATTCAGGTAATCATGACTTGAAAAATGATGCCGGAACCCACGAACATATAAAGGTAAAAGACAAAAAAGGAAATGAAAAATCGAAGATACGTTATTCAATTCCCGCGGCAGATTTTAACGATCAACAATACTGGACGAGCGGAAGTTTCTATTATAATACAGGCGCTAAAGCTACAAACGGTATTTCTGCAACCATCACCGCAGGTAAGAGTATTTTCTGGAAAATAACCCCTACACGTTTAACTTCAGAAACACCTGTAACACCATAAGATGATTAAACTCGTAAACATATTTATATTAAACGTACTCATTATTTTGAGTTGCGCGGGGCAACAAATTAAAATGCCTGGCAGCCAGCATCGTGCTGTTTTAATTACAAAAACCGTTGTATCAAAATCTCCGAACGAAAATGAACGTAGTGTTAGTAAAATTTTGTATACCTCCACGCCATCGGGTGATGAATATTTTGCCTATTCAATAGCAGATGGTTCGGTTTCTGAAGCGATCAGTTACAAGATGGTTAATACTAAAAATGGTCTTTTCTTTATTGCTAACAGGCTGTTTTCAAATCAGGATGAAACAGATAGTCTTCATATTACATTTGATGATCGCAAACACATGGTTTTAGTGGGTAAAACTGATCAATATGTTTTATTTCCTGCAAACTACAGTACCTTTAAACAGCAGGTCAATCATCAACATCAGGTTTTGAGTTTGTTGAAATTATTGGAAGATAATATTGGTAATTATCCAATCGAAAGTATGCTCCCATTGATAATGGTTTCCAAACAGGATAAATTTAGCAAGCAGATTAAACAGGCGAAGATTATTACACCAAGAAGTCAATCTGATGAAATTACAGATACCTGGGCTTGCATTTATAATTATAATCAGGCTGGAAAAATCGTTTTTGTTAAAGCTTCTTCAGGTCAGGAGGTGCGTTTTTATAAAACGGTAACCTACAACACCGGAGGGATTGCCATTA
>Ga0116227_10009201_pt1 | contig 18071 bp, 15 predicted proteins | sample S1TSphgellanicum_FD_89693 | JGI IMG/M metagenome (GOLD analysis project Ga0116227, IMG submission 89693) | Host-associated microbial communities from peat moss isolated from Minnesota, USA - S1T2_Fb - Sphagnum magellanicum MG | ecosystem: Host-associated > Plants > Peat moss > Unclassified... | reverse complement strand
TCCGGAGGGAGAGGGCGAAGGTCTGCACCGGTTAGGAATTGTCATGCCGATAGAACTCGAAATTGTCAGCCCGGCGCGCCTCGTCCTGTCGCGGCCGGTGGATATGGTGGTGATGCCCGGCTACGAGGGCGATCTCGCGGCGATGGAAAACCACGCGCCGATGATCACGCTGCTGCGCGGCGGCGTCATCGCGCTATACGACGGCGCCGTCGTCACCAGTCGGTTCTTCGTCGGCGGCGGCTTTGCCGAGATCACCGCCGATCGCTGCACCATCCTGGCCGATGACGTCACCCCCGTGGAAGAGCTGTCGGCGGAGACCGCGCGCAAAAACCTTGCTGATGCGGAACAGGCCTGGACCGAGGTCGACAAGAACGACATCAACGCCCGCGACGCGGTGCTGGACCTGCTGCAATCCACCCGCGCGGCGGTGCAGATTGCCGCCACGGCGTAATCCGCTCACCTCGCCATAGAGCTTCATCAGCCTGATCGGCATCGCCATGCCTGCCCAAGGCGGGCCGATAAAAATGCTCGCCAAAACAAAACAGCTGGAGCGGTCTGCAGGAAGCTGGGCGGTTTTCAGTCGGGCTGAAGCCGCTTTAGCCGGGGTTTCGATGGAGGCCGCATGTGGCGTGCGGGCAACAGCTTGCCCGCGCTATGTTTTCTCTATCGGCAACCAATGGCAATATGGGTCCGTTTCGCGGCACATGGGCGATGGGCGGTCGCATTCTGGCCGAGTCTGCAATGCCGCGACTGGCAATCCGGGGGAATAAGCAAGTTCTGATGACGAAAGTCGTGGCGATGAAGGTTTCGCCCTGATGAAGCATTGGCGGATTGACGACGTTCCATGGGACCGGTTCGACCGGACCAAGCTCGACCCGCAGATCGTGGCGCTGGTCAAGGCCGCCGCCATGGTCGAGCGCAACGGCATCGATTACGGCACCTATCTCAACCGCGTCTTCGTCGACGACCCCGATTTTCGTGCGGCGGCCGATCGGTGGTCGCTGGAAGAGGTGCAGCATGGCGATACGCTGGGCCGCTGGGCGGCGCTGGCCGATCCTGAGTGGGATTTCGAAGCGGCGTTCGCGCGCTACAAGGCCGGCTACCATCTGCCGCTGCTGGATGCCGACAACTCCGTGCGCGGGTCGCGCACCGGCGAACTGATCGCGCGCTGCATGGTAGAAAGCGGCACCTCCAGCTATTACTCGGCGCTCGGCGATGCGGCCGAGGAACCGGTTCTGCGCGAGCTGTGCCGGCTGATCGCCGCCGATGAATTCCGCCACTTCAAGCTGTTTTACGATCACATGAGGCGCTACCTGAAACGGGAGCGGATTTCCGTCCTGCAGCGCCTGCGCATCGCCGCCAGCCGGATCGGCGAGAGCGAGGATGACGAACTGGCCTATGCGTTCTATTGCGGCAACGCGCCGCCGGAAGCAGCCTACCAGCACAAACAGGCTATTGCCGGATATATGTCGCGGGCGATGACGATGTATCGCTACCGGCATCTGGAGCGCGCCGTCGGCATGATCATGAAGGCCATCGGCCTGCCGCCCCGCGGGCGGATATTCGCGGTCGCCGCACGCGGCGCCTGGTGGCTGATGTGCACCCGCCGGGCCAAGTTCACCCGGGTGGTGGAAGCAGCTCCATCGCCGATAGCGGGCTGCTAGGCGCCTAACAATTCTGCGTCTTGAAGCACGATCGCTTCAGGTTGACGTCAACCGCGACAAACATGCTCGCCAAACAAAGACCTGGAGCATGATCGACACGCGTTTTCGATCAACCTCAAACGATCATGCTCTAGGCGGCGCTGCCGAACCGGCCGCCGGCAATGCGCAATTTCGGCACCAGATCGGTCACCACGCAGCCCGTATCCACCATCGCCGGCACCGGCCCGGTTTCCGCCAAAACCGCCTCGAAAGCGTCCGACAGACTGGCGAAGGTGCCGACATCAGCGCCCGTCAGGCAGCACCAGGCGGTCACCGTCGCGCCCTTGCGGGCAAAGCCCCAGCGTGACCAGGCCTGGCCGCTGCGATGCACGCTGAGGAAATTGCCGATGTCGAAGCTGTCGCCCTCCTCCCGGTCGTGAATCACCATGCGATCAAACCCGGCAAGTCGGGCGCGATCCTGCCATCGTACGATGTCCATGCGATCAAGCGGCGTCAAACAGGCTGTTGCATGCGCACGCGACGCAAAACTAAGCACCTTGCCCGCAACTTCAGATTGAAAATTTGCCATGGCTTTGAGCACCGAGTGGTTGGTAACCTTCTTTTAACCTGAATTTATCGTGATGTGGTGTGATCCGTTTCACACAGAGGGGGTGTTTACGATAGGATAACAAGGTTTTGGTGCTCAAAAGTCACAACCTGTCTGTTACCTACATACCAAATGCTCGCAGAATAGGCTTATATTTAGAGGTATTCATCCCCTCTAGGTTGTGCGATCGAGCATGCGGTACCCCACTCCGGGTTCGGTGTACAGCAGTGAAGCGCCAATCGGGCCCAATTTTTGCCTGAGATGGCCCATATACACGCGCAGGTATTGAATATCGTCGGTATGCGCCGGGCCCCACACCGCCGTCAGCAATTGCCTGTGGGTGATCACCCGGTCGACATTGCGAACCAGCAGGGCGAGCAGATCAAACTCGCGCGGCGTGAGTGAGACCGGGTTGCCCTCTACGCGCACCAGCCGTTTGAGCAGGTCGACTTCCAGGGGCGGGTTGCTGAACAAGGATGGTTGCTCGCGGCCGCCAGCATCCAGCCGCAGCACGGCGCGGATACGTGCCAGCAATTCCCCGGTGTCGAATGGCTTTTCCACATAGTCATTGGCGCCCGCATCCAATGCCGCGATCTTCTCGGCGGTGCGCTCCCTGGCCGATAATACAATCACCGGTGCAGTGCTGAATCGACGCAACTCCGTCAGCACAACCTGGCCGTCGATGTCGGGCAAACCCAGATCGAGCAAGGTGAGTGAGGGCAGTTTCTGCGCCGCCACCCGCAGGGCCTCCGCACCCGTATCGGCGCGGAGAACCCCATACCCGGCCGCTTCCAAGCTAGGGCGCAGAAAGCGGTGGATCTGCGGCTCGTCATCCACCAGCAGGATCACCTTGCGGTCCTGCAAGGCTGTATCGGCCATCATGGCGCGGCTTTCAGGCGCAGAATTATCGTCGTGCCGGGCGCCCCCTGCGCCGCCGCCGCGGGGCTTGGGCTCAGCGCCTCGATCGAGCCGCCCATTGCCTCGGTCAGGCCACGCGCAATGGCAAGGCCCAGCCCGGTACCGGGGATCGTCCGGTCCTCGCGGCGGGCACGATAGAAGCTGTCGAACACATGGGGCAGATCGGCCTGCGGAATGCCGGGCCCGCGATCGGTCACCGAGAGGCTGATCTCCGCACCAGCCCGGCGCGCCGCTATCTCCACCTGTTCGCCGTCCGGCCCATATTTCGCGGCATTTTCCAGCACATTGACGAGTACCTGCTCCAGCAAGGCGGGATCGGCGAGAAAGCCTGGCAGGTCCGCCGGTATGTCCAGCCGCAGCCCGCCCAGACCCGGCACGCGTGAGGCGGCACCCTGCGCCGCTTCAGCCACGTCCACCGCTTCCAGCCGCGGCGTGATCTCGCCGGTTTCCAGCCGGGTCATTTCGGTGATATTGGCCAGAAAGCGGGTCATCCGCACAATGTCCTGTTCTATGCTGGCCAGCAGATCTGCCCGCACCGCCGGGGAGAGCGTATCCCAGGCGGCCCGCAACGTGCCTGCCGCGCCGCGAATCCCGGTCAGCGGCGTGCGCAGATCATGGGAGAGGCTGTTCAGCAACGCGGTGCGGAGCTTTTGCGTTTCCGCCTGAACCGCGCTGCGCGCCGCCGCCGCCGTCAGCCGCACCCGCTCAAGCGACGAGGCCGCCTGCTCGGCCAAAGCGAGCAGAGCCTGCGCCAGGTTCTGGTCGATGCCCGCCGCCGGCCGAACCCCGATCACCCCGAATCGCTCGCGCGAGGTACGCAGCGGCAGAAAGCGCCAGGCGGCGCTCGGCAAGGTCGCGGTAAAGCGCCCAGCCTGTTCCTGGCGCGAATAAGACCAGCGCGCCGCCGCCCAGCTGCCGTCATCCATGGTGTCCAGCGATGGCGGCTGCGCCGCTCGTATGTTGATGTCCTCGCCATCGGCCAGCAGCACCAAAGCCGGCGACACCATCTCGGAGGCCAGTTTGGCGATTTCGGCCAGCAGATCGGCCTCGCTCACCGGTTCACCCAGCCGCCGGCTGAAGGCGGAAATGCGCCGCAGGCTGTCGATCCGGCCCTGCGCGCCCTCTGCTTCACGCCGAAGCCGGCTCGCCAGCCACCCGGTGGACAGGGCAACGCCCATGAACACGATAAGGGCGATCGCGTCGCGCGGGTCGCCTATGGTGATCTGGCCGATCGGCGGAATGAAGGCGATATCCCAGCTGAGATAACTCAGCACCGCCGTGTAGAGCGCCACCGGCAGCCCGCCGATGATGGCCGATACCACCACGGCGGCCAAAAAAATCATCCCCAGCGCCTCATGCTCCAGCCAGGGATGCAGCATTTCGCCGGCGGCAACCACCACGGCCACGATCAATGTGCTGGCCACCCAGGGTAACCACCCTTTCGGCCAGAGAGGCGGCCGGCGCGGCTTCGCGCCCAGGCCGCTTACAGGCACCACATGCAGGGAGAATTCCGGCCCCTGCCGCACCAGCGTGCCGGCCAGGGTTTGGCCGAAGATCCGCCGCAGCAGCGTCGGCCGGCCGCGCCCGATCACCAGATGCGTCACATTGCGGCTGCGCGCCACATCGAGCACCGCGGGAACCAGCAGGCCGCCGGCGCGGATTTCCACCTCGGCCCCCAGGCTCGCTGCCATCTCCAGGGCCGGGCGTGTGGCTTCCACGCCATCGCGCCGTTCCAGATGCAGCACCAGCCAGGGCGCGCGCAACGCATCGGCCAGCCGCTTGGCCTGGCGCACCACGACCACCGCACCCGGGTCGGTGCCGACCAGCGCCAGCACCCGGTCGGCAGCGGGCCAGGGTCCCGCCACGCCATGGGCGCGCATATATTCGCGCACATCCTGGTCAACACGCTGCGCGGCCCGGCGCAGGCCGATTTCCCGCAGCGCCGCCAGATTGCCCTCGCGGAAAAAATTCTCCATCGCGCGGGAAGCCACGTCCGGCCGGTAGATCTGGCCATCCTTCAAGCGGGTGCGCAGGGCAGCGGGCGAGATGTCGATGAACTCGATCTCGTCGGCCATTTCCATCACCCGGTCGGGCAGGGTCTCAGTAACCCGCACCCCGGTGATGCGGGCCACATCGTCATTCAGGCTTTCCAGATGCTGCACATTCAGCGTGGCCCATATATCGATGCCCGCCTCCAGCAGCTCCGCCACATCCTCCCATCTCTTGTTATGGCGGCTGCCCGGGGCATTGGTATGGGCCAACTCGTCCACCAGCAGCAGGCCGGGCCGGCGGGCCAAGGCGGCATCCACGTCGAATTCGTCCAGCACCTGGCCGCGATAGGCAATGGTGCGGCGGGGCAGGATCGGCAAGGCGCCGATCTGCTGCTGGGTGCCGGCGCGGCCATGGGTTTCCACCACGCCGATCAACACGTCACGCCCCTCGGCGAGCAGCCGCCGGGCGGAGGCCAGCATTTCGTGGGTTTTGCCTACCCCCGGCGCGGCGCCGAGAAATACTTTCAGATGCCCCTTGCCCTCGCGTGAGGCTGCGAGCAGCAGCGCATCCGGGTCCGGGCGAGCGTCCTTGTCCATAATGCCCGGGGTTTCCGCCGGAACCGCATCTTAGGCAAGGCCCGCCGCGAACCCGTAGGCCAGTCCGTAATCTGTAGGATGGCTACCCACCAGGCCGCAGCCAGAGCAGGCACAGTCGCAAGGGCCGGAATTAGGTGGTGCTGCGGTAGCGGGGCCATCACCGGAGGCTATTCAGCGGCCTTCCTACGAGGTTGTTCCCGCCGATCGAGGCCTCGATCGCGCCGAAATGGGGCGATTCGCCCACATGGTTGCCGCTGCGCGGTTGCGCCTGGCTGGCTTGGCCGACCAGCTAGATATGGCGTTCGAGCCATTCCGGCAGCGCCAGGCCGAGCAGCAGAGACAACCAGTGTTGCCACCCTGGCGAACGCCACCAGCCTGGCAGGCGCCGGCGCCGACCTTGCGGCCGACGGCGCCGCAGCCGGAGGCAAAGCCACCGCGGCCGCTAGCCGACTACGCAGACGAGCTTCTAGCCAGGGCGCGGGATCGAGTGCGGCAGGAGGAGCAGAAGCAACCAGGCCACCGCTTGGCGGACGAGATCAGACGGCGGCGGGGATTGGACCTGGACGGGCCGGACTTTTAGGGTAAGTCGTAGGCGTGTGAGAATGAAAACGACGCTCTGGCGTGTGACATTGCTATGTCATGTGATCGGCCTTGCCGGGTGCGTCAGCACGCCCGAACAGCAAGAATACAGAACTACCCTGGCGGCTTTCCGTGATGCGATAGCGCAGGGGAAGCAATGTTACAGCCAACTCGCCAGCAACCCGACCTATGCGCCCCTGGCTCTACATATCCCGCTAATTCCATCGCCGCCCACCCTGCAACAGCAGGCCGACACTGCACTGCCAAGTGCGACCCAAATCGCTTTATTGCTAGATTGGTATAAGGGCGTGCAGGCCTGCCGCCAGCAGCTTCTAACAAGGTCGCAGCAGTCGTTTGCGTTTCTTGCCCCGGTGTTCCAGCAAAATTTCAGTGCTGCAGACGCCGTCTTTGTGCAGCTAGTGCGCCAGCAGGTGACTTATGGCGACGCAAACCGTGCACTCGGCCAGGTGCGAAGCGAAAACCAAGCCAGAGTCCTTGCCGCAGGCAAAGAATGGCAGACCGATTTACAGCAGCGCAGCGAGATCGATGCGATAGGCGGTCCGCCTTATGCTGGGGTCGCTGGTCCAATGCCCTTTGCAGGGCCTGGGTGTTCCGAAACTGGCTCATGCTATGGCGACATAAGCGCCATAAACAGCTTGCCAAAAACCACGTATGTGCCGGGATATTTTCGGTCTGACGGCACTCATGTCGGCAGCTACTACCGAAGCAATGACGACTAGGGTCGCCACCAAAAGACGGGGCCTATCGGATGCGTTCCGGCGACGAACCCCAGGCGAGGCAAGATCGTCGCCATGTTGCTCTGATTATCTGGCAGAACCTCTGCAAACAAAGGCAGTCTGTGCTGCATAATGGTCTTCACCAAACAACGAAACACGCCCTTGCACCGGTAGGGGGCCGCCACCCCCGTGTAGACCAGTTTAATGCAGGGTGGTTCACCGGGACTCTCAAAATCCTCCGCTAGCTTAGCAAATTGAAATCCTGCCACATCGCCGTTTTGCGCAGTGGCGATCACGGAATATGGGTTACAAAACGGTCCCTCGATTGCGGCTCTAAGGGCCGCAACTGCCTCGGGGCTTAGGTTTCTTATGGGGATGAGGGGAGCAACGTCGAGAAGGACGACTAGAGCGGACGCAGCGTCCGCCATGGTCAGGTTGCGAACGCTGAATGTCGCCTCGCGCGAGGGTGAGTCGGTGCCCTGATTTTGCATAACATCCCTTATGCGACAGGTTTTTAAGTCCCTCCGCAGTATCCGTAAAGCAGCCAACCGCGCCGCAGCCCCCGCATAGCGCGAGGACTTCAGCGCGGCAGTATTCAGAACCCGCCAGGCGGCCTTCGGCGGGTTCTGAATACTTGCCATCAGCCTGCCAAAGACCCGGCGTTTTAAGGCATGGAAAGCTCCTGCCTACGCGGGTATTGTTCGCCATGACGAACGAAGCCGACCCCGCGCCAAAAGGCCCGGAACCCGAACAGACACCGCCCCGCGTCACCGTGCGAATCCGTGCGGCTCCCAAATTGCGGCAAATCTACTGGTGCGACTTTCCCCGCGATGCGCAGCTGCCCGAGATGTGGAAGACCCGGCCTGTCGTGATCGTGTCTTACAAAAACACCCTGACCGGGCATTCCCTGGTAGTGCCAACCACGACCTCGCCACAGGGCAACAATCCCTGGGCCTGCCAGCTTGCCGCTTATATCGCAGGCCGGGAAAACTGGGCCGTTTGCAACCAGCCCTACACCGTGGCGAACAGCCGCCTTTCGCAAAGCCATGGCGCAATCCCGCTCGTATCAGAAGCCGAGTTTAATCAGATACTTGAGCGGCTTATGCGTTGGTTGCCCCGGCCTTTCGAGCGTCAAGAAACTTGACGAATGAGTTTTTTAGTATTATCTAGTCCGTTACCGCGGCTCCAGGAAACCGGATGACCGTTGCCCGAAAGGGAGCTAATTGCCAAGGGAGCCTCACGGCTCCCTTTGGTTTTTCTAGGCGACGGCCTCAACGCCAGAAATCCGACATTGTGCGAAACGCATGTAGCGTTTACCGCTAAGACCCCGTGCGGAACGCGGTGAGTTTTACCTCACCGCGCCGTCCCGCGAGGGGGCACCAGCAAGGACGACCCTTGGCTTTGTCAGGGACTCGGGCCGCTCTTGCGTCCCCAGCCTTAACAGCCTCAAAAATCGACGAAACACCCCACGGCGGTGAAAAAGGCTCAGGGGGGAAGAGAGGAAGCTTTCGCGCCGCCTAGGGCGGCTCCGTCAGTGCGGTAGTCTCCGCCGCCCAAGGTGGGCAAGAATCACGAAAATTCAAGACAAATGGACAATTTGTAATTAAGATCCACCCCAGAGGTTGCGTCGCGCGACCTGATACTGCCAGGGCGGAGGCGACTCGACGGAACAGGACAAGCCCAAGCAACGCAGCACCAGCAACGAACGCTTGGCCCGTCTGCTCGATGCCGCCGACGCCACCCAGGACGATCCCCAATCAATCCTCTACCAGCATACGGTGTTCTGTCAGACCGGCTTGCCCTACAGAAATCCCGGCAACGATGTGCTGGTCTGGGAAAAGCTGAACGGCGGGGTGCATCTGAAAATCCGCGCAGGGATGCGATGCACTCCGAGAAACGGCAGCTGGTGCAAGTCGGTCTGCCCTATGGTCCGAAGCCCCGCCTGATCCTGGCGCACCTTAACGCTGAAGCCATTCGGCAGCAGTCGCCGGAGATCGAGGTGGAGGAAAGCGTCACTGGCTAAGCGAACAGGCTGGGCGAGCATTCGCTGCACCGAGCCAGAGTCGCCTCTTGGCGCCGTCCGGCGTGGGTTTTGGAGCACCGGAGCGCATAAAAGCCGCGTCGGATGGCCGGTGCGGTAGAATTCTTGCCCAGCCTCGAAGCGCCAAACATCGCTTGGCGCCACCCATCGCTTGATGCCACCCACCATCTGTGCGCGGCGCGAAGGATGGCGGCGGGGGCGTATGCCGCCATCCCCTGGCGAGGAAAACAGGATGCGCACAACCACACCCTGCAAGCATGTCATAACATTATCATTATTAGTGCGCAATCGATATTAATGCGGCTACGTCGAATCATTCGGACAAACCGGCGTTTCAGCTCCGGCCGAAGCTCATCACCATGGCACCGAACACCGCCGCCATAAGGGTGAAAACGGCAATGTAGCAGCGCAGCCTGAACCCGTAGATCGCTGCCTCCCCATGCAACTCGGTCAGCATGCGCACGCGCTCGGCAGCCACCCGGGTCTCTATCGTGCCTGCGCCGGCCAACACATGCTCCGCACTGTCATCGAGCAGGGGAAGCAGAGCCGCTTCGGCGGCTTTCGGGTTTGGCCCGTGCGCCGCGATCACCGCCTTGTCCAGCGCCTCGCTACGGGCCAGGGCACGGTCGAACGGGATTTGCGCGGCATAGGTGCCGAATGCGCCGATCAGGCCCAGCGCGCCGAACGCCACGATCAGGAACCCGGTCCAGGCGCCCACACTGGCAGGTCTCGGTTGGTTCTGCATTCGTCGGTCCCCGCTTTGCCCGCAACGATCCGCCTTGCACAGGCACCTCTGGCAACATTTTGGCAAGGTCTGGTGCCCAGGATCGGCCCAATGGAGCATGGCGAGTCGAAACGCGTAGAAGCCGGAAAAGGGTGGGTGAGCCGCACAATGTTGGATATGGCCGGCCGGGTATCGCCCGGTGGACGCCACGGCGAACAGCGGGCCGACAAAGCCGAGACCGGGCTTGTGCCGCCGTCAGACACGAAGCGGCCGGAAGGAAGATGGACCGAGTCGCGTATTGCGGCGGTGGAAGCGTTGTGGGGCGAGGGGTTCACCATGCCAGGCGGTGCCCAGGAAACCACCCGGGTGGCCCAGCCGATGGCATTGTCGCCCGATGTCAGCCTGCTGCTGCTAGGCGGTGGCCTGGGCGGCCCGGCCCATGCCATTTCCAACGGCTTCGGCGCCTGGGTCGCCAGTTTCGAATCAGACCCGGTGCTCTGTGCAATCGCCGCGTCACGCCGGCCGTCGCTCGACCCTGGCGGCCGTATCACCATCGCCGGCTGGGATAGGGCGGCGCCCTCGTTTCAGGCCCGCAGTGCCCATTGTGCGTTGTCCCTGGAGGCCTTGCGTGGCGCCAAGCTGGCACCGCTGCTGGAAAGCCTGGCCGTGGCGTTGCGCCCGCAGGGCCAAATCCTGCTCACCGAATTGGTGTCGGAGGTAGCACCCAGCGACAAGGACCGTGAATTTGCCGCCTGGTGCCGGCTGGCCGACCGATTGCCGGAAATGCCCAGCTCACAGGATGTCACCGGCACGTTGCAACGCCTGCATTTCAATGTCCGGATCATGGAGGACATGTCCGACCGTCACATCACCCAGACCCTCGGCGGATGGCGGGAGGCGGTGCGCAACATGGCCGCCGGGCCTCGCCCCACCCCCCACAGCGCCGCGGCCTTCGTCACCGAAGCCGAACTCTGGCTGCTCCGAATCAGGCTGATGCGCCGCCTCGGCGTCAGGCTCATGCGTTGGCATGCCGTGGGCAGCGGGTAAGGCATCGTCGGCACGCCGGCAAAGATGCCGCTTCAAACACAGGGTTGGCCTGCACCAGCTTGACATGGCGGGGTCCTGGAGGTATCGGCCGCCCTCCAATATGAACACCCTCGGCGTGCCCTGCGCCCCGAGCCATCAAGGTCGTGCCATGAAGATCCGCAACAGCCTACGCGCCGCCAAAACCCGCGACAAGAACTGCCGCGTCGTGCGCCGCCACGGCCGCGTCTACGTGATCAACAAGAAGAACCCGCGCATGAAAGCCCGCCAGGGCTAACACCAGCGCCCTTCGGTCACGCGCAAACCCGCCCCACACACCAGCACAATCATGTGCAATGCCCCTTGGCATTGCACATTGGCCCGGATGAAATTCCACCTAACCGGCGCCAGCCGATCTATCGCCCTGACCTGATCCGGCCGCCGCCGATCGCGCCATCAAGCGCAATCACCCTGTACCGTCCCACCGTCCATGTTGCGGACGAGGCGGACAGCGTTACGGTGGCATGCGAGATGCATTAGTTCGCTTGCTCATCGTCCCTTGGGGGTAGCCTATGCAAGGACGGCAGCGGATTATCCGTGTCCGGCGACAGTATAATCAATGGGTCGCCGACCAGACGCTGGAAGATTATGCGCTTCGTTTCACCGCCGATGCCGCCCGCCGCTGGTCACCCTTCCGGGTCGGCAACACCGCGCTAGGGGCCATCTCGTTTCTGGCCTGTGAAGCGATTGGCGGCTCCATCACCTTTGCCTTCGGCAGCGTGAACGCGCTGGCCGCCATTGCCGCGGTCAGCGTACTGATCTTCCTCAGCAGCCTGCCGATTGCCTATTACGCCGCCAAATTCGGTGTGGACATGGATCTGCTCACCCGCGGCGCCGGGTTCGGCTATATGGGCTCCACCATTACCTCGCTGATCTATGCCTGCTTCACCTTCATCCTGTTCTCGGTAGAAGCCACCATCATGTCGCAGGCGCTGCTGCTGTGCCTGCACATTCCGCTGCCGATCGCCCATCTTGTCAGCGCACTCACCGTGCTGCCGATCGCCGCCTACGGCATACGCCTGATCTCGCGCCTGCAACTCTTTACCCAGCCGGTCTGGCTGATCCTGCAGGCGGTACCGCTGCTCATCATGGCCCAGGCCTCCTCAGCCACGCTGCATGGCTGGGCCGGGTTCGCCGGCCTCTCGCCCGGCGGCGTGCACGGGTTTCATCTGGTTCCCTTCGGCACCGCCTGTTCCATCCTGTTGTCGTTCCTGCCGCAGATCGGCGAACAGGTGGATTACCTGCGCTTCCTGCCGGATCGTGGCCGGGTGAAAGGTGCCAGGGTGAAAGCCTGGGGCTGGTGGTCGGCGCTGATGGTCAGCGGGCCTGGCTGGATCTTTATCGGCGCCATCAAGCTGGGGCTCGGCTCGTTCCTGGCCTATCTGGCCCTCACCCGCGGGGTGCCGGCGGCCAACGCATCGCAGCCCGATCAGCTTTATCTCATCGCCTTCGGCGACCTGGTCCGGTCACACCGCGTGGCCTTGGCACTGACCGGGCTGTTCATCGTGGTGTGTCAGCTGAAAATCAACGTCACCAACGCCTATGCCGGCTCGCTGGCCTGGTCGAATTTCTTTTCGCGCATCACCCATAGCCACCCAGGGCGCGTGGTGTGGCTCACCTTCAACGTGCTGCTCGCCCTGCTGCTGATGGAAGCCGGCATTTTTCGGGTGATCGGCGCCATATTGGGCATCTATTCCAATCTCGCCGTCGCCTGGATCGGTGCGCTCACCGCCGATCTGCTGGTCAACAAGCCGCTCGGCTTCAGCCCGCCCACCATCGAATTCCGCCGCGCCCATCTCTACGATATCAATCCGGTGGGCGTTGGCGCCATGGCGGTCTCGCTGGTGATCTCCACCGCGGCGTTTGTCGGTGTGCTGGGGATGGTGGCGCAGAGTCTTGCCGCCATTATCGGGTTTGCCGCCGCCTTCGCCACCGCGCCGCTGATCGCCTGGTGGACCGGCGGCCGCTATTACATCGCCCGCCCCGCCGATACCCTGCCAGGCACCGCCGCCATGGTGGAATGCACCATCTGCGAAAACCGCTTCGAGCGCGCCGATATGTCGTTCTGCCCGGCCTATGGCGGCGCCATCTGCTCGCTCTGCTGCACGCTGGAAATGCGCTGCCACGATCGCTGCAAGACCAATAGCCGCGTCGGCGACCAGATCAGCGCGCTCGCCGCTAAAATACTGCCGCAAGCGGTGGTCGCCCAGGCCGGCGGCCGGCTGGGGCGATTCTTCACGCTGCTGGGCGCGCTCACCTGCGGCATCGGCGGCCTGATGCTGCTGCTCGATTTCGAATTCAGCACCCTGCCGGGCATCGATCGGGATGTGGTTTCCAGTGCGCTGGAAATCGTCTTCATGGTTCTGCTGGTGCTGCTTGGCGTCGGCTCCTGGGGGTGGGTGCTGGCCCAGGAGAGCCGGCGCCTGGCCGAAGACGAGGCCGAGCGCCAGACGGCCATCCTGATGGAAGAGATCGCCGCCCATGAAGTAACCGACATCGCCTTGCAAAAGGCCAAAGAAGTGGCCGAGGCGGCGAATTTCGCCAAGACCCGCTTCATCGCCGGCATGAGCCACGAGATACGCACGCCGCTCAATGCCATCAATGGCTACGCCCAGTTGCTGGAGCGCCACGCTGCCCGCAACCCGGAAGATGCCGTCCGCGTCATCCGCCGCAGCGCCGAGCACATCACCAATCTGGTCGACGGCCTGCTCGACATCGCCAAAATCGAAACCGGGTCGCTGAAGCTTTACAACGACAGCGTAAGGCTTATTCCGTTCCTGGACCACGTGGTGGACATGTTCAAATTCCAGGCCGTGGCGAAAGGCCTGGAATTCTCGCATTATTTCGCCGCCAACCTGCCCGACTGCGTGCGCGCCCCGGAACGCCGGCTGGGCCAGATACTGCTGAATCTGCTGTCGAACGCGATAAAATACACCGAACATGGCCGGGTCTGGCTGCATGTGCGCTACCGAAATGGGGTTGCCGAATTCGAAATCGGTGATACCGGCATCGGCATCGGTATTGACGAGATGGAGCGCATCTTTGAACCATTCGAACGTGGCCGGGCCGCCACCGTGCATAACATACCCGGCACCGGCCTCGGGTTGACGATTACCCGCTTGTTGACACAATTGCTCGGCGGCGAGCTGACCGTGACGGCGCGGCCAGATGGCGGCAGCCTGTTCCGCGTGCGGCTGCTGCTGAACGCCACCACGCCGGATGATCTGCGTGCGCGCGAACGCAGCATTCGCGGCTATGCGGGGCCGCGCAAAACCGTGCTGATCGTCGATGACGATCGTGCCCATCTGGATCTGGTGGAGCAGGTGCTCAGCCCGTTGGGATTCACCGTCTTCGTGGCGCTCAGCGGCCCGGAAAGCCTCGAAGTCGCATCGCGCTGCCACCCCGACCTCGTCCTGCTCGATCTCGGCATGCCGGGCATGTCGGGCTGGGAGGTCGCATCGCGCTTGCGCGCCGAACGTCACGACGAGTTGGCCATCCTGATCGTCTCCGCCGACGCCCATGTGCTCACCGGCACCCGCCCTGGCCCGGTGGATCACGACGACTACCTGATCAAACCGGTGCAATTGCCCGATCTGTTCGACAAGCTGGAGCTGTTGCTCGATCTCGACTGGATTGTGGAAGCCCCGCGTGACGAAACCGGTTCCGGCGCCGATGAGGTCATCGCCGGTGGCTGAGCCATACGCGGCCGGCGATCTTGTGCTGCTTGTCGATGATTCGCCGGAAGAATTGCGCATGTTGTCGCAAACCATCCAGGCCGCCGGCATGCACCCTGTCATCGCCTCCGGCGGCGAGGCAGCCTTGGCGCTGCTCCGCCAGATGACACCGCGGCTGATCGTGCTCGATGCGATGATGCCCGGTATCGATGGTTTCGCCTTATGCCGCCGGCTGAAATGCGATCCGCTGGTGGCCCATGTGCCGGTGGTGTTCATGACCGGGCTGACCGACACCGCCCACGTGATCGAAGGGTTGCAGTCAGGCGCGGTGGATTACGTCACCAAGCCGGTGATCATGGAAGAATTGGTGGCGCGGATCCGGGTTCACATGGCCAATGCCCGCAAGGCGGAGGGCGCCTGGATCGGCCTGGATGCCACTGGCCGCCATCTGATGGCCCTCGATAGCAGTGGCGCCATCCTCTGGTGCACGCCGCAAGCCGCCTCTTCGTTGCGCAGCCTGTTTCCCCATAGCGATCCGGCGCATGGCACCGCCACCGAAGACCTCAGCATGCAATTGCGCCAATTGGTGCTGCGTGTTCTCGCCGGCCACAGCGGCAACATCGAAAATCAGAGTGGCCGCGCCCTGAAGACGGAATATCTCCATGTCGAAGACCAGGTAGGCTTCCTGTTCCGGCTGGCGAATGCCGATGAAGGCGGCGAGGAAATCCGCCTCGCCCGTGCCTTTCAGCTCACCGAACGCGAATCCGAAGTTCTGGTCTGGACAGCCCGCGGCAAATCGAACCGCGAGATGTCCGAAATCATGAGCATCAGCCCGCGTACCGTGAACAAGCATCTCGAACGCATTTTTACCAAACTCGGCGTCGAAAACCGCGCCGCCGCCACCTCCGTCGCCATGTCCGTCCTCCTCGGCCGCGATTAGGCCGGCTAGCCGAGCAATATCATCTCAACTTAGGATGGGTCAGCGCAGCGCTGCCCATCGCTTTGCCTCCTTGTGCTGCATCGGCCATCAGACGCGCTTACGACGTGCTCCTCCCAACGCCATGCCATCCATGCTTGCCTAAACATGCATAAAGGGCGCGCGCCACCGAATGATATCCCGGCGCCGGCGCGTAATCCGGCCCCAATATCGCCACACACGCCGCGACGGCGTCGTGCAAATCGCCTGATCCCCCGCCGAATTTAAACCACGCGCCAACCGGAACGAGTGCGGTTGGGCTTCTCGCAGGCTGTGGCGAAACCGGCGGCGCGGCCGGCACTGCCGCAGCCGTTTCGGCTGCACTCTGCTGCGCCGTAAGCGCTGGCGGCGAAATGGCCGGGCTGGCGGCAGCAGGGGCATCTGGCGCGGCGGGCGCCCCATCCGGCGCCAGATCCGCCACATGCCAGCCCAATTTCGCCAGACAAACTCTTACAGCATCAGGATCGGCATTTTCCGCGCGGCATCTGCGCTGGTCGGCCGTGAACGCATCCGAACCGCTGCCGCGCTTGAAAGCAACCTCGCCGCAACCGGCCAAAGCCACCAGCCCGATCATCGCCATCGCCGTCCACGCCGAGGAAAAACCCATTCCGTCTCCAGCACTGCCGCCAAGTCAGGCACTGACTCATACGAAGCAGCAACCATCCGCGCAACACGTAAACGCATCGCCGCATGTCGGCCGCATACGCCATTCGACGTATTCACGCTGGCCGTAACATTCCCCAGCATCATCACGTTAGGTTGTTCGAATGCCGCGCTGTGGCGCGCAGGCCGAAACAATCTGTGCGACCAGAGGGGGACTATCTTGAAACACAAGCGCTTTGCAATATCGGCCTCGTGCCGCGCCGCGTTGTTGGGCTGCTGCGCCAGCCTGGCCCTGATCACCGGCACCGACGGCGCCCGCGCCGCAGCCACCGTCACCTTCGGGCCCGATAACGAAGAATCCGTCAGTATCGGCCTGGGGCTTCGTACCAGCTACGATGACATTCAAGACGGCGCGCCGAACGGCAAATCCGGCTCCAACGATTTCAGCCTCGACAGCTTGCGTATCTACCTCAATGCCTCGCTCAATAGCTGGATCAAGGCAACGCTGAACACCGAACGCACATCGGATGGTTCGATCAACATCCTCGATGGCTATGCCCGCTTCGAGCCAATGCCCGAGCTGAATCTCTGGATCGGCCGCATGCTGCCGCCGAGCGACCGTTCGAATCTCGACGGCCCGTATTATCTCAGCTCCTGGCTCTATCCCGGCGTGGTCTCGCAATATCCTTCCAAATTCGATGGCCGCGATGATGGCGCCACCGTCTGGGGCAAGTTGTTCGACAAGAAGTTGGTGTATTCCGTCGGTGTGTTCGATGGCCATAACCGCATCGAGGGTGCCTCCGACGAGGGTGGCAATCTGCTCTATGCCGGCCGCGTCGTGTATAATTTCCTCGATGTGGAAGACAACCCTGCCTATTATGAAAGCAGCACCTATTACGGCTCTGCCGACATCCTCACCTTGGGTGCGGCTATTCAATACGAACCCGACGGCGTCGGCACCGCCGAAAAAAGAGGCGATTACACCGCCTTCAACATCGATGGCTTGTTTGAGAAAAAAGTGCTGAACGGCGGCGCCATCACCATCGAAGGTGCCTATTACCACTACGACACCGGCGGTGTCGTCGATGTGGCACCGGGTTTCAACGGCGCGGATTCGTTCGCCAATGTCGGCGGCATCGAACAGGGCAACGCCTATCTCATCTCCGGCGCCTTCCTGTTCCCGCAGAAAGTCGTCTGGGGCAAGTTCCAGCCGGTCCTCCGCTTCCAGAAATTCGATGCCACCGTGCTGAAGACCACAACCAAGCAATACGATGGCGGTCTGAACTACATCATCGACGGGCATAACGCACGCGTCAGCGCCGTCTATGCATATACCCAGAATTCGGCTGCCAAGGATGCCCACCAGTTTACCCTCGGCGTCCAGCTGCAATTCTGATTGATCACTGCTGGTCCATACGTCAGACTGCCCATGGGCCTGGCGATTGGTACGAGATAAACTATGTCTGACCGAAGAAGGATTCTCCCGTAATGTCGAAAGATCCCACGCTCATTTCCCGCCGCGCTTTCTCGCAGCTCGGCTTGGCGGTTTCATCGGCCGCCCTCGCAGGCGTTGCCACCGGTATCCGCCCCGCCTACGCCGCGCCGAAGGGCGAGCCGATCAAGGTGGGTATTCTGCACTCGCTCTCCGGCACCATGGCGATCAGTGAAACCACGCTGAAAGACGTGATGCTGATGCTGATCGCCGAGCAGAACAAGAAGGGCGGCTTGCTCGGCCGCCCGCTGGAAGCTGTGGTGGTCGATCCCGCCTCCAACTGGCCGCTTTTTGCCGAAAAGGCGCGCCAGTTGCTGTCGGTCGACAAGGTATCGGCGGTATTCGGCTGCTGGACCAGCGTGTCGCGCAAATCGGTGCTGCCGGTATTCGAGGAATTGAACGGCAT
>Ga0116227_10009200_pt1 | contig 18072 bp, 10 predicted proteins | sample S1TSphgellanicum_FD_89693 | JGI IMG/M metagenome (GOLD analysis project Ga0116227, IMG submission 89693) | Host-associated microbial communities from peat moss isolated from Minnesota, USA - S1T2_Fb - Sphagnum magellanicum MG | ecosystem: Host-associated > Plants > Peat moss > Unclassified... | reverse complement strand
ATACAATTAAAAAAAAAAAAAAAAAAAAAAAAAAAAAAAAAAAGACGAGTTGCAAATGAACCATATTGATAATGAAACTCTATACCTAATAATCCTTGCATTTAAACTTTTATCATTTCCCTCAGGAATATTAAAAATTAACTCCAAGATAGCCGGATTTATTTTAAGGATTTGATTATTCTAAAACTTAAATAAATAATACTAATTTTTGGGGGGCTTTTTAACTCTTTGCCCAGGATGAGCGGTTCTCTCATTTTGGGAGAAAGAACCGACGGGTACGGGTATATAAATTTAACCCATTTTTACCGTGGGTAGTAAGTATAGGTGCTGGTTAACTAAAAGCGGTCCTGGGAAAATTACGTAGGCGGTAAATAAATCCTCAAATTTACAGTAAGGCGGTTCTACGGAGCGTAGGGTTAGTGGTAAAAAATACGGGGCGCGTATCCTGAGATCGAACGGCAGGGAAGAGAAGATCTGATTCGGTAGTGTGTCGGATTTGAACGGCGCTCAACTGTGGTCAGAGGCGCGAACTCCGGTTAACGGAAGATTCTGTCCTGGGCGGTCAGTCCTTGTAATTAATGGATTTTATGGATTATTTATTTATTTATTTATTTACGTACCGATAGTCTTTCTGAAGTTAAATACCAATAATGGATTAATTGTCAAATTGGGTCAAGCCAAAAAAAATTAATTGATAATTTTTTTAATGAGATTTTTTAATTATATTTTTTTTGGGTTTCTCCCGAGGAAAAAAAAAAAAGGCTCAGAAATCAGTTCACCCAAATTCATATCATATAAGTACTGACATTTTGATTTTGCTGTAAGTATTATAATAATAATATTATTATACTATATTATTATTATATAATATAATAATACGGGCACCGAAAGTTTTTGGGTCAGAAAAAAAAACAATTTTTTAATGTAGTAAACACGTGATGTTACTGCAGGAGTTTAGATGCTAATGGAAGGGAACCTTCTATTAATTACCTTGGGGGGGGGGGTAAAAAATCCAGTACTGGGTGGGTAAATCATTCAGCAATGATATATCAGTACATTTTTATGGGGGGGAAATATCCGGATGAAAAATATGGATGAAAAATGTAGGTGAAGTGATTTTCATATATTTCAACTACCCAAATATTTGGATTATGTTTGGAGTTCAGGTGGGTTTAGGGGTTAATTGTTTACCGATTATTTTAGGGTTTTGCATTTCATTTTTCATTCTTGGCATTTATTGCTTTGAGAAATGTGTTTTAATTTATTCTTGGTGGAAAGTTGGAACCTCTTTAGATTTTGTCGCCATTAAAATTTGTCACTAAGCTATTAAAAGTGCTAAATGGTAATTTTTTTAATTTTTTGTTAATTAGGTTTTTTTTATTAAAAATGAATTTTTTTTTTCACATATTTATGTTCACAATGCCAATTGCAAAACTAAATTGGTGCTACCCCATTCAATAATGTATTATAATTTCTACATGTATCAAATTTTATTGCAACCTTGTATGTTACTTTTACTTGCCTTATTAACTAGAAGGAAAATGGAGGGTAATGTTGAATATTTTACCCCCATTTTCTACTCTATGAAAATAGTAAATTTTGATCACTTATCTTTGGCCGCGCTTGGATTGTGAACAAGTGAAGTGGATGAATTCAACAAAGGATTTGAACTTGGCCAACATGTTTCAATGGATGATTAATCATCAAACAATTGGTGGCCTTGGGGAACTTGGGTTAGCCTTACAATGGTTGTATCAAAGTGGTTTGTATCATAAATTTTGGATGAAGTCAAGCACATGGATTTGAAAATTGGTTCACTTTTAACAAATTCACATAGGATATCATGAGTGCCAAAAACCCTGAAAAAAAATTAACAATTTATTATTGGTCGATAAAAATGATTAGCCCATGTCTAATAATAATATGTTATCTTAATGTAAATTATCACATATTTATAGTTTATCAATGGGGTAGGGGGGAACGTTTAACCTATACTAATGTGGCCTATGCCATTGGCCCAAGTGTGAATAGGAATTTCATGATAGAGCTCAATTGTGAAAAGCTATTTTAGATTTTGAATTAATTTTTCATGACTAAAACTAGTCCAATCCAATATCTTCCATGCCTTAGGTCTAAAATTTACAAAATTGCCTATAAGAAATCCCACTTGTGAAAGGCTTTCCAATAATACCAAAGATTTGCTTGAATTTTCATAAAATACTTCATTTTTTTTTCCAAATTTCTTTGACAAAATTGTTCAATATTCAATAACTTTTGCACTATGTTTAAACTAGTGTTGTGTCAGTATATAGGGTCAATTAAAATATCAACAATAGCATGAACCTTGTGTTAAAAACCCTAAACCCTAAACCCTAACCCATGGTATAAAGTTTTACTAATACTCAAACTCATAACATACATTCTTGATCTTTGCATTTGTTATACTTTGGTTCATAATAGACAATATTGGTCTTCACATCTAATGCAATTGATATTTAGGCCTAAGGTTTTTTGCAATGTCAAACCTAGGTCTTGGGTATAGTTATTGATAGTAGGAGTTTTCATTTGTAGGAACTTGCACCTAGGTCTTAGATATGGATATTTAGGTTTGGGTGATAGGTAATGAAAAAGGGAAAGGAGGCTACAAAGCGCAAAGTTTTGTATTTTAGGAATGAAGAAGGAGATTGGAGCTACAAGGTGAAAATCTTTTGGGAGGTTTGTTGTATGTTTTTCAACAACATCAAATGGTGTTCAAGTGCTCACATAAAGTTTTAAGCTTCTTCACATTAACTCTTTTTATTTGAATGTAGGTTGTGTTGTTTAGTGTTCACAAGTTGTTAAAGTTAAATGTATTATATGTATCATGAACAAATCACAAAATGAGTAAAACATTGATTAGTTGTTCATGATCATGTGTCTTTGTCCAATTTTTTTTAATGTGTAGATGGTGATTAATGTCAATATCATTGCTTATGTGGTCATTGCCATTTTGTTTTGTGGATCTAGGTATTAATAATTTGAAACTACAACAAGCTCAACATTGAGCTATTTTAGATTTTTGGTTTTGGTTGATAGTCAACACTCAAAAATAGAAATTGCATGATTGAAAGCTAGTGACATCATTGCATGTTGGATGCGTGGAAGTTCCAAAATAGGGAATTTTATGGTGTTTGAGATTTTTTTCTTTTGATTTGTAAATCGACTTGAAATTTAAATTATAATTTGTAGGTGCTTACACCTTTAACCTTCTTTTACTTTCCTATTTGCATGAACTATGTCCCATATGGTTTTCCCAAAAAACATAGTCAAAGATTTGTAACTTTTAAGGCTTAAAGTTGAAGGGTCATGGAAGGGATCAACATCCTTATTATGGGTCATGTTTATGGGCTAGGGGAAGGGGGGGGGGGGAGACAGGTGATACATTTCAATTGCAACAAAAGCCTAAAACAATGGTTGGAGCAACAAAAATATTTGACACCATTAAAACTATGAAACAAATGTTTATTAATGAAGCACAAGTTAATTAAACAACTCAATGTTGTTTGCATTGAAGGCCAACCAAAGGTATTGATTGTTTTCCTATAAATGAAAATACAATTTCAACTTTTTTTGTTGCATGAAAATAACATGGTGTCTATTGTGATTACATTCTAGATGATGAAGTGCATCATTTGCCACCTTAAGTCAAGTAGTCGTGATGGTTATACATCAAGCTCCCATAGCATCACGTGCACTAAAAAGGGAATTGTTCGACACATAATCCCTTGCATGCTAGTACCAATATAAAAAACATTTGGTGCATGAAATTTTGGAGATTTGACAAAGTACAAGGTTGAAGATGAGGATGGTAAAGATTGATAAAAGTGTAAAATAGGAAGACCATCACATTGTTGATAATAACAAAAAAAGTTGGAAGAGGCACTAGCTTCAAAAAGGTCACCATGCACAACTAAAATTCATTGAAATTTTGGTTTTTTATATTACCAAGGGCTATGGAGCCTTGTCCAATGTTGAATTGCCATGACTCCATAGTCTTGTTATGCGTAGGCACAACAAAATTTGATTTCCAAGTCAAAAGCAATTAGTGAAGGAAAATATACCTTCCATGTTGTAAGAGATTATGGCTACATACATATTTTAAGTATCCTATTTACTTGTGCTACAATTATTGTCACTTTTGATTTGTGAATGAATTGAAATGAATTTGGCACTTTTGCATTACTCATGAATTTCATTAATGTTACACAAGTTTTTATTATTATTGGTGATGTTTTGGTAGGTGAAGCCATTATTTTCCCAATTCAATTTCATTCGCAAAATTATTGCATGTGTGAAGGATGAGGTCTCTAACTTGAACACATTAAGTTTTGCCCTTTCTATTAAGTATTTTATCAACCATTACAATTGGAGACACCATTTGCAAGAATTTGTTTTGGACATGCAATGTCCAAAGCTTGTCAATACACCATCAATGATGCAAAAGCTTTACAAAAAACCTTGAAGGATGTCCAACAAGGTTTACGAAAAACTACACCCTAAACAAAAAAGTTCAAAAAGGGTCAATAAAGCAAGATAGGGCTTGCATCAAGGTTTCACTTCTTGTTTGAAAGTTGAAAACCCAAGTGAAGACAAGATTTACAAGCGAAGTTTTCCTTTTCCATGAAATTTTGTAATAACATTTGCTACCATAAGGAATATTTGTGCCTATATACAAGAATGCCTAGTGGATTGACTTGGGCCATTGCATAAGATATGGTGGATACTTTGAAGCAAATTGTGGAATAGTGGGTTTTGAATCAAGGAAGATAAGGGGCAAAAGCTCGCTTTCAAAGGTTTCAAATATCCTCCTCCTATAGACACAAAGAATGTGGAGGTGAGTCCTTTGCATGTGATTTTCAATTTGAAAGGGGTCCTTGTTGGGAAGGATTATTTCAAAATTAATCACCTCTTGCCTTCATCATTTAACTTAGTTCAGGGTCACACCTTACTAGGCAAGAACGTTTTTCCAAAGCCAATTCTAAAGGAATTCCTCCCAAGTTGTTTAAAATAGTTTACCATCTACATACGGATGTCTACTTTTTCTTGGCAAGATGAATACCTACTTGAGAAAAATAGCAGAAGAGATGGGTATTGAGATCGACTCATAAAGGATTATTGGTCAAAATTTATGCAAGATTAGCAAACACTTTATGCAATTTCCCTTCAAAAGATATTATAATTGTGTTGATTATCCCATTCGTGATAAAAACAATTTATCATAAGAACCTTTTTTATTTTTTCCCTAGGTATCTTAATACTCACCTTGGAAATACATTGTTGGTAGACAATACGCCTTACAAAACTTGCTTGAATCCGCCCTTTAATGCCATCTTTGTTGAATCTTATGAAGACCTACCAAAAGAGGATAATTATTTCATGTAGACTCTTTTGTCATACTTAGAGTTTTTTCATTACTCTGGGCTTAGTGTTCCCACCTTTGTGGAGTTCTATCCTTTTGGTGCCATTAAAAGACTCAAGGAAAATGATGTCAAATTCCAAACATTATTCAAAGAATGCACCATGGCCTATCACGCCACTTTTTATAGAAAACGTTGGACATCCATGGTAAATAGTCCAAATTTTCTTTTTTACTCCTTCCTTCCAATACTTTCTTCGATTTTCCAAACTCATTTATTTATATGGTCCTTGATTTTTAGGAGTTTGCTAATTGTTCATTGTCTTTTCTTGTAGGTTATCAGTGCGCCATTTCTTGAGGAGCTGGAAAATGTGGAGTTGCTAAATTCACGTGTCGTCGTTGAAGTAGGCTTAGATGAGATTCCATCAACTTTGGGTGGTGACTCCGCAATGCCTCATTCGCCTATAATGGAAATGAATCCATTTCATGTGATTTTTTATTTCAACAAATTTCTAATCACCACACGCTTCGATAAAGGCAAGTATGGAAAAACTACATCTTGCACCGTCATTTTCCATCCTGGATTAAAAGAATTCATGGAGAAATGTCTTGTGCAATTCCACGTCTATATTTGTTTTATAACCCAACGTCATAATATCTATAATTATTTGGATCAAATCTAGCGCAAAACACAAATCCTTATACATGCTTCTAGAGTGTTTGATCAAAAGTTTTACATGCAAAATCCACATTTCCTATCAAATAAACCTGACAAGCCAATTTTCCATAAAAACCTTTACATTTTCTTTTTTACATTTCCTTACACTCACACTTGCAACACATTGCTCATAGACGATATGCCATACAAAAACATGTTTAACGACCCATATAGTGCTAGTTTTTTGGAATCATTTGACAACATTCATGGGGAAGATCAATATTTATTAGGGTCTATTTTCCTTTACTTGGAAAATTTTCATTTGTTCAGATATGGTGTTCCCACCTTTGTTGAACACAATCCCTTTGGTAGGATTAGATGTATTAATTTAGATAATCTAGGATTTTTTAAATGTTATTTGTGAAATGCAATTGTACTTGTGAACCCACATTTTGTAATAATGTGAAATTGAAATTGAAACAAAAAGTATTTTATTAATTGTTCATCCCCAAATTTTTCTTGTTTGAATGTTTCAAACATTTCCTTTTGAAAAAAAAAATTTAAAATATTTAATTCTATTGTTTGAATGTTGCTTGTAATTTTTGTTTTTAAAACATTTGGTCTTGGCTTAATGGCTTTTGGGTTGAACTCTGCACTCCTACGACGATCTAGTGGTCGCCTAGTGTTCTCGTTCATCTACCTAGTGGTTGCCAAGTCGTGCTATGTGTGTTTTTAGTCCATGTTATTACCAAATTCCTAGTCAAAATTATCCTTCCATATTTTGGATATCAACTTAATTCTTGTAAATTTTGTGTTGGATTAACATCTCCTATGACAAGGATGGAGGCTTCTATTCATTCTTGAATTTTTCTCTGCTCTAACTTATCTTCTCTTCCTTAGGTGCTTGGTGTTGCTCTTTCGAATCCAAAGAGGCGGATTTGAACTTTTCAGCTTCAATTTGCCACAACTAAAAAGTTGTTCATTCTTGGTGTCAATGGTGTCTTTTGTTACTTTCCAAATTGTGCCCTTCTTCAGATGAATCAATGAAAGATTGGGAAGAATTTAGACATAACCAAGTTGGAAATTTGTGTTGGAGTACAACATTTCCTATCTCAAGCATTTGAACATTTTTACATTGTTATTTGGTCATATATGTTGTTAAAAGATGTCTTTGAAATTATACCTTTGTTAATGCCCAAAACTTTCATTGATCAATTTGTGTTTGTTTGGGGACGTGGGCAATGCACTATAACAATGAGTCAATTCACACATTTAGTTTATTATTATTTGAAGGACTTAAATCGAATTCATTCTACATGTAGAGGTCTGCCTTGTGGGGACAAGAATCAAACATTGTTCATTGATGATGAGCTTAGCAAGGCATTTCGAAATCCAAACTAGAGTGGACTTTTCCTTGAGCCATTCAAAAATGTGAGTTATCCAAAAACAAGGTGCAATGTTAGACCTTGCATCTCGGTTGCATTGAAGGGTTTGCCCTTTGCAAAGACGGTTTACGCCCATTTCATAGTTATCATGCAATTTTTGAAACCAATGTTTAGTTCTTGATATCCATCTTATTCTTGGTTCAAAAGTTTGAAAGAAGTTCAAATGGTGATTCGGCAATAATAGAACTTCCTGTAGGTGACGTCCTAAATAAACCCTAAACCCTTGTTTCAGTTATGTTTTCCATGTCTTTGATTTCACATTGGTTCAATTATTTGTTTTTATTTTATATTTTGTTAGTATGAGGTTTGTTGTTTGGGGAATTTCAATTATTCATTTTTATTTGCAGTGGATTCCAATCTTTGTTTGTAGACTACATGAAAGCATTTGTAGTTCTAACTAGTAGAAAATCATGTTGTCGACCGGGTTCTCTATTTAAAGAGGCAAAGAATGTAGTTGCATATTTGACTATTGGTCTAAAAGGTTAAACGATCCCTCAATTTTTGGTTGCTTGTAGAGTTGAATTTCAATTTCAATAGCTCATATTCCAAATTCCTATATGGATGGCAACATAGTTTTTGCTACTCAATGTATTTGTATGAAATCACTAAATTTATAATATTATTTTTTGTGCACTTGAAGTTTACTTTGGTTATCAATTCCAGAGGGTGAAATTCATATTTCATATTTCATAATAAGCAAATTTCTTCCTACTCAAGGTTAAATGTTCAATGTATATGTCTAAATATGTTTCAAGCTAGGACTATGATACCCATTGGTGGCCACTAGACGTTGTTATTTTATAATAAATAATTTTGTTCAATTATTCAATGCCCCCCAAGATTTTATATTCAATTGTCCACCAATAGTTTCTAAGATATAGTAATTGTAGGTATTGTAAATTCTTTTGTTGATACTCTGCAAAATTCAATGACATAAAATTTAGTATATATTTCAAATTGTGTTATTTGATTTTGGCACTGAATTGTTTATTAAATGTTTTGTTGATTTTGGTGGGCACCACGAAAACTTGATGATGTTATGTAATGTTTTAGTTATGCACCCCTCTTTTTAAGGTCTTCTAGTTCTTAAATTCTGGTGGCCACCAAGTTTATTTATTGTCATGTATGTTAATTATTCTAATGGTGCAAATTTTTTCTTATGAAAATTTGTCATTTCAACACTTTGTTTGGTGCCCACCAAGTTGAAGATGTTATTTTATTTATCTTTAATGCTCCAAATTGATTTTTAAAATTTTCAGACTTTTTCAAAGTTTGGAATTAATTAAATATGTGTTCCTACCTACCTACTTCCATAAATTACAACCTACCTACTAAACCTACAAGTTACTCACATGAGCTCCTTGCTTGTTCAAACTTTTTTTTCCCTTTTTACCTTTCCATAAACCTCTTTCATTCACTCCCAAAGGATTCTTACTACTCATTGGAATGGAGATTATGTTCATCAACATTTATTTTTTTACACTTTTATTTTTGGCATGTATGCAAGTCATCTCAAGTGAAGAGAAGATGATAGGACACATTGAACTTCAGCATATTTGATGCAAGATATTATTATAGACAATGAAGTTTATTACACGTGTATAAATTCTATATCCATTTAAATTTGATTTGTATATGTGACATCAACCAATTAAATTTTATTAAACTTTTAGACTTTCTTGATTCTATTTACACAATTGTCTATGGATTCTTACATGTTTCAAATGTCACGGATACTTTAAATGCCCATTAAAAATTTGTATTATTATTTTTTTTCACAATTGTAGAGTGTATTATGATTAAGTTGAATCAATTATTAATGTTCAAGGTTATTTTTTCTAGGCATGGAAAAAGTTGTGAAAACTACATGTCAACCATTTTACAATTACATATCAACTAATTTACAACCACTTTTGAACACACAATTAATTTTCAATTGTTAAATAACTCCATGCCAACTATCTTACAACTACTTTACAACTATCTATAACTTTGACACATGTGAAACATGCATGCACCCATTAGATGCCATGTGGAGTAATTTAATTGGTGCAAATTATTATTTTTGAAAATGTCAATATGATATCTTGATTTATCCATCTGGCAGCATGCAATATATATATGTCAAGGTTTTAAAATGTATCAACAATTGTTAAATTTTCATATTGTACACATGGCACCCATTGTTATTACATTTAGATGGCATACCACCAATGCCCATGTGACATGTGTCATTAATTTTTTTAAGGAATGACAACATAGTTGAAATTTCAACTCCATGCCCCTAAATGAAATGACATGTAGGTGAATGAACTTCATCCATTGATTTGCTAGCATGGACTCCTCAATGTCTAATCACACTTTTTAATTGACACTAACCTTTGTCTAAAATGATAATTTCATTTTTTGTTAAAATATTATCAATCCATTTTTCAATCACAAAATGATACATGGATGTTGTTTTCAACTATGTGTGAAGGTTGACTTGTTGACATTTTTGGTTAGTATTGAAAATGTCATTTGTAATTAAAATCATAGTTGAAAAGTCAAGTTTCAAATGTATAATTTTTCTTGTAATGCAAGTAAAGAGGAATGGAAAAATGTATCTTTGTGAATCTATGTTTGGGTCAAAGCATGATTGGGGTACCCCTTTTGGAACACTAAGAACTCACTTCTAAAACACTTGAATTCATCTTTTTTTTCACTTTTCTTATGACATGTCTTAGATTTCCCCCTTTTTTTTCATGTACCCTAGCAAAATAAACTTGTAGGTTAAATAACCAAATTAGTAGGGTTGGTTTGACTAAGCGTCAAATCAAAATGGCCAATTTGACTAATTGTAAATCATAATGGCCATTGAGTATGGTCAATTTGACTAAGCTTTGGTCATCTTGATGGACCTCTAGCCTTTTTCACCAAATGTTTGGTTTGTCGCATGGTCAAAAATGTCACTTTAATAAAATGTTTTAGTCAAAAGTAACTTGTGTCTTTCATGCCCTAGGCTGTTAGTCAAAATGATCATCCCCTTTTGTCAATGTGGACATTTTAATCAAGTTGAACCTTCTAAAAAATCATGTTTTTTTATAGTGCATGTTGGGGGATCTAGGTTACCAAATCCCATGATTTTATATCTGGCAACCATGTTGGGGATCTAGGTTCCCGCATCCCATGATTTTACATTTAGCAACCATGCTACGGATATAGATTATCAAATCCCATGGTTTTACAAACACCTTAAGTTAGATGTCTTGCAAACACATTAAACCAAAAGTCACATGCATCAAAAGTCCAAGGCAATAGGCCCAAAACTCAATGAATATTCTAAGCCAAGTGCCTTACAACCACCACAACCACCTTCAAACAAATGTCTCCAAAACACATAAAGTCAAATGTTTTAGGGCCCAATGTAATTAACCTTAAGCCATAGAAGCAAGAACATGAGTTGAAGATCAATGTGTGTTGACCAAATGGGCGAACTCATCCTTGGCCGGTACCATTAAAAACCATCTCAAGGAATGGTTAAAGAACCAAAAACAACCAAATCATTTTTCTAGGCCCTTGATTTCACAATTATAAATTATTATTTTTTCGTGTTTTCTCAATTGCATGCACTAATATATGGATTGAATTTATTTGGGAATTAAAAAAATGGAATTAAAAAAATTATATTCCTGATTAAAATGGCCCTTTAAGAAATTGATAGCCTCAACTTTGGAAATTCATAACTCAATCATATTTAATCAATTATATTTCCAAATAAAAAACCTAAAAATAAAATGACTTCCAAATTACCTTAGGAAAAAAATTCATAAAAAAATTAATCACATTCCAAATTTGTGTTCTTGACCAAAAAGTTCAAGGAAAAAAACAAATGTTATGTTCCTAAATTTTTTTCTAAATGCAATGATTAAGAACATCAAAATACATGATAGTTTATATTATTGAGATTTCAAAATCTATGGAACCTAATAAATGCATTCAAAAAACATTTATGAAAATGTTCATTTAAGTGTTTCGTATGAATTTTCAAAGTTTGATGGGTCTAGGAAAATCAAGGTGTGACATTCCTAATGGTACCACCCAAGGATAAGATTGCCCAAATGTTAGACCCTAAATTAAAAAGTTTTGTCCAAGCCAAATGGCTTAGGTGTTTTGGCCTAAGGTTTAAATAATTTGGACATTTTAGCTAAGGGTAAATCATTTTTATATTTTGACTTACGGTGAAAATGTTTTTTGACATCTTGGCCTAAGATTTGTCACTTTTGCTTAGTTATAGAATCATGTCCCAATTAGTTTTTTTTGTGTTCCATACAAATTCTCAAAATAACAGGCTTAAAATAAACTTGTAGCTGAATCCAACGTACATTTTCATAATGTTTCCAACCCATGGGCTTTACCCTTCATCAAACATGTGGTGAAAGTTACCAAAAACCTTTTTTGTGCAATGAATTTTCTCCATTTGTTTTCCCCAAAAAAAAAAAAATTCATCAAAAATTTAAACATATGTAAATAAAAAGGTGTAGGAAGGAAAGGTTTTTCCATTTATTCTTTATACCTACCACTCTTGAGGAATGGCATATATCACTCCTTTTTTCTAGGAAAAATATTCATGAATATAAGATACCTTTGCAATACCTTAGTATTTTATGGTCCATGAAGCTTATCATGCTAACCTCAACACTCAAAAAGTAACAAAGCTTTGTGATGTCTTCCCCTTTGGTTTTTAATGTTATGGGAAGGCCCTTAATTCTACAATGCAAAACACCAAAACTTTTCATTTTATATGTATTCAATAAATGAATAACTTTGCAAAGGAATTTTTTGTTTCTTGAAACTTTCATATCTATTGAGTATCAAAGCAAGATAATGAAAAAAAGAAAAGGGAGGGCATTACATTAGGTAATGCCTTCATATAAAAATGTTCTTGTAAAGATTCCTCATCTCCTACCTCAAGCAAACTTTATTTTAGGCACATCTTGCTCTTGAAGCATTATTATCACATGTCAATCCTTCCTTCATGTGATGGTTTAAAGGATGGACCATTGCCCATTTCCTTTTTGGGTCACAATTTGCTCGAATGTTTAGAAAATACTATCCCACACAACTTTTTGTGTGATTTTTCAAACAAAATACCATATAATGCAATGCTAGGTGTTTTTTAATGAAAATTTGAAATTGCAATAATGTAATATGCAACAAACACATCACAAAAATGTTGAGACATATCCATAATTATGAATATAAGTGGCATTTTGGTAGTATTACAAAAACACCAAATTTGTGTCCCGCTAAATAAATACCTCATACATGTATGAAAATGTTATGTTTATAATTATTTTCTTGAAGAAAAATTGGTGTATTTTTCATCAATATCCATTCAATGCATCCTTTCACCAAATTTTAGGCCCATCCATTAATAATGACTATGCAAACTTCTATATTTGGATCCTTTTGAAACTATTGAAAATTGTCCACATAGGAAAATACCTTATTTTATTAAAAAATGATATGAAACTAATTTTGAAAGTGTTAACAAGGAGGTACTCTAGTGCCACCTTTTTTTTTTTGTTTGGAATTAATCCTCTTAAAGTTGTAATCATATGGTTTATAAAAGGGTTTTAGATTTTTTAAATACCCATAAAAGTGATTTCTTTTCATAAAATGCCAATAATTTTCATATATTTGAACCCAAAGTGGATATACTAATCTCACATGTCATATAGTTTGAATGTTTGAAGATCTTGACATATAAAATTGTGCAATTCATATGTTTAAGTGGGAAGGTTGGTGGAATGTGTAAATTTTTTCTAGCATTTGAAAATACTGAAAGATTGCAAATACATATAAAAAGTTGGGCACCCAAGCAAACCATCACCCCTCTATCTTTATAGATCACATTGATATAGTTTGATAAAAGTATTTAAAACATTTCCAATGAGATGCATGAAAGCCCACACAAATAGTAACAACAATAATAACTATTTCACTTACCACATCATTCATTCTAGCTTTTAAAAACCAAGTTGACCCCAATGAAAATTCCTATTTTGTTTTGCACATTATTGTAGAATGAAAGGTTCAAAAATCAACCTTCATGTCAAGTTCATGACATCATGTCTCCTTTGGACAAGCATCCATGGCATCACTAACACTTTCAATGTTAATTCTTGACCCTAATTCACAAGCTTCCAAATTGAAGAAAGAAAAAAAAGTTGTCACTGAAGAAGAGTGACAATTTTGTTGTTCTTACACAAGACCCAAAGATAGGGAATGGTAAGAAAAGAAACACATTTTGGGACAAGGTGTATGAAGAATACGACAAAAACAAAGCTCCTTGTGGTGTTAAAATATGAACAAGATCAACGAAAACAAAATGGGGGATCATAAAACATGATGTCACCAAGTTTTGTGAGTTTTATGGGTCTTTACACTATTAGAATTCCAGGTTTTTCAAACTGTGCAAGTTGACCAGATGGTTATGTTTGACCACACCACATGTACATTTTGACTAAAGGCCAAGGTTTTGAAAGACATGGGTATCTTTTAACCATTCAATTTCACTGTGATGAATAATTTGACCATATGTCAAATAAACCATATAGTCAACTCAAACAAAAAAAAAACCCCCTTAGTTAAAAAGATAATTGTCTCAATTAATAGGGTTAGTAATAAAAAGGCCATACAAGTACCCTTGGTCAAAAAAACTTTTGTTGTAATAAAAAACCACTTATACTTCCATATAATAAGTAGGTATCATAGGTCTTTTAGTTGTGAATGTTCATGATTTAGTATTTTTTGGCCATTTGCTATCAATTGAAAATTATTCTAGTTGCTACAAGAAAGGGGAAAATGAAAATAAGTTAACTATTCACCAAGGAAATCCATGAAGGCTAAATGTACTAATAATTAGTTATTTTTATTGAAAATATTGTGCAATAACTTACAGAAAGTAAAGTACCTTAATTTAAGGAAAGTAAATGAGTTTACTTTAAATTTACCAAAAAATAATAATTATAATTTACAGAAATTATTTTCCTCTCAATTGTAGAAATTAACCAACTATAAAATTCTAGAATAAAATCTTTATAAATTGTAATAATCAAGTTGTTAAAAATTGGAAAAATTGAGTACCTCAAATTTGTAATAGTTGAAATACTAAAAATAAAAGTATTTAATTTCTTCAAAACTCTAGTAATAAGATTACTGAAAAGTACAATCATTAAATTACTGCAGATTAAAATAACAAAAATACTAGGAAATATGATCATTATATCCACAAAATACATACTAATTAGATTATTGACAAATAAAATATTTAATTCAATGAATTTTATGGTAACTAAACTACTGGAAATGATAATCGTTAAATTACTAAAATTTACAATAATTAGACTACTGGAAATTAATGTTTTTAAATTAGTAAAAATTAAATTACCAAAATTTATTGTAATTAAATTAATAAAAATAAAAATAGTTAAACTACTGTAATTAGGCTACTAAAATAAAAATGATTTAATCACTGTAAATTAATTTCAGTCATTAAATTACTAAACCCTAAATTAATTAAACTATTGAAATTTATAGTAAGTAAATTAGTGTAAATTATAGTAGTTGAGTTTATAGAAACTAAATCATTAAAAGTAAAAATAATGAAATCATTGAAAATTACAATAATTGAATTATTTTAATTTATGGTAATTAAAATACTGAAAATTAGAGTAATGTAATTAGCATGAATTACTGAAATTTATGGTAATGAAATTACTGAAAATTATAGTAAATAAATTTCTGGAATTTAGTCATTAAATTGCTGATATTTTATGGTATTTTGATTATTCAGATTTGTAGTAATTCCATTATTGCAAATTATAGTAAGAAAATTACTACCAATCACATAATTAAATTAGTGAAACTTAAATTACTGAAAAGAACAAGAAATAATTTACTAAATTTTATAATAACTACTATGGATTTGAGTAATTAATTGACACAAAATTAGATTATTGGAAAATATTTTTCTTTGTCAAAAGCAATGGAGCATATGTATAAGTCTTTGTTGAAGTGATGAAAAGTTTTACCTGAATTATTATTTATTTATATTAATCATTATTTTATTATAAATAAAACTTAGGCGAAAAATTATTAGTTACATGATCAAGTCATTACATAATTAAACATTTAGTTAATTAATTGTATCATTTAGAACTTTTACAACTAAAAATTTGGGGAAAGCTTCATTTGTAGTTGTATTTTAACATGCAAGTAAGATGCAACTTGAAAAGTTATCCCATATTCTTTACATTTCATTCTCACTTTGAAAGTTATGTAAAGAAGGGTTGTAGCCTTTCATTATCACGGTAAAATACAATTTTCATTTGGGATGAACCAATCAAAAGTTTGACCCGCAATAAAAATCAAAATGTTTATCATTTTATTTAAATAGGGTTTAGGGTTTAGGACCTAGTCACCTAGGTGGGTAACTAAGTCCTACTTACCTTGGTTGGTAGTTAGGTCTATCTTTTTATTTTGGTAAGTTAAACTAGGTGGGTACCTACATAAGTAAGTATGTAGACCTATTCAACCTATACATACGTACATAGATTATAGGAAACACTATTACAAATCAATGGTTATTTAAGACGTTCAAGTTGATTAATTTGTCATTTTGAATGGACATGTACATTTTGACTAAAGGCTAGGGGCCTGAATGACACATGTATTGTTTGATTTATCAATTTAAGTATAGTGATTAATTTGACTAGATGTATATAGTCAAATTGTATAACCTTGATTAAAATGACTAATGATTTTTAATCAAATTGAACATTTAATTGAAATGGCCAATGATCTTTAGTCAAAATAACCAATGGCCTTTAGTCAAATTGAACATTTTGTCAAGATGGCTAATAATCTTTAATCAAAATGACCAATGGTTTTCAATCAAATTTAACATTTAATCAAGATGGCCAATGATTTAAAAACAAAATAACCAATGATCTTTAATCAAATGGAACGTTTTGTCAAGATGACCAATGATTTTTAATCAAATGTGACATGGTCTACTACCTTATGTATCTACCTCTTACCTACTCACCCAACTATTTACCTAGTTAGTTACTTACCTACCTATTACCCACCCACCCACCTACATACTACTTACCTAACCACCTACCTATTTATTCTACCTTTTCATCTACCTACCAACTACATGAATATTACTTACATCATACCCACCCATTTACCTACTTAAGTTTAACCATTAGGTGTAGCCATTAGGTGTAGTAATGTTAGGTTTAACCATTATGTTTAGCCATTATATACTTTTAGGTTTAGCCACAATATTTGGCATTAGGTTTAACTTCAATTAAACCATTAAATTTTGGCTAGTAGGTATAGTTTAAATTTAACCACAAAGTATAACCATTAGATATAACCTAGGTTTAGTCGATATGTTAAACCATTAAATTTACCCATTAAGATTAACCTATGTTTAGTCATTATGTTTAGCCATTGGGTTTGATCTATATATTTAGCCATTATGTTTAACCAAGTTTTCATCATTATATTTAGCCATTAAATTGATTCATTAGGTTTAACCTATGTTTAACCAAGGTTTAGTCATTATGCTTAACCATTAAATTTAGATACTAGGTTTAGCCTAAGTTTGGCATTATGTTTAATCAAGGTTTAATCATTATGTTTAATCATTAAATTTAGTCATTAAGTTTAACCACTATGTTTAGCCAAGGTTTAATCATTATGTTTAACCACTAAATTTAACCATAAAGTTTAGCCATTAAGTTTATCAATTAACTCTAGCCAAAATTTACCCATGAAATTTAGCCATTAAATTTATCAACTAAGTTTATCCAGAGTTTAGTCATTAAATTTATCAACTAAATTTAGCCAAATTTTAATCACTAAGTTTAACCAAAGTTTAGTTAAATTTAACCATTAAATTTATCAACTAGGTTTAGCTAAAGTTTAACCTTTAAGTTTAATCAAAGTTTAGTCATTAAATTTATCAATTAGGTTTAACCATTAGGTTTAGCCAAAGTTTTCCCATGAAATGTAACCATTAAGTTTATTAACTAGGTTTAGCCATTATGTTAGCCAAGATTTAATCATTATGTTTGGCCACTATATTTAACTGCTAGGTTTAGCCAAAGCTTAATCATTAAATTTATCAACTACATTTAGCCAAAGTTTAATCATTAGGTTTACTCAAAATTTACCCATTAGGTTTACCCAAAATTTAGCCATTAAATTTATTAACTAAGTTTAACCATTATGTTTAGTCAAGGTTTAATCATTATGTTTAGCCATTATATTTAAGTAGTAGGTTTAGCCAAAGTTTAGCCATGAAGCTTAACCATTAAGTTTATACATTAGGTTTATAAAGGTTTAGCCATTATGTTTAACCATTAATGTCGCAACCCCACTTTGGCCAAGTGTGGGGGTGAAGCCCAACACTTGGAAAAGTTGGAGGTTGGGAGTCTTCCGGGACTCCCGAATGTTCAGAGCTCGACAACAAGGGGCAAAACACCTCGCATTGGGGTGTTCTTGGTGTCATT
>Ga0116227_10009199_pt1 | contig 18076 bp, 11 predicted proteins | sample S1TSphgellanicum_FD_89693 | JGI IMG/M metagenome (GOLD analysis project Ga0116227, IMG submission 89693) | Host-associated microbial communities from peat moss isolated from Minnesota, USA - S1T2_Fb - Sphagnum magellanicum MG | ecosystem: Host-associated > Plants > Peat moss > Unclassified... | reverse complement strand
TGGAAATGGAGCACCACCCTGGCGCCAACCGTTGCCCACGCAAGTGAAAAGCCCACCCACACCAGAGCCTGCACCGCTTTCCACCCGTCTATTCCGAAGCGAAAACCCATTTTTTTATCTCCGTGTCTAGCATCGCTTCGACCGCAAGCTGCCGGTCGCCAACGTGATGTGACCCCGCACAAACGGAAATCGTGTCGATGGCCAGCGTGCGCAAATCACCGATTACGGCGACTACATCCTCAACATCAAATTCGGGTAGCACCCCCCGCCGAGCCCAGAGAGCAAATGGAGGCTCTACTTGTTGCTCAAGCTGTAAGAGGCGACGTTGATGAAAGGCGCGCCTGGGGAGCCCAAAGAATGTGGAGTTTACCGGTCTCATCGGTGCGTACCTGCCACTCCCAGGTGCCGTGTTGAAATTCGACGTTATAGATTTCGACCGGAACCGCGTTGCCTTCTTTGCTCAATGTTCTTTCAAATGTCGTCTTCTGCAACGGTCCCAACCTCTCGAACACGCCCTTTAGTCGGGGCATCTGCTCATCGCAGGCAGCCTTGACGTTGGGAGCCATTAAGTCGGCTGGGCACTCGCCGTGAGATTCAGCCAGCATTGCATCAGTCAGCAACGCCTCAAAGTGGAGGGATGGCTGCGCAGCAATAGCGCCGCAGGCTACTAACAAACGCCAACGACAGAGGATTTGCTGACGATGTTCATCTCGATTTCTTCGCCTGATTAATACTCCTAAATCGCTTGTAGCACCTGGCCGTAACTAAAGCAACTTTGCGCTGCAAGGCCTTGTTATCTTTAAGGTAGGCTGAAAAAATGGTCGCCTGTCGCGCCGCGGTTGTAATCATCGAACGACTGCAATCGGGTTTTAGCATGCTGCTCTTCGGAATGCGTCACGGCGCCCCGGCGTGAGCACTCGGAAACGTTTCAGCGGAAACGTCCTGTGGATAAGTGTCATTTCTGTGGATAACTTTCGATCAACGTTGTGTGCGCTCGGCACCGGCCCCGCCTAACGATTGGCCCAAGGCTACGCGCCGGCAAGTGTCGAATCGGACAGAAAGGACCCTCCCCGGTCAGAGCGCGCGTCAACCCTTAACGGCGAGTCAATCCGCGGACGGAATCAACACGATCTTCCCCGTATGACGTTTCAGCAGAAACTCCTGTTGAGCCGCGACGATGTCCTTCAGCGGAAACACGCTCGACACCAGCGGCTTGATCTCGCCGCGCTCGATATAGCCCACGAGATCGGCAAAAACGCCGTGATCCAGCACGGTGCATCCGATCAGCCTCAGATCCTTGAGGTACAGTGTGCGCAAATCGAGCGCCACCGTCGGTCCGCCGATCGCGCCGGCCACGGCGTAGCGCCCGCCGCGACGCAAGACCTCGAGCAACTCGCCGAACGCTCCGCCGCCCACCACGTCGACGACCGCATCGACGCTCTCCCGTCCCAGCGCCTGAAGCAGCGGCGTGTCGCGCTCCAGAACCCGACTCGCGCCCAAGGACGCCACGGCCGCCGCCTTCGACGCACTCGCGAGCGCGACCACGGTGGCGCCCCGGCGCTTCCCCAATTGCACCGCCGCGGATCCGACACCGCCGGAGGCGCCGGTGACCAGCACCGTCTCCCCGGCCTGCAAGTTCAAACGCGTCAACATGTTCTCGGCGGCCGCATAGGAGCACGGAAAGGACGCAAGCTCCACATCGGATAACGCACTCGAGATGGCGTGCGCGTGCGCCGCGGGCGCGCAGGCGAACTGCGCAAAAGCACCGTCGCGTTCGGACCCGAAATAAATCCCACGGTAGCGATTGGGCTCGCCCGGAATGCGAAACACGGGCTCGACCAGCACTCGTTCCCCCACGCGAGCCGGTTCCACACCGGCGCCCACCGCCACGATCCTGCCGCACGCATCGGCGCCTTGAATCCTCGGGAAATGCGGGGCCGCACCGGTCCAACCCGAGTCCGAAGCGTCGTTGACCGCGCGCGAGTACCAGCCGGTGCGTGTGTTGATGTCCGTATTGTTGACGCCAGCCGCACCGACGCGAATCAGCACTTCATTCGGCGCGGGATGAGGGACCGGCACATCGTCGCGAACTTCGAGCTGCTCGAACCCGCCCTGACCCTTGAGAAGTACGGCCTGCATCTTGGTATCCGTAGCCACCATCCCCTCCCCTTTCCTGCATTATGCTGCATCCATGCGAACGCTCGCCGCGTCATTCTGGCTCTCCGTCTCGCTGGCGCTCCCCTGCCAGATCTCCTGTGCCGCCGACGCAGGTCCGGTCGTGATCTCCATTCCCGACGGATTCGACGGGCCGATCCGCAGCGACTCCGCGGGCGGCACGACGACCGGGTGGGTCAAGCGCCGGCCGGGCGCCGAGGGTGGGACGCTGCTGCAAATTTCCGCGATCGATGTGGGCACCTCGCTGGATGGCATCACCCCCGCACAGCGCATCGAGGCCGCGCAGCATTACCTGCTGGAATTCGCGAAGGGACTCGAGCAAAAACTAGGGCATTTCGAATTGGGCGATATCGAGCAGATTTCTCTGGCCGGGCTGCCCGCCGCGCGCGTTCGGTGGACCGCGACCGTCGGCGATGGCGCTGCGATCGGCGTCATGTACTGCGTGCTGGTCGGTCACTCGGTGGTCAGCCTGAACACGCAGGACATCGGCACGGCCATCACACCCGCCATGTACGGCGCGATGAGCGCGATCGAAGGCGTTCGCGTTCGTTGAGTCCCTACGGCCTCATTCGTTGATCGGCAACGGCTGGATGTCGGGCGCTTGCTCCCAGCCGCCGCCGAGCGCCTTGAACACCGTGACCTGATCCGAGGCAAGCGCTTGGCTGGAGGCGGCCAGCGTCGCGTCGGTGTTGACGAGATCCGTCTCCGCGGTCAGCAAATCCAGGTAGCTGATGCGGCCCAACTCAAATCCGGATTGCGCCAGGCCGAAGGCGACCCGGCTCTGATCTCGCGCCTCGAGCAGGGCGGCGTTGCGGTCGAGTTCGTTGCCATACGCCGTCAACGCGGTCTCGGTGTCCTCGAGCGCCTGCAGCACAGCCGCCTGGAAACCGGCGTAAGCAGCCGACGCGGTCGCTCGAGCCTCCCGGACCTCCGCGCGCGCCGCCGCGATGTTCGGGAATGACCAGGTCAGCAAGGGTCCGATCCCATAGCTGAAATCGCGGCGCGACCCCAGACCGCGGAACGAGCTCGACGATGATGCCGCCGATCCGCCGATCGAGACCGTCGGGTACAGATCCGCGGCGGCGACGCCGATTCGCGCGACGTTGGCCGCGAGCTCGCGCTCGGCCTGGCGCACATCCGGGCGCCGTTTGAACAGCGTCGACACATCGCCGATGGGCAGTACTCGCTTGAGCACGGGGGGCGACTTGCACGCGTCGGCTTCCTGGGAGATCTCCTCCGGCGGCCGGCCCGTGAGAACAGCGAGTTCGAACAACGCGGTGCGCCGTTCTCCTTCATAGGTGGGCAGGGTTGCGCGGATCTGCGCCACCAATTCCCGCGCCCGCGCCACATCGAAGTCCGTCGCCGCGCCGGCATTGGCTTGCTGAACCGTGAGTTCGTAACTCTGCGTGACGACGTCGAGCGAGTGCCGCGCCACCTCGAGTTGCTGCGCGTAGGCACAGGCGTTCACGTAGGCGCGCGTGGTTTCCCCGGCGACGCTGATCCGCGCAATGTCCTCCGCTGCCCGCTGCGCCTCGTAGTCGGCTCTGGCCGCTTGGACCGTGCGGCGGATCCGCCCGAACAGATCAACCTCGTAGGAGACGTCCAGACCCACGCTGTAGGTCGCACTCGGGCTCGCGGGACGCAAGTGTTCGAGCTGCTGCGCGAAGGCCGTGTCCGGGGTCACCCCGAATTGCGCACCTGCCGACACAGTGGTCGAGGGGAAAAGTCCGGTTTGTGCGAGGGACAGCGCCGCGCGGGCCTCGGCCAGATTAGCGGCGGCGACCAGCAGATTCTTGTTGTGCGTGAGTGCGGATTGAACCAGCTGATCGATCGCCGGCGTCTCGTAGAGTTGCCACCAATTCGCCGGCGGCAGGTCGGCCGTCGCGACCGCCGGCGTCGACGCGGCGAACTGACCGGTTGCGGGCGCCGGCGCAGCCGGCGGCGCATAGCGAGGGCCCGCGGCGCAGCCGACGAGCGCCGCGGCGACCGCGCCCGCCGCGAGCACGTGGTGCGCGGCAGTGCGCGCCGCGTTCACGGCTCGGAGCCCGTCGGCACCGGCGCCGCCCCGGCCCGCTTGCGGGAAAACGCGTCGTTCAGCCAACGCGTCACCACGTAGAAAACCGGTGTGAAAATCAGTCCGAACAACGTCACGCCGATCATGCCGAAAAAAACCGCGACCCCGAGCGCGCGACGCAGTTCGGAGCCGGCGCCGCTCGCGAACGCCAACGGCACGACGCCCAAGATAAAGGCAAAAGACGTCATCAAGATGGGACGCAGCCGGGTGCGCGCCGCTTCCATCGCCGCCTGGAACCGATCGTGGCCTTTTTCCAGCTCCCCCTGCCGTGCGAACTCGACGATCAGAATCGCGTTCTTTGCCGCGAGGCCGATCAGTACGATGAAGCCGATCTGGGTGAGAATATTGTTGTCCAGGCCCATGATGTTCACGCCCGTGATGGCGGCCAACAGGCACATGGGAACGATCAGGATCACCGCGAGAGGCATGGTGAGGCTCTCGTACAGCGCCGCGAGCAGTAAAAAAACGAGAGTGACGGCCAATCCGAATACCAACGCGGCCGTGTTGCCGGCCGCCTTCTGCTGAAATGCGAGCTCGGTCCATTCATAGTTGAAGCCGGCCGGCAATGTCTTCTCGGCGATGCGTTCCATCGCCGCCATCGTCTCGCCGGTGGAGTAGCCCGGAGGCGTGCTCGCCAGTACCTCTGCGGACGGATACAGCTGATAGCGCAGCACACGGTAAGGACCCGTGATTCGCTTTAGGTTCACCACGGCCCCGAGCGGCATCATCGCGCCACTTGCGGAGCGGGTCTGCAGCTGCAGGATCTCCGCTTCGTCCTGTCGGAACGGCGCGTCCGCCTGCGCATAGACCTCATAGGTGTGATTCAGATAATTGAAATCGTCGATGTAGGTGGAACCCAAGAAGGTCTGCAACGTATCGAACACCGACGCATCCGAAACGCCCAAGTACTCGGCTTTGACCCGGTCTATTTCCGCGTAAATGCGCGGCGTGTTGGTATTGAAAGTCTCATAGGCTCCGCTGATGCTCGGATCCTTGCCGAAGGCTTCGGCGAGCTGCTGAGCAACCTGTTCGAGCTGCCGGTACTCGGTGGCGCCGCTGCGGTTCTCGACGATCATCTTCACGCCGCCTTGAGTGCCGATACCGCGCACCGGCGGCGGGGGCAGGATCCGGATCGCAGCCCCGGGAATCGCGGCGAGAGCCTTCTGCACGTTGGCGATCAGCCCGGGAAGTGTGACTCGGTGTTTCTTGCGGTCCTCGAACGAACTTTCGATCAAATAGGCCTGGCCCGACGCGGAGTTGGTCGTCTGCGTGGTGGCATCGACCCCGGCGTACGCGGACGCGCCGACGATTCCCGCCGTCTTGAGCACCACGGGGATGGCGTTGCGAATCAACTGATCGGTGCGCGCCAGCGACGCGCCGTTCGGCAGCACCGCCGACATGATGACGTTGCCCTGATCTTGCGCCGGGATGAAGCCGACCGGAGTCGCCACGATCCGCCAGCCCGTCAACGCCAGCACACCGGCGTAAATGACCAGCATGAGCACTGCAAGACGCACCAGACGGCCGGTCAGCTTTCCATAGGCTCCCGAGAGCCGGTCGAATCGTGTATTGAAGAAGTTCGCGAAACGCGCGAACGGCCGCGTCCATGCCGATGACGCCTGTCCCTCCTGGTGCTTGGGCTTCAGGATCAGGGCCGCCATCGCCGGCGACAGCGTCACGGACACGATCAGGGAAAATATCGTGGCCGTGGCGATGGTGAGGGCGAACTGCCGGTAGAACTGACCGGATATACCGGCGATGAAAGCCGCGGGGATGAATACCGCCGAGAGTACCAGCGCGATCGCGATCAAGGCGCCGCCCACTTCGTCCATGGTCGCGTGCGCGGCGTCGCGGGGGGACATGCCCTCCTCCAAGTGCCGCTCGACGTTCTCGACCACCACGATGGCATCGTCGACGACGATGCCGATGGACAGCACGAGGCCGAACAGCGACAACGTGTTCAAGGTAAAGCCGGACGCCAGCATGACCGCGAACGTGCCGACCAGCGCAACCGGGATGGCGAGGATGGGAATGATGGCGGCGCGCCAGCTCTGCAAGAACACGATCACCACCACGACCACCAGCAGCAGGGCTTCGAACAGAGTCCGGTACACTTCGTCGATCGACTGGTGGATGTACTCGGTCGGGTTGTAAATGATCTGATAGTCCAATCCCGGCGGGAAACTCGGGCGCAATGACGCCATCAGCTTGATGACTCCGTCGGCGGCTTCCAACGCATTGGTGCCCGGTTGCTGCAGCACGCCGATGGCGCAGGCGGGCTCAGTGGTCGGCGCATTGCGCTCGATGTAGCCCAAGTACGCGTTGGTCGTGTAGGTGGCGGCGCCGAGAGCTACGCGCGCCACATCGGATACGCGGGTGACGCGGTTCTGATCGTCACGCTTGATCACGATGTCGGCAAACTGCTGCGGCGTCACCAGGCGTCCCTCGGCCTGCACCTGTAGCTGAAATGGCGATGGCGAATTGCCGAACGGCGGAGCGCCGATGTTGCCCGCGGCGATCTGCACGTTATGACTGCGCAGCGCCGCGACGATGTCATCGACCGTGAGGTTGCGCGCGGTGGCTTTGTCGGGGTCGATCCAGATGCGGATCGCATAGTCGCGCGCCGCGCGCACCGAGACGTCGCCGACGCCGGGCACTCGCAGCAACGGCGGTTCCACCTGCAGCGTGACGTAGTTCGCGACATACGCCTGATCGAGCGATCCGTCCGGCGAATACATGTGCACGGCCATCAAGATGTCCGGCGAGCTCTTGCGCACGATGATGCCGGTCTGCTGCACCTGTTGCGGCAAGCGCGGCACGGCGGTGGTCACGCGGTCCTGGACCAGCTCCTGCGCCTTGTCCAAATCGGTGCCCAACTTGAAGGTGACGGTGATCTGCAGGTTGCCGTCGCCGGTCGACTGCGAGGACATATAGAGCATGTCCTGCACGCCGTTGATTTGCTCCTCGATGGGATCGGCCACGGTTTCGGCGATGGTCTCCGCCGACGCCCCGGGGTAATTCAGCGTCACGTTGACCGTGGGCGGCACGATATTCGGATACAGTGCCGCGCCCAAGTTCGGATAGGCGATGGCGCCGAGCAAGGTGATCAAAACGGCGATCACGCCCGCGAATATCGGGCGGTCGATCATGAAGTGAAAGAATTTCATTCTTGGGCGCGCTCAGCGCCCCTGATCGGGGAAGGTGGCGGACGCCGGCGGCGGCGTCAGATCCACCGGACTCGGCATCGTGCCGGGCTTGGGCGGCGTAATCTCACCGGCAGTAGTGCCGACCTTGATTCCCACCTTGGCGCGCTGAACCCCGTCGATGACGACTTGCTCATCGGCCTTGACGCCGGATTGAATGACCCGCAAGCCCCCGACGCGCGGACCCAACTTGACTTTGCGCTGCGCGACCTCGCCGTTCGCGTCGACCACGAACACGATCTGGTCGCTCTGCTGGGCAACGATCGCCTCATCGGGAATGAGCAGCCCGTCGTAAGTTCCCGAACCTAAGAGCCGCAGGTGTCCGAACATGCCCGGAGTGAGGATATAGCCGGGGTTCGCCACGATCGCGCGGCCGCGGATGGTGCCCGAATTGGGATCGAGCGTGTTGTCGACGAAATTCATCCGTCCCTTGATGGCGTAATCCGCTTGATCCTGCAGCCGGATCTCTACCGGATTGGCGTAGACCCGCGATTGCTGGCGCACGCCCGTCTGGGCTTGCCGCTCATATTTCAGATAAAAGGATTCCGCGGCATTGAACGTGAAATAGATCGGATCAAGATCGGTGATGTTGGTGAGAATGGTCGAATCCTGCGTCACCAGATTCCCCACCGCGACCCGCCGATCGGACGCCCGTCCGTCGAGCGGCGCGATGACCCGGGTGAATTCGAGATTCAACGCCGCCGTCTGCACGGCGGCGCGGGCCGCGCTCAAGTCCCCGGCCGCCTGTTGCTCGGTGGCGAGACGCGTTTCGTATTCCTGTTCGGCGATGATACGGGCACCCAGCAGTTTCTTGGCGCGGGCGAGTTCGATATCCGCGTTGGCCAGCGCGGAAACCGCGTGCTCCTCCTGTCCGCGCGCCTGATTCAACGCCGCTTGATAGGGCCGCGGATCGATGACGAACAGCACCTGACCCTGATGGACGATCTGGCCGTCATGAAATTCGATCGATTGCAGGTAGCCGCTGACTCTCGGCCGCACGTCAACCGAATTGATGGCCTCGAAGCGGCCCACGTAGTCATCCCAATCCACGATCTTGGTTTGCAGCGGCCTCGATACCACGACCATGGGCGGGGGCGGAGGCGGCGGTTTCTTGGAGGAACAACCGGCAACGGCGACGGCCGCGCAGATCGCCCCCATCCGGATCGAGATTCGCATGGGGTTGGACTTTACAACAGTCGAACGTGTCGTTACCCGGAATTCACCGGCGGTTGCGTGGCTCGCCTCGGCAGCATGCGCTGCAATTCCGGTTCCCGGTCGTACAACTGATGCTTGAGCGCGCCCAGCACATGCAGCAGGAACAACGCATACAAGGCGTAGCCAAACCACGTGTGCAGTTGTCCGAACAGCGTATGCAGCGACTCCTTCAACGCGGGTTCGAGCGAGGCGATTGGCTGGATGCGCGGGAACGGCACGAGGCCGAACAGACGCATGGGATGGGTCGCCGCGTCCTTCCAGGCCGAATCGTGCAGCCATCCGGACAACGGCAACGCGAACATCAAGCCGTACAGCATGAGGTGAACCGCGCCCGCGATACGCCGCTCCCACCGGGCATAGCGGGTGGCGAGCGGCGGGGGCTTGTGCGACAGCCGCCACAACAGCCTGATGAGCACGAGCCCGAGCACCGTGATGCCGATCGATTTGTGCGTGTCGATCACCGGTCGTACTGCTGCATCGGGCAGATGGTCGACCGACAAGGCGAGCCCGATGTTGACCGCCAGCAACAGCGCGATTGCCCAATGCAGGACGACGGCGGTGGTCGTGTAGCGGCCGTGCGCGATTGACATCGCGCGCCGCGCCAACGGCTGCGGCGTCACCGCGCGGTAGGGCCGCCAATCCACCCGGCGCGTGAGCACGGCAATCCAGCCGAGCATCGCGCCGCAATGACGCATCAATTGAAAGCAGAAGGGTTCGGTGAGCGCCGCAAGCGCCGCGAGCAACCGTTCGCGCGCAGTCGAGCGGCGTCCGCTCCACCCGTTGTAGTACTCGAGTGCCCACAACAGAAACGCAAAATCGATGATGAGCTTCACACCGATGACCCACAACACGGGGCCCAACACCGCCTGGCCCCGCAACGCAAAGAAGAGCAGCAGCCCGAATGCGGTGATGCCGAACACCGGTTGCAGCGTGTCGATCACCTTGATCGGCAGCATCAGCCGGCCCACCGCCGCGTAGGCAGGGTTGCCCACCATGTCCCGATGGCGATAAATGGTTTGCAGGAAGCCGCCGAACCAACGGCGCCGCTGCCGCATGAAGGCGCCGAGCGTGCCCGGCGCGTCGGTGAGCGCCGCCGCGCCGGGCAATACCCGCACGCGCCACGGCAATGAATGATCATGCGCATAGCGGTGTAAGCGGTGGATCAATTCGTAATCCTCCACCCACGAGCGCGCATCAAAGCCGCCCACCCGCTGCAAGGCATCGCGGCGGAAGCACGCGAAGGCGCCGGAGACCAGCAGCAGAGCGCCGGCGCGCATCCACGCGACCCGGGCGATGAAGGAGCGCAGATATTCGAACGTCTGAAACCATTCGAACAGCCGTCCGGACACACCGGGTCCGCAGCGCGGCGTGAGCACGCCGCCCGCCGCGACGAGTTCGGGCTCCTGCGTGAAGCGGCGGCGCATCTCGCCGACCGCATCGGCGCGCAGTAGCGTGTCCGCATCCAGCGTGATGATCAGGTCGCTCGATATCAACTCGATCCCGCGATTGAGCGAATCCGCCTTGCCTGAATTCGTCTTGGTGATGGCGTGCACCTGCGGGTACGCCGCGAGCACCGCGCGCGTGTCGTCCTGCGAGCCGTCGTCGACCACCCAGATCTCATCGGCAGGATCATCCTGCGCGAGCAGCGCATCGAGGGTGGCCGGCAGAGCCCGCGCCTCGTTGCGCGCCGAGATGAGCACGGCGATGCTCAAGCGAGGCGACCCGGCCGCAGCGCCGTCGCGCACTTGCGATACGCCGCCGCGCAATTCGCGCGCGACGAAGAAAATGAGCCAGGTGTCGTACGCCACATACAGCAATCCGGCGCTCCACCGTGCGAGGCCATTGAGTTGCCATATTCCGAGGAGGCCCGCCAGCCACAGGATCAGGACGAGGGCAAACAGCGCTGGTCCGATCGGGAACCGCGATCTACCAGCCATACCAATGTCTCGATCTGTCATCCACGTCCCCGTAATGTATATGCAGACCCGCGGACATGGGTTAAGTTCGTCACGCGACTAGGTAGCTTTTCGAAGGAATGCGCGAACCGGATGCGCCCTGCGCCCCACCGTTCCGCAAAGAATCAACCGGTCCATCCCCCGCCGAGCGCGCGGAACGACGCCACGGCCGCCCGCGCTTCACCGGCATTCGCGGCGGCGAGCCGGTCTCTGGCGGCGAGCAGATCGCGGTCGGCGTCCAAGACCTCGAGAAGCGGCAACGCTCCTCCTTGATAGGCGGTTTGCGCTTCTTCCCGCGCGCGCGTCAGCGCAATGATTTCACGCTGCAGGACCTGGGCCTCGGCGCGGCTCTCGATGAATTGCGACAACGCCGCTTCGACGTCCTCGGTCGCTCGCAGCACGGTGCCCCGATAGGCCGCCAACGCTTCCTGGTCGCGTCCGCGGGCGATGGCCACCTCGGCGTCGACGCGGCCGAAATCGAACAACCGCCAGCGCAGTCCGATCAGAGCTCCGCTTTGTTGTGCGGCGGCGGTGAACAGCGAACCGGCATCGACGCTCTCGAAGCCCGCCAACCCGCTGAAGGTCACGTGCGGGTAGTACTCGGCGATGGCGGCTCCGATCCGGGCATTGGCGGCGGCCAGATGCCGCTCCGCGGCGGCAATATCCGGGCGCCGCTGCATCAAGTCAGCCGGCGCGACGCTGCCCACCGGCTGCGGCGCAGTCGGCTGCTCTGCCACGACCGCGAGTTCGCCGTAATGGGTTCCCGCCGGCGTTCCCATGAGCATGTCGAGGCGGTAAATTTCCGCATCGATCGCCGCGCGCAGCGCGGGTTCGAGCGCGCGCACGCGCTCCAGTTCCGCATTCGCCCGCTGCCATTCGCGCTCCGAAGACACGCCCTCACCGAGTCGTAACCGCACCAGGTCGACGAGGCGCGACTGAGTCTCTTCTTGAGATTTCGCCATCGTCAATTGGGCCTGCAGACCGCGAAGTTCCAGGTAGGCATCGGCCGCTTCCGCGGAGAGCGCAATGCGTATCGCCGCCTGAACGGTCTCGGCGGCCTCGGCGTCGGCGCGCGCGGCGTCACGCCGACGACGGACCGAACCGAACAGATCCAGTTCCCAGGATGCCTGCGCCCCCGCCGAATAGGTTTGATAATTGCGCGGCGCGCCGACCGCGTGAGCTATCTGGCCGAGCGGCGAGGTGAGGGAATCCTGTGCACTCGACGCCGATGCGGCGAGTTCTCCCCGGGGTAGTAGCGCCGCACCCGCGAGTGCCGCGGCGGCCCGCGCCTGGGTCACCCGCGCCGCGGCCGCCGCCAGATCCAAATTCTGGGCGAGCGTGCGCTCGATGATTTGCGTGAGCAGGGGATCGTGGAATCCCGCCCACCACCCGCCGTCCGGCGACGTTGCGGGACCCGCAACGATTTCTCCGGCGTTGCGAAAAGTGCGCGGCAATTCCATGGGCGGATGCTGATACGCGGGCCCAACCGCACACGCCGTGAGCGCGGCCAGAGTCACGGTCAACATGAACGGGATCGTGCGGTACATCGCGTGCTCCTCAATGAACATCCGGGGCGTTCGGCGCGCGGGCCGGCGCGCGCGCGAAAGGAACCATCACGAGCGCCGCCGCGAAGATCCACGCCATGAGCCGGAACACATCGTCGAAGGCGAGCGACAAGCCCTGCCGGCCGACGGCCTGGCCGAACAGCCCACGGGCGAGCAGCAGGGCTTGCGCTGAATCCGGTGTCGCCGCGGCCAGACGTTCCGCCAGCCGCGCCACGACGTCGCTCGCCGCATGCGCGCTGTGGCCGAGTGCTTCCCCGAATCGGGCTGTCTCGATGCGCGCGTTGTCGAGCAGCCAGGTATTGACCACCGCAATGCCGATCGCGCCGCCGAGATTGCGCATCAAATTGAAGAGACCGGAGGCCGCCCGCAGCTCCGGACCCTGAAAGGCGGACAAGGCCATCCCGACGCTCGGGACGATGCAGAGCATCACGGCAAGACCGCGGACGGCTTGCGGCCAAAAGAGCTCCGCAAATCCCCATTGCGCCGTCATATGGGAGGTGAGCCAGAGGCTGAACGCGAACAGCGACAGGCCCACCGTGATGACGAGGCGCCGATCGACCGTCTCAGAGAGCCGTGCGGCGATGACGGTGCTCAATAATTGCGCGCAGCCGACGACGAACACCGTCGTGCCGATCTGCAGGCTGTCGTAGCCCCGAACCCGCCCGAGGTAAACCGGTATCAGATAGGTCGAGGAGTAGATGCCGAAGCCGATCACGAGATTGAAGATGCAGGCAAACACGAACGTCGGTTTGCGAAACGGCGAGAGCCGCACGATCGGCGACGCGGAAAAAAAAGATCGCTCGAGAAACAACACAAATGCGACGAACGAGACCCACGCCGCGATCACGATGCGAGGATCGCCGAACCAATCCAAGCGCGGACCCTCCTCGAGAACGTACTCGAGCCCGGCGAGGAAACCCGCCATCGCGATCAGATGGCTCCAGTCGATGCGCCGGAACATCGACACGTCGGCCCGGTCCAGACGGATCAACACACTCGACAAGGTCGCGACCACGATGCCGGGCGCGACGTTGATGAAGAAAATCCAGCGCCATCCGAGCGATTCGGTGACCAAGCCGCCGACCGTGGGGCCGAGAGTCGGGGCGAGCACCGAAACCATGCCGAGAATGGCCGGGATCAGGGCGCGCTGTTTACCCTCGAATAGCGTGAACCCGACGGCGAACACCGTCGGCACCATGGCGCCGCCGGTGAATCCCTGCAGCACGCGGAAGGCGGTCATCGATTGAATGTTCCAGGCGAATCCGCACAGCACGCTGGATAAAGTGAACAGCGCCGCCGACACCGTGAACAGCCAACGCGTCGACATGGCCTGAGCGAGATACGCCGAGAAGGGGATCATCACCAATTCCGCCATCAGATACGCGGTCTGCACCCAACTGATCTCGTCGGGGCCCGCGGACAGGCCCGCTTGCAGGTCGCGCAGCGAGGCCGCAACGATTTGAATGTCGAGCAGCGCCATGAACTGGCCGAACGCCAATACGCCGAAGATCAGGAACTTGCGCGCCGTGGGGAGGGATGCGGGATTCGCAGGGGCCATGATTTTCGCTTGACTATATGATGGTCATCATATTACGATGATCATATGAAGTTTGCAACGAGCCGTTTGCGATGAGTGCAGTCGTCACGCCCGTCGACGGCGGTCCGAAATCGTCGGACGCGGTGGCCGGCGCGGGGGCGAAGGCGCGTGCCGAACTCGCGAGGTGGCGCACGTGGATCGTGTCAGGCATCGCGGCAATCGCCGCGGCGGCCGGGGCGCTCGTCATCCTCGCGCCGGCGAGCAGCGAGAGTACCGATGATGCGTATATCGCGGCGGATGCCACGACGGTCGCGCCGAAGGTTCGGGGCTTGGTCGCCGACATTCTCGTGCGCGACAACCAGCGCGTCCATGCCGGCGATCCCCTGGTCAAAATCGATGCCGAGGAATTCGACGCCAAGCTGGCCACGGCGCAGGCGGACCTGGCCGACGCCGAAGCGGGCGTCGCGGCCGCGCATGCCGCCTTGCGCAGCCTCGATGCGGAGGAGCGTCTCGCGGGCGCCAACGTGACCGCGGCGCAAACTGCGATCAAATCGTCCGACGCGCAGGCCGAGCGAGCCACCGAGGACAGCCGCCGCTACGCGGCGCTGGTGTCGAGCGGGGCGGTCGCACGCCGCGACGCGGACACCTATCGCGCGGCCGCCGTGACGGCTCTGCAAGACGCGGCGCATTCGGTGGCGATGTTGAACGTCGCCAGGGATTCACTGAGCGTGACCGCCGCGAAACGGGCAACGCTCGAGGCCGCATTGCAGAAGGCGAACGCCAACGTGCAGCGAGCCCGAAGCGCGGTCGACCTCGCCCTGCAGGACCAGCGCCATACGCTGATCGTCGCCCCGATCGACGGCGTGGTCGGAAATCGCCAAGTGCAGCAGGGCGACTACGTGCAGCCGGGAACTCGACTGCTCACGCTGGTACCGCTGAACGCCTACTACGTGACTGCCAACTTCAAAGAGACCCAAACCGGCCGAATGCACCCGGGCCAGCATGCCACCGTGCGCGTCGATGCCGTGTCATCGAAGGCGCTCACCGGCGTGGTTGAGAGCCTGGCTCCGGGCTCCGGATCACAATTCGCGCTGCTGCCTTTTGAACCGGGAACCGGAAATTTCACCAAGATCGTCCAGCGCGTCCCGGTGCGGATTCGATTCGATGCGTCACCGGCCGAACTCGAGGCTCTGCGCCCGGGCCTGTCGGTGACCGCCAAGGTCCTGCTCAATCGCGGAGTCGGCGATGCGTTATGACACCGACCAGAAGGAACGCACCCACCGCCAGATCCTCGCCGAGGCAGCGGATGCGATTCGCAGGAAGGGACCGGACCGCGTAGGCGTGGCGGAAGTGATGAACAAGCTCGGATTGACCCACGGCGGGTTCTACGCGCATTTCGCCTCCAAGGACGATCTCATCGCGCAGGCCATCACCTCCATGTTCGATCAGGGATATGGCAATTTCCTGCGCCGGACGGAGGGCCTCGAGCCTCGGCAGGCGCTGGCGGCGTACGTCGATTGGTATCTCTCGCCGGCACACCGGGATGCGCCGAGCGGCGGCTGCCCGCTGGCCGCGGTTTCCGGCGATCTGCCGCGCCTGCCGGAGGCCGCGCGAGTGCGTTATAGCGAAGGAGTGGAACGGCTGGCCGCCGCGCTGGCCCAGTTCTTGAGGAAGCTCAAGGCAGAGAACGCGGAGGCGCTCGCGTTTTCCGCGCTATCGGAAATGGCAGGCACGCTGACTTTCGCGCGCGCGATCCTGGACCGGGGTCGGTCCGATCAGTTACTGAGAGCGTCCCGTCGCATGGTCAAAACACGCTTGGGGCTTTCGCGGCCGGGCGGGGCCGGCTAAATAGAATCCGGCTGCAGACGCGCGCCGCGGAAATCCAGGATCGGCAGCGTCTCCGTGTCCGCGACACTGCCGCGCAACAGCTCGAGAAAGTCATCGCCGGCCATCGGTGCGCCGAGGGCCGCGCCTTGCGCCAGCGGCCTTCCGCGGCGCAGAACGGTCGACAACAGTTCCGGCGATGAAATCCCCGTCGCACACACGACGATGCCAAGTCCGCGCGCGGCGCCCATGATGCCGTCGAACAACAGCGCCTCGGACGACCCGGTGCCGGTGCGGAGCAGCACGTAAGGATCGACGCGAAGTTTCGAGATGGGCAAGGTGGACAGCAAGCGAAGATTGCAATGGGCCGCATTGAACCCATCAATCGCTATGGAAATGCCGGCGTCGCGGACGTGGTTGATCGAGCGCAGTGCAGTCGCGCTCGGGCCGAGTGCCGCCTCCTCCACCTGGAGTTCGAGGAAGCAGGGCGGCAGTTCACTCTCGGCGAGAATTTTCTGCACCAGCGGCACGAACGCAGCATTGATCAGAGCGCGCTGCGACACCGGCACGCCGATCGGGAAATCATGCCCGATGACTTTGAGCCACGCGCGCTGCAGTCGACAAGCCTCGTTCAGGCGGCGCTCGACGAGCGTCAGTCCAAGTCCGGCGGCCTCGATCTCCGCCGCGAGCAGGGTCGCCGGCCGAAACGCGTGCGGCCCGGGAATGCAGAGCAGTGCCTCGACTCCGGCGACCTGACCGGTCTGCAGGTCGATCTGCGGCTGATAGCGAAACACGGCGTTGCAGGTTGCGAGGCGGGCGCGCAGTCGTATTTGCGATGAGCCGAATCCGGCGCTCGACGGGGCGGCAAGATCGCCGGACAAGGATTTCGCAGGCTCCGCGGCCCGCGGTTGGCCGTCTTGCGGCCCGCTCGACCACATGACATGGCGGCTGCGGCGCTGCAAGAGTCCGGTCGACGCAAAGGCGGCGGCGACGCAAGTGGCGACGATCAGCGAAAGCCACGAGAGTTGCGCAAACCAGACGCGGCGCAGCTCATCCTGCGCGAAAACTGCGGGTTGAGCGCCCGCCATGCCGACCGCGGTGCGCGCCGCGCGAGCAGCCGGACAGAGCAGCGAGAAACACGCGGCAATCAGCACAGCTCGTCTCGGCGTGGATCCCAATTTCGCCAAGCTACTCACCGGCGGTCGGTCTACGATTCACTCAGCGTATCAAACACCCGTATTCGGTCTGTCTGGGACCGTACAGATGGCACCCAGCCGGGCAAATATTTTTTCCGATCAGAACGCCCGGACGGTGCCGCGCGGTACGAATCGGCCCATGCCTTCCCGACCCAACCACTGCGGCCCGTCGACGATCAGATTCCCGCGGAGGTATACCTTCTCCACCCGGCCGCGCAAGCTGCGGCCCTCGAGCAGCGTATAGTCGCAGTTGCTGTGCAGCGCCTCGGCACGAATGACCTGGCTGGCGTTGGGATCGAACAGCACCACGTCCGCATCGCTGCCGACTGCGATGGTGCCCTTCCGTGGAAACAAGCCGAATAGTTTGGCCGGCGTGGTGGCGGTGAGCTGCACGAAACGATTGAGCGACAGCTTGCCCTGCATCACGCCGATATCGAACAGGCTCACCAATCGGGTTTCGATGCCGGGCGCGCCATTCGGGATCAGCGAGAAATCCTCCTTGCCGCGCTGCTTTTGCAGCCGGTAGCCCAAATGCCCTTCCTTCATGCAGAACGGGCAATGATCGGTCGCGATCACCTGCAGATCGTCGTAGCGCAGCGCGCGCCACAGGTGTTTTTGATCCTCGGGGGTGCGCAGCGGCGGGGTCATGACGAACTTGGCGATCTCGAACTCGTCGCTCGAATACACCGAGTCGTCGAACAATAAATAGTGCGGACAGGTCTCTGCGAACACCGGGATGCCTTCGTCCCGCGCGGTGACGATGTGCTTCAGCGCCTGGTTCGAGGACACGTGCACGAAGTAAATCGACGCCTCCGCGAGTTCCGCCAGGCGGATGCCGCGGTGCGTGGCTTCGCCCTCCATCACGGCGGGCCGGGTCAGCGCGTGGTAACGCGGCGAGGTGTGTCCCGCGGCGAGCGCCTCCTGGATGAGAAAGTCGATCACCGTGCCGTTCTCGGCATGCAAGGCCAGCATGCCGCCATCCGCGCCCACCTGGCGCAGCATGCGAAAGATTGCCGCATCGTCGGCCATCATCACACCGGGATACGCCATGAACATCTTGAAGCTGGTCACGCCCTCGTGGCGCATGGCGTGGCGCACGTCGGCGAGCACCTGGCTGTCGACGCGCGTCACGATGACGTGCAGACCGTAGTCGATGCTGACCTGGGGTTCGGCGCTCGCCTGGGCCCGTGCAAGGGCTCCGAGCGGGGAATCGGTCGCCGTCTGCAGCGCGAAGTCGACCACCGTGGTCGTGCCGCCGAAGGCGGCGGCCTTGGTGCCGCTCGCAAAGGTATCGCAGGTGATGGTGGGTCCGATCCGGTTCTCCATGTGCAC
>Ga0116227_10009197_pt1 | contig 18080 bp, 18 predicted proteins | sample S1TSphgellanicum_FD_89693 | JGI IMG/M metagenome (GOLD analysis project Ga0116227, IMG submission 89693) | Host-associated microbial communities from peat moss isolated from Minnesota, USA - S1T2_Fb - Sphagnum magellanicum MG | ecosystem: Host-associated > Plants > Peat moss > Unclassified... | reverse complement strand
CCAACTGCGTTACTCATGCTGTAGAGCTGTGATGTACCTGTGAGCACGGTCACGGGATAGCTGGAGAAGTATGATGGAAAGCTCCTGTAATCACAGAAGCCTAATGGAAAGATGCCCTAAGTATTGATCAAGCATTGCAATGCATTGACGGGTCACGGCTTTGCGATTTCGAGTAATGGTTTAGCTTACGTACCGTATCACATCGCCAGCTTTTCCTCCAAAACATGCCCTGTTTAGTGTGAGATAATACTGGCGGGTAAGGTGCAGATCATCACGAAAAATACTACCGTAATACGGCAGATCGGTCAAGGATATCGCGGATACGAAAGGGTTGGATTGGGAGGAATCTCGTAGAAGGCAGAGAAATGTGACATTAGCTTGAGACGCATAGCTAATCTCCCTATACGTGCCTGTATTGGCATTTTCGAAGGTGACATTGGCGACGATAGTCTGGTCTATTGCCATCTGGAAGGTTGGAAGCGTGGCAGTGGTAGGGTTGTCGTACGCGCCGTAGAAGAAAGTTGCTTTGATCAGGTAAACCGTGTTTGCCGAGACTGGCAAGGTGTAACAGTTCTTGGCGCGAGAGTCAGGGAAATATCTCAGGGTATTGAGTTCAGGGAAGTCCGGAACGTCGGCGGCAACGGCTGCGTTTACTCCAGTTGTGATATACGGAGCATCAGACACCCATGTTATCCCCGTGTTTGTGTCCACAGAACTGGGCGTTGTGGATCCACAGTCAATATGGAGAGTAGTCAATGGTGCAGCTGCCAAGAAAATAAACTAGAAACTTGTTAACCATATAGCGTTTTTGCATCTTCTTTGGATACAACCGAGCAGCTCCAGAATCAGTTCTCCACATGCTCCAGACAGTCAAAACTTTAAACAAATTGCGAAGCCGCTCATGTTAGCAAATCTCAGGCATGTAGGGCCAGGCCTACTGTTGCACTGAACTCGATCTCGAACGCAAATTTCTATTCTGTTTCTAGTTCAGAGTTATCAGAAACGATGTGTACAAATCTGATCACTAACCATTTTGTGCCGATGCAGATTGACTGGATAACATGAGCGCGTTTCAAGTTCAGAGTTATCAGAAACGATGTGTACAAATCTGATCACTAACCATTTTGTGCCGATGCAGATTGACTGGATAACATGAGCGCAGTAAACAGTTGTAGTAAGGCGATCGGCTGCGACCATATTGCAGTTGAGATGACACGAATATTTCCCATGGGACGCCTGCAGTCCATGGCAGCAGCTGTCATCCGGCCGGAGTCCTGAAAAGAATAATGCATGACCTGAGCAGCTGCGCACATGAAAGAAGTTCTATGAAAATTATGCCCTTGGTTGTGGTTCGGAGGTTGTTCTCTTCATTCTTGGCAAAGTGTATTTTCCTGTTTGTTCCACACACACACAAACACACACACAAAGAAATTTTTGAATGAAATCTGTTTGCATGCAGCAAGGAAAACTAATTCAGGAATGCATACAATTTGTTAAAGAGCTACAGATGAGAACTTCAAAGTCATGGATTTCTAACCGGCTTGAAAAACCCATACCTATGTAAGAAAGAATCAGGAGTTCCACATGTGCAGCAGCAGTGTGACCACAAAGGTCACAAGCCTTACGGCCGCACTCCTAATAGACCAGATTGATTGTATTGTAGGTAGCTAGGGGCTGGCTGCACACCGCCTTAGCTGTACCACTGCAATCCGGGGCCGCAACAGCTAAGCTTAGACACTCATCTAGTTCCAAGGCATGGGTATCTTACTTGATCCCTGATTTTCATCTGGGGCCCTGAACCTCGACTTCTTAACGCGTCTTCGTGGGAGCCATCAACTCCCACCGATTCTCTCACAGATCTACCTTTCTGCCTCTGTTTTCACACCAAGAAGCTGGACGGGGGTCCTCTGGAGCAGCGGCACCACAAGCAGGATCTGGACTTTAAGAGTTGACTTGCAGAGTGTTGAGTTTAAGAGAGAAACGGCATGTCTCAAATCGTTGCATCCCAAAATATGGAATCTGCTAGGGAACACACTTGCCTTCTGCTAGGTGACAAAATACTGTAATTTATTCCAAAGTCAAAGTGTGGGCCGGTCTAGGAGCTGGGTAAAATGTCAAAAGGCAGCAAAATTTAAAATTTAAAATTGCAAAAAACAGAGAAAGGTGATTGTGTAGGTTTTCAGTCCGCCAGAAGTGAGGAAAGAACAAAAGTAAGCATCACAGATTTATATACCATAGCCTAGTAGGGTAAGTTTCGACATCGACAAAATGAATAATTTTTTTCCCAAAAAATCAATTCCTTTCTAAAAATTTGAAATTATTGAATTTTCCATGATCTATTATGATATTGTCAGATGAGTCGTGAAATTATTCAGAGTGTAGCCTATCATAATTATGATGATTTCAACATCAACTTCATATCTTCACAAAATTTGATTTTACTATTTTGAGGATTATTTAATGATGAAACTGACCTTAGGGTAAGGTACTTTGTTTTCATTCCATAGTTAGGATGTTTAAAGATCTGGCTAGAACCCAGATTTGGCTAAATTTTCCCAAGGATGATCACCACTTTGGCTACAAACAAAAATAATTCCCCAAAGAAACACTTCAAAACGCAGGCAGGTCCAGCGTCTCAAAAATGGTATACCTGGCTGGTTGTTTGTTTGATGATGCTAAATTAGGCGGTGCTGCTAAAAAATGGTTTCTCACCTAGTGCCCATTTTGTGTGCCTATCCGAGTGCCCTCCAAATATAGGATTCAATCGGAGCTCAACGAGCCTGTAGTATAAAAAATCCAAACAAACTGATTTTATCAATGACGGTTCATACACACGTCCATACATACCAGATGGAAGCTGCGCAAGCTACAGCAAAATTCACAGGATTGAATATTAATTATCAGGTTTTAATTAACTATAGACTAAGATACTAGCCAGACTGTTTCCAGACAACAGAGTCCACCTTGCCCAACTCTATCTGGGATCATGGCACATGATCAGTATGGATAGAAACGTAGCAATTGAGATTACTATATTTGGAGGGCACCCTATATCCACAAATATGCCTTCCACAAAAGAGGAGGCATCAATATTTTGCACCTACGCCCTAAGAGTGGGAGGGATATATATTTCAGACTATTATTGTGCAGCAAATAAGAATCTGAACTCTGATCTGTCCCATGCTTTCTAGTAGTGGGAGCCCACCCACCAGTTGATTTCCACTTTACCTGTACTAGCTCACTGTAAAGTGTTTTGCAAGTTGTTTGGGCATTCAATCATTATTTTAAAATACCATAATCTACCATTTCCCACTGAGATATAACCTAAGAGTAGCATCCAGCTGGGAGGGCCAGAGTGAACCAGCGCCCACGAATGCACCACCATGGATGATTGTGGACAGGACACTTCTTTTCAGCTAGTTCTTGTTCCCCAACTAGGGTTCTAAAAATGTGCCAGGGGTTCTAAGACTGGGAATTGTCCACCTCGATGGCCTTGAAAGGGGAAGAGGGGATGGTGTGTTGGTGATTGCTGGGTCACACCCTCGCATCTGGAGGTGCTTATACCATTTGCTAAGACATGGTCAAGCTAGCCTGTGATCTACACTACTATTGATAAGATTCATAATCGGCCCTAAATCCAGCCCTATTTAGTCAATTAACATGGGTGAAATTTGCAAGCTGCTTTCAATGTGATGGCTTCAACTGTTCCAATATTAAGCTTGTTGGCTTAATTAGTGGGCTCACAGCGCACTACAATGGCTGCATCCTTTTGCTCAATTGCAGGTTCGTTTACTCTTTCCATGAAGAGAAAGTGATCAAGATACAACAATCCTTTGCAGGAATCTCAACACTCTGATTGGTTGTCTGATTAGTTGTCAGGTCTCCAGTTACAACCCATAGAAGAAAAACCCTGTAGATGAAAATCAAGGATGGGAACCCATCCAGCAAAGGTACAAGGCAAATGAGAACAGAAGTAGACACAACCTAAAGCGAGAACAGAAGCAAAAAATCAACAAAAATCAGGTAAAGACCAGTGTTGGGCGGTTCTCACTTTTTTTAAAGAACTGTTGGTTCTGGTTTTTGGGGGCAGGTTTTAAGAACTGCCTTGATTGTTAAATTTGTTTTTCTCATTCTGAGAACTGCCCTGGTTTTCACAAGTTCAGAAAAAATCTGGTTAGATGATTTTCAGGGTTAGCAGTATTCACAAATTTTTGAACCGTCGATTTTCAGGGATGGTTTTCACAAGTCGATTCTCACAAATCATGGTTTCTTGTTTTATATGTATAAATATAATTTATTTGGGTTTTTTGGTGTTTGTTTTCTTACAAATCAGTTTGTTTTTGGCATGAAACTCAATTTAGCAGCAAATTTGGTGCTAAACTGAGTTTGCCCTGTCCTATCTTTTCGTGAACGCTTTCAACTAATCACTGCTGCTGCTATGTGTACTGTAGCTATAAATGTTCTCGAGCGTGGTGCATTTAATGCTGAGTCACAGTATTTCATACCCTTATTTAATAGAATTTCATGACTTTCTGCAGAACATCCAACAGGCAATGAAGCATCAAATGGCGGTTGCAACTCAGGCCCAACAGGGCGATGACTTTCAAGATAACTTTAATATTTATTTTTAAATTTTTACCATTAGAACCGGACCTTTCCCAACATGTGAGAACCAAGAACCGGTCCGGTTTTCAAATTGGATGCCAGGTGAGAGCCTGGGCGGTTTTCACTGAACGGTTTTCATAAGGCGTGAGAACCTTCAGTCCGGTTCTCAATGATAACCGGGATGAAAACCGACGCCGGTTTTCAGCCAATGGGTGAGAACCACCCAATACTGGGAATGACCCTATGCAAAGAAGACCCATAAGCTTCCACCTTCATGTCATTCAGATTACTGTGGAAGGTATGCTTTGGGCTGTCAATGCCCCCAATGACTCTCTAACCCTTGGCTGCTTGGATGAACAAGTTTCATAATTGCTTTTTGTGTGGATGAAAAGAGGACATTTTCATTCTCACAAGGAATGGTTAATTAGGTTTGGTGACCAGTAAGAGGGATCTGGTCACTGGAAATAATTGAGGTGGCTGACAGTTACTGGGAATCAACATTTTTTTACCTTTGAATTTTCACCAAAAGGTTTGGATGGCATGTGGGTGTGTGAAGATTGAGTAGGAAGTTTTGAAAAAAAAATCAAGCCCTTTTGCCAAATCCACAAAGATTGTGGATTTAGGCCACAAGAAGGCCACAATCGTTGATTCCCTAGAGAACCCAATTCAACCATAGATGGTTGGAAATGGAGGGGCTAGATTTACATTATAAAATTTTAGGGTTTGCAACAAATCACCTTCTTGTGTCTTCCATTTGTTTTTATTGCGATCTTCATGATTCAAAATTTCATTGCCTCTACATAATAGATTGTTGATTCCTGCCATTTTGATTTTTTAAAGTCCGTCGCCCCACCATTAGTGCATTGGAAACTACAATGTCCTTGAGATTTTCTCATGATTTTGTTAAATAACAAAGTTCAAATTGGCGGTCACAAGTTCAAAGAGGCATGTTGTGTAAGATGACTTAATAACTTTATTTGTGCATTGTCATTCACCTATGCATCCCCACATTGTGCATTTAAAATGCTCATAGGTGTTCATCGTTCAAATGTTCTAATTTGTGTTCATAGTGTTCATTACCTATTGAAAGAATGGAAACCTAAAAGATTTGAATCCCAAACTTAGAAAAATTAAAATTTGGAAAAAAATAATAGAAAAAAGTTTGAAGACAAGAAAATCAAACCAAGGGAAAAAGACAAGAGGATAAAAACAAAGTCAAAGGAGTCACCTTAATGAGTGGACACTTTTTAAAATTACATTTTTATATGTTTGAAAGATCACAAGGGAAACATAATAGTTTAAATTGTCATAATTTTTTTTGAAATATTTTTCATTAATTACAAAGTTTACATCTTCAAAGTTTGATACAAATCAAAAATGTTTTTACATGTTCAAAGCACTCAAACCTAGAGAGTGGATAGTCCTTGTTTTTTTCAAATGTCTTTTTTTCTTCCCAAATGTGCACCATTCCTTTTGAAAATTGAAAAGGAATTTAAATTGATGATTAGAAGGGCAAAAGGATTTGAATTGATGAAAATTGTTTTTATAACCCATTTGAACACATTTGGTTCAAAAATGTTTTTGACCTTAAAAATTATGGATTTCAAAAATGTGATTTAAACAAAAGTTGTTCATAATTATATGAAAGAGGGCATGAATGCATAATATACATGATATAAAATCAATTTATAATCAAAATATATTTATATTTTAAATGAAATGTTAAATGGAGTATCCGAAATTCTAAATTTAAGTTATAAACCAACACAAAAATGATACATGTCATGTGAAGTCCTTGGAAAAGGACTTTTACCTTTGTCCCCCTTGGTTCCTTTGATCATGTTTTCACCCAAGAGACTCAAAAAGACAAAAAAAAGATTAGGATTAAAATAAAATAAAAAGCAAAAAAGATGACGGAAAAAAAAAAAATGAAGGAAATGAAAGATAAAATAAAGATGAAAAATTAGAGGAAAACAAAAATGGAAGACAAACAAAAAAAAATTCAAGATTTGGAAAAGGAAAAACAAAATATAAAAGAAAGATGAAAAATGAAAGAAAAATGAGAAAAAATAAATAAATAAAGATTTGAAAAAAAATTTGTAATTCAAAAAGAAGAAAAACAAAAAAAAGAAACAAAAAAAAATAAGATTCAGAAAAAGAAAAAAGACAAGAAACATAAAGAAATAGAAGAGATTGGATTTTAAAAGAAAAAAAGTTGAAAAAAATGAGAAAAAGATAAAAGACTTTAAGAACAAAGAAAAGACATAAAACATATTGGGATTTGGAAAGAGAGAGGAAGACAAGAGACTTTTAGAATCCAGAAAAAATAAAATAAAATAAAAAATCAAGATTCAAAATGCAAGAGAAATGAGAAAATTTGAGACAAAAACAAAAAAAAACCAAAGAATTTAGAATCTACTACTTGTAGCTTTCATAACAGTCCAATGACAAAATCTTTTGCAATGTAAATTTTTTTAATGCAATTAAACATTCTCAATAATCCCGAAAAAATTAGTTTAATGGGTTTGGTTGAAATATGGTAGATTTTATGCATGCACAAATGTTGAAAAAAATTTAAATGTGGTGGCTAGGGCAAGTTTTGTCTCTTTAAGTGCAAATGAAATTACATTATTAATAACCAATCATGGATATCAATTCATATGTATGTGATGCAAGCATGGACAAGAGTACCTATCCTTCTCACATTATAGCATGTTGTTCAAGGTGGAAATGCAAAAATCAAGCCCTTATGACTACTAAATCCCTCCATACTCAAAGGTTCATTTGTTTTGATGTAGATGGAATCTTGTTTTTCTAAGGTTGCCACATTGGAATGACAACACAATTGAAGGATAAACATTTTTTTTACATGATGGGGTAGTATTGTATGGCTCATAGAACAAACCTTGTTATGCAAGTTTTGTCTAATCATGGTGGCAAAGTTGGAGGAATTGTTCCAATCATTGTATTCCTATTTCTCAAATTCCTTTAAACAACACAACTAGTTAGGTGGCTCAAAAGTGGCATTTGAAAGTCCATAATCTAACACTAATGATTTTTTTTGCAATTTTAATAATTATCAAACCATAAATCCTATAATTATCCCAATGTTTTTTTTCATAAATATTAATAAACCGACCTATGAATATCCCTAAACATGTGATTGATAAAAAGTTTTATAAAAAATATTAAAATATTTAATATGAAATGAATTTTCAAGGATAAAAACTTACAACAATCATATCATTTTTAAAAAATTAAAATTACAAATATATATATATTAGGAATGTTTCAATGCACTTCATTAATAAATTCTTTGTTTGATCATGTTTTATTATTTATTTTTATTTTGACACTACTTCGACATTTTTTGAATTCATATTTTTCATTTCTTCTATGTGATAAATTTAATGTTGTCATTTCAAATGTCCATTACAAGTCCAAAATCTTCTTAAAATTCATCCAAATTTTTTATAATGATTCCCATTAAAGTTTATGACAACATGAATAATTTAAAAATTGAAAATGTTAATTTTGAATATGGTTTTAAATTTTATGTTTATATGTAATCCAAAAAATTACAAGTGTGGTAGTCCAAATTGTCCACCTATTCATGTTTTCACCCTTAAAGTTCCCAAGATTGTGGAAACAAAAGGATTAAAGATCTTAAAAAATGTCAAAACATGATGGATATCAATGTTGGAGCCTTTGAAAAATGTTTTGGTTCAATACAAGACATTGATTGTCAAAATGTCACAAAATAGCCCTGTAATTGTTCAAACAAAGTTAAATTTTGATTTCCTTTGTGATATTCACACATTGTTGACCTTGTTTTGTTTATTACCATTATTGGAATCTATTAGTGCTTTGATCAAATTTTCCCAAGAAAGGATGTTTTCATTTCAAATTTTGTGATTAGTGTAAAAGTTTTTCATGTTGACCTTTTTATAATGTACTCAAATCCTATGACCAACTACCAATGTGAACATTTCTAAATCTTTTGCAATGTTATGAAAAACACTTCAAACACAATCACCCAAAATTGGGTTACATATCATTACTACAAATCATGGTTATTTTTACCAAAAAAATTGGTCAAAAAGGACCTAAAAGTGAAATTGGTTAACTTGATGAAGGTGCCATTTTGGACAAGTCGATTTCAACACTGTCCATTGTGACCAATGGCCTTTTTGACTAACTATACCTTGTCATTTTGACTAGTAAGTGATTAACAAATTGACTAATTATTTGAATAATAGACAATGGACCATTTGATTGCGTCAATTTTATACCTAAATTAAAATCATTTTTTAATTATTATTTAAAAAATTAATATGTAGGTAAGTAGGTAGGTAGTAAATAGGTCTAGGTAGTTTGAAAAACGGTATTAGATAGGTAGGTGCTAGCCTAGCCTAGCCTAGCCTAATCAATTTAACTTAACATAACTTAACTTCATCGAACTACTTGAATCTAACCTACCTACCCTAGCCATTTAAACATGCACATAGGTTGTAAATATAAGGAATTGAACCCCAAACCTTTACAATGATAAACCAAGTCCTCACAATGGACTACACCATCAAAGATGTTCAACTACTATTAACTTTTTTATTTCATATTTTTGTTTCACATCATTAAACATAATGGCAAAACCTAGGTGACAACTAATAGCTAAACTTAATGACTTAAAATAATGGTTAAACTTAATGGCTAAATTTAATGATATAAAATAATGGCCAAACCTAGTGACTAAACTTAGTGATTTAAAATAATGGCTAAACCTAGTAGTTAAATTTAGTGATTTCAAATAATGGTTAAACCTAATGACTTTGGCTAAACCTAATGATTTAAAGTAATGACTAAACTTAATGATTTAACGTAATGACTAAACTTAATGATTTAACGTAATGACTAAACTTAATGACTTAAAGTAATGGTTGAACTAAATGACTTAAAGTAATGGGGTCCATTCATAGTTGGAGTACCAAAAATGGGAAAAAAACCTTAAGGACTTTTTTAAATTACCTTTTACAAATAATATTTACATGAAACAAACTTAAGAGAGAAAAATTGAATAATCCAGTATAAGATAATGCATATGTTAATGGTCATTTTTCACAATCATACATAATTGTGTATGAATACTTAAGTTTAATGCCATAAATGCAAAAAATCTTAGAAATTCCCAATATGAATTTTAATGGACAACCAAACATGATTTTTGGCATGTTTATTTCCTTCACATGTGACTCACATTTAAAGTTAGACATTTTGAACCCATTGAACATAATTTTTTTATCAAATGGTTTAAAAAATGAGTCTATTACCTTGCAACCCTTTCCTCCAAAATTTCAAGATTTTAAACTTTTTGATTTGGTTTTTCATCAAGTTCATCCAATGAAAACATGTACTTTCATAAAAGGGAACACGTTTTTGTTGTACAAAAAATTTGAAATCAATTGTATGATTTTATGCCTTCTTTTTTATTACTTATATATATATATATATATATAACACGTGATTCCTTTAATTTACAGGATTCAAAAGGACATTAACATAGTATCCAAATTATGTTAAAATATTTTTATTGATTTAAGAAAACATCACTTTATCCATTGGCATATAGCAATCCACTACAATTATAATAATGTAAAATAAACAAAAATCCAAAATTGTCTTTTGTAATCATTTTTCAATTACACTTCTTTTTGGTAGCCAATCATAAATGGACCCAATGGTTAAACATAATGGCTAAACCTCATGAATTAAAGTAATGATTAAACCTAGTGACTTTGGTTAAACCTAGTGACTTAAAATTAATGATTAAACATAATGGATAAATTTAATGATTTAAAGTTAATGGATAAACATAATGGGTAAACCTCATGACTTAAAGTAATGATTAAACCTAAGGATTTAAAATAATGGCTAAACATAATGGTTAAACCTAATGACTTAAAGTAATGGCTAAACTTAATGGTTAAACTTAATGATTATAGTAATGATTAAATTTAATGACCATAGTAATGACTTAAAGTAATAACTAAACTAATGGTTAAATTAATGATTTAAAATAATTAATGGTTGAACTTAGTGCTAAAACCTAATGGCTAAATTTAGTGATTTAAAATAATGGCTAAACCTAGTGGTTAATTTAACAACTTAAAATAATGGTTAAATATAGTGGTTAAATTTAATGATTTCAAATAATGACTACACATAATGGCTAAATTTAGTGACTTAAAGTAATAACTAAACATAATGGCTTCTAATGGCTAAATATAATGACTTAAAAAATAATAGTTGCACTTAATGGTTAAATCTAATGATTAAATTTAGTGATTTAAAGTATTGGTTAAACATAATGGTTAAACCTAATTGTTTAATTTAGTGACTTGAAGTAATGGTTAAACACAATGGCTAAATTTAGTTATTAAACTTAGTGACTTAAAATAATGGTTAAACATAATGGATAAACTTTGGTTAAATCTAGTGATTAAATCTAATGGTTAAACTTAATGTCTAAATTTCATAGTTAAACATAGTGATTAAACTTATAATTAGTGGCCAAACTTAGGCTATACTTCATGGCCAAATTTAATGGTTCAACTTAAACTAAACTTAATGCCAAATCTAGTGGTTAAACATAATGGTTAAACTTAATGGCTAAATTTAAATTAAACATAATGGTTACATGTAATGGCTAAATTAAGTAAATAAGTGGTTGGATATGTAAGTAGATAATATGTAAATAGGTAAGTGAGAAGCTATAAATATAGTTAGGTAGGTAAGTAACTAGTTAAATAAATGGATGGATGCATAAGTAAGAAGTAAATATATAGGGTAGTAGACTATGTCATATCTGATTAAAAATCAATGTTATCTTGACTAAATGTTCAACTTAATTAAAGACCATTGGTCATTTTCATTAAAAATCATTAGCTATGTTAATTAATTATTCAACTTAATTAAAGACCATTGACCATTTTGATTGAAGTTGTATAACTTGATTATGTGTATCTAGTCAAATAAACTACTATAGTCAGTTGATTAATCAACAAATACATGTGTCATTCAAACCTTTAGCCTTTAGTCAAATGCACATGTCCATTAGTCACAAATGACAATTTGAACCCTTAAAAAACCATTGTAATAATGGATCTTGACAATAGTTCCAAAAAAAATAATCGAATGGTTGGTCATAATTAACAAGTTCACATTTTCAATGTAATTGTTACAATTAATGAACCAACATGTAGAGATGTTATTATGGCATCCATTGGACAAATGAAAGGTCAATGTTTTGATGTAATTAAAATGCTTATGATTTGACAAATGTCTTTAAGCATTATGTATGCAAAATTTTGGATGCATTTTTGTTGCAACCCTACTTTGAGAGAATGTGAAGATGAAATTCACACTCCCGAAATGGGGATTTGGGAGTCCTCCGAGACTCCTGAAATTTTAGAATTCGATTACAGGGGTCAAAACACTTCGCATTTGGATGTTATTTATATCATTGGAAAGCTATGAAAGTGCAAATGTCGAAAATGGGCTTGCATGGGCCATTTGGACATCTACAACATTTGTTATGGCAAAAAGAAAGGTCAGGAGTCAAACTAGCATTTTGATTCTCAACCACTAAAAATCGGGAATCAACCCGACCTTAGTGCATGTAAGTGAAGTGCAATACACCATTGAAAAGCTCTCTTGAAAAACTACAAGTTTGCTTTAGACCTCATCCTAATCGAAGGTCTAAGCAAAGAATTATGACCTTGCAAAGTCCCGGGAGTCCAAACCGGGACAGTTTTGAGACTCCTCCTTGGGAGTCCCGAGACAAAAAGCCATTCGGATGTAGGTGCTGCGGAGAGACGTAAAGAATACTATATGGGAGAAGGTGGTGGCTTCCCCCAAGTCCAAGCTATAATGAGTCTTGTGAGTCCAAGCCGTGGTGAGTTTTGTGAATCCAGAATTGCCCATGGCTTGTCCTAGCACTAAAGGTGTTCTAGAAAATGAACTAACCAACTTGTTGGTTGGTTGGATGCACGTTCGAGTAAATAACTAAAGTTTGTCACTCTTCCTAGTCCCATCTCAGAGCTTCAGCATGCCCCTTTACCCCTTCTAGTGTTGAGAGCTAAAAGCATGCCCCGAGTTCCTCACAATTCTATTGTTTGAGTACCTTAATCCCATCTTGGGTCTAACTAAGAACATGGGAGCATGTCAATTTTGATGTTGATTCTTCTTTCTTTTTGTGCCTTGGTATTATCACAAAACATTATTGTCAATTGAAAAATGTGAAACCTTTAGTGTTGGAAATTTGAAAACCTTTTGAATGTTAACATTTTGGGATTATAGATGTCCATGTTTAAATTCACTATGAAAACACAAGCTCCCAAGGCCATGGTTGAACCATTTGATGCCAATCCAACGATTGAATTTTGCATTGTAATAAACACCAATGAAGTGTTAATTCAAAGACTAAATGAATACTTGAAATTATTTAAAATAACTAGTGTTGGACATATATCATTTTTTTATGATATCTGCTAGATAAGGATTATCAACCAAAATGATTTATCCAAACCGGATATATATGTTTTTTAAAAATTCCAATTTAAATATCTAGGTCAGATATCAATCTATCATATATCTATTGTTGTTTATTAGTTAGATATTGGTTTTGGATATCAACAACTTGGATTTCACATATTTTGTAAAAAAAATGCCATTATGATTTTTAAAAAATAAATATCAAAGTGAAAAAAATGAACAATAAAATATAAAAAGAATGAATTAATTACATGTCTACAATATCATCTCTATCAAAAAATCCTTCAACCTCTTCCAATTCCTCTTCTAACTTTACATTAACTTTTATGAATTCAACCAAATTGGTTAAAAACGAACATACCCTAGGGTTGTTTGGCCCATTTTTGCACACAAAGATGAGTGTTTTAGGTTATTTATTGGCAAATGACATCTCCTAAGGTTTGTAAGGATATTACTAACCCAAAAAAAATATCCTTTTTGTCTTTATCTGAGCCATGCCCAATATTTACTGGGTTAAAAATGCAACTATAGGAAACGTTGATTCATGTGTAGCCCACCAATTCAAAGGGTACTTGATATCTTTTATATTAAGATATCTTTTAACTAAATCAAACTTTTGCCTCACTAACTTTTTGGAATGTTCACTTGTCTCTGAGATCATTTCAAAAATGTTAATGTCAGAGTTTTCATCACTTGCTATTTTTGCCACAGATTTAAAATTACTCAAAGGTTGCAAAAATTGATAGGTATTCAAAACCATAATGAAAAAGGTTTTCTTGTCATATTCCTCAACAATAGCAACTCCTAGTTCCTTACCAACAACATAAATTTAATCTAGGGTTCTTGTATTTTAGATCTAACGTTAATGTAAACATATCATGAGATTTTCTTTCATCAAACTTTTTAAGAAAAGAAAAAAAACATCCAAAACATTATAGACCACTTTTTTATGTTGGAAGCTAACATCTAACGCAATAACAACCACAACATTATCTTCCATTAAATTATTTAAAAAAGGATTTTTTTTGTTCTTCTTTTAATTTACAACTCATGGTTATGGCTCCAAACAACTCATTAATCAAAAGCCAATGACCCTTAGATTGGTTCATAACACAAGCACTAACCATTAGAAAAAAGGACTTGATAATCAAGTTTTTAAAAATATCCCAAAAAAGGGGAGGAGGGTTTTAGTTAGATATTTGAATTGTGTTTTGCCTATTATAATGTAAAGTTATAGAGCTACATGAAAAAGCAAAGTTTTTTGGAACAAAATGGATTTGCTAACAAACTTACAATTTCAACAAATTAAACATGTAGATATATAATTGATTTAAAAATTGCAAACAAAGCACCAAAAATTGAATATTTGAAAATAATGAAAAAATTACCTTGTCTTTACTAGAGTATTTAACTTTCTAGGTTGAATTTAAAAATTTATGCAAGCTTATTCCATTCTTACCTTCCTTTCCTAAACTTTTTTGGCCATGTTATGTAATCCTTTTTTGCAAATCTACTTAAGCAGATTTAATGGCAACATGTTTCAAGCCTTTGCAAACTTTTTCATCAACAGTCACATGCTATCATGCTTTTAGAAATGCATGTTTAAAGCAAGTTCCTTAATAACTTTCCTCAAGTCTTAATGCCTCATAATTCACAACTAATTTCAAGACAATTGTCATACTATTGATATTAGATCCCTCATTCTTAACATAAACTAAATTTATTTTTTTCAAACCATATGTATCAAAAAGTTCAGTCAAGTTTTTAGCAAGAGTTTGCCTAGTTGTTTCACAGGTTTCAAAGAATTCAATGGTGACATATTTGGGTTGCTGATCAGTTCCTAAGAAATTAATGACCAAGGCAAAAATGTCATGTGCCCTTTTGGACATCCAAAGATTAAAGCTTGATGTAATTCTTGTATAGTCATCTAACAAAGGTAAAACATATTTTTGTTTAGTATATTCTATCAAACTCATCAAAACATCATTTGAAAAGTTTTTTTGAAATGGAAATTCCACTTGAGGACATATATGCATACAAAGCCTCTTCAACCATACATTTTCAACAAACTATATTGGTAAGTTATTTTTGATAACCAATAGATTAAGATCTTCCAAAAATTATTGTTGTTCAACATCATTTTGTTTATAAGGGTTTTTGGCAAACAAAGAAATTAAAGATTGATGACCTAGATATGCTTGGACAATTTTTAATTAGTTGTTTTTCCACACTTCCTTTCAAAAAACTTTGACCTCTTCTTCAAAGTTTTCTTGTTTTGTAATAAAATATTAAACCTTTCCTTGACTTTATTATTTTATTGTACATGGTTTAATAGGTTTAGGATAGCAAAGAAAACATTTCATTAATTGATGACATTTGTTATCTATTTTTTTATTACCATTCACACAATAAACTAACCAACATAATGCATTTATGTTGTGGCCTTTCAATTTTTTCTTTTGATTCATTAACTTCTCCAATTACAATTTTGTTATTTTTGTTTCATTTTTTGGCACAACTCTAAAAGAAGGAGGTTTGTTTTCTTTCTCCAAATTTCATACCTGCATCTAAACAAACAAAGATACAAAACTTAAAAATAAACATTTTATTTTTGTCATACTAAATATTTAAAGCACCAAAAAGTTTGAGAAAGAAAATAGAAAAAGCTACTAAATACAAACCACATAAAAATAGAAAAAAAAGAAAAACTAAAATATGCAACATAAACAAGAGAAAAGTAAAAGCAAAAAAATTATAAAAAATGAATGGAAAATATGAAACAAGCAAAGGGAAATATAATAAAATAATTTTAAAAGATGAAAAAAGAAAAATAAATTATAAAAAAGAAGAAACAAAACGAAGAGCCAAACAAAATAATAAAAACTTATAGTAATAAAAAATACTATACTTGAAAAAAAAAAATGACTTTCGTATTTTTTCTCCAAACTCCAAATTTGCATCCAAATAAAAAAAATACAAAAGTGAAAAATAAACACTTTATTTTTATTGTACTAAATATATTAAAAACCACAAAAGATTTGAAGAAGAAAATAGAAAAGAAAAAACACATAAAAATAAAAAAAGATGAAAACAGAAAAATAAAATAAAAAATGAAACAAACATAAATAAGAGAAATTTTTAAAAAATCATAAAAAAGGAGTGGAGACAAATGAAAGAAACAAAAGGAAATATAATAAAACACAATTTTTTAAAAACAGATTTAAAAAATAAAAAATAAAATAGAAAGCGAAAAAAAGTTTAAAAAATTATAACAATGAAAAAAAATACTTGAAAAAGAATGTGGTTTGTTTTAATTCTTCAAACTTGAAACCTACATCCAACTAAACAAAAATGAATCCAGGTCAAGGTGCAAAGTTGATTCAAAATAAACAAAAGACACACCTTACTTCAAAAAAATGAAAAATGAAAAAAAAGAAAGAAAAGGGGGGGAAAAAAAAATAAATTACTTCAAACGTTGCAACAACTTGCAAGAGGGCAGGAAGTAAGTAGAGTGTGAAACTAAAGCAAGGAAAAGAGAGAGAAAGAAAAGAAGAAGGAAAAAGTAAGTAGAGTGAGAATGAAAAAGGATTATAAACGCGAACTGTGGTTTTTTTATCCTCTCCTAGCAACAATGTTAAGTTGTGGCAACTGCAAACTACATCTTTTTTCTTTTTAAAAACTTAGTTACTAACCTAACATAGCTACTAACTTGATATCCTAATCCACATTTGGATCTGATATTCGGCCCAATATCAAGATCTTTATATTTAACATAACCTTTGAATATCACAAAACAAGATATTACATAAATGATATTCAACAAGTCAAATATCAACTTGAATATCATCCAATGTGATATAGGTTCAATATCAAAGGTGATATTCAGATTAATATCTGGGGTGAATATCCACATATTCCGAATATCAGCCCATCACTGGAAATAACCAATGTTTTAGTGCTTGGATTTGTAAATGATGAACATACTTTCTCTATTATTGTATTCATGAAGGACAAATTGCGAAATCAATTAAACTAACACTTGGACACAATTATGCGCATGTTTGTAGAAAGAGTGAAATTGGAAAGGTCAAAAGGTGCAAGTTGGTGCTGCCATTTAAGAACTCATGTTCATTCCATGTCGGTGTCTTGAATCCTAGGTCTTAATGTTTTTGTTTTCCATGATTAGAGAAACGAGCATTATTTCATCATGAATTTTATTGACATTTGGGTGTATGCGTGACACTTTGAATTGCACGGAGCAAAGTCTAATATCAAACTAGGGTTTGACTCCTTAAAGGTGTTTGTGTTTAGTTTGTAAGTTTACAGTTTTGAACATGGATGTCAATTTCCGTGTTTCTTTTTCAAACCTTTCAGCAATGGAGCCACATTCTCTACTGACGTTTTGGGTCGTTGCCAGTTAGACTTACTTGAAAAAATTTGTGGATGCTACTTCAACTTATTCCCAAAAAAAATGAATAGTCACTTTGGGCATTTTGAAACATCGTGTGTTTGCCAAAAATTGACTCTACAAATGATCAAGAAGCCACCTAATATCCTCTGCCAAAATTACATAAGAAGCCAGTTAAGCATATCATAGGGCTGTCCTATTGCCATTCACTCTCTATGATTGAAGCAAGTTGCATTCCCTGTTTTGTTCTTCAAGATCTGATCATGCCTATTTTGTTGCCCACTGGATCATTATTGCAGCAAAAATTCCACAATGTCAAACAGGAAAAAGAAAAGTATGGGGAAGGACAAGTCCCTTTTTGAGGTATCACCAGCTACTATGAAAAAGGTTTGAAAATATTTATTAATACTAGACTACTGGCCAGTCACACATAGTAAGTAACACTTGGTGAACATTCCTCAACAAATGTGGGACCACATGAAAACTACAAAGTTTTCATAGTCTCTCTCTCCCTCTT
>Ga0116227_10009196_pt1 | contig 18081 bp, 16 predicted proteins | sample S1TSphgellanicum_FD_89693 | JGI IMG/M metagenome (GOLD analysis project Ga0116227, IMG submission 89693) | Host-associated microbial communities from peat moss isolated from Minnesota, USA - S1T2_Fb - Sphagnum magellanicum MG | ecosystem: Host-associated > Plants > Peat moss > Unclassified... | reverse complement strand
TGTGCATTAGCATTGGTGATACCAAATTTGAGTAGCTAATGACTCTATTCTCAATAAACAAGCAATTTTGGCTGGGTAAAACAACTAAAATTGTAAATTTTGTTACACGATTCAACACTTCTGGTTAGTAGTCAATCAATTTAAGTACTTGAGCAGAATTAATTACACAAACTCTGGGCTGGAATCCTTTATCCAGTCTAGATCAGACTAGATATTAGTTTGTAAATATTTCTGCTCGGTTACTTACAGTAGTTGAAAATAAAAACCATCGCCGTCCCGATGTCGTCATCTTCATCAACGGTCTCCCCATCGCCGTTATTGAACTCAAAAACGCCGCAGATGAAACTGCCACTTTAAAAGGTGCATTCAACCAACTGCAAACCTATAAAAACGATATCCCCTGTTTATTCCCCTATAACGAAATCCTCGTCATCTCCGACGGTACTTATGCCAGAGTCGTCACATTAACCGCAGATTGGGAACGATTTATGCCCTGGTGTTCCATAGACGGTAAAGATATTATCCCCCAGGGCAAACGCATCTTATTTGTTAACAGTTTAGTAAGCTTGATTGAAACTATAAAGAAAACTGAACTTTTTCCTCAGATACTTAAAATTAATCGAGAATGTATTGGGGTTTAACTCAGGTTGACTCAGGTAGAAAAATCACGCTCGGTAATTTTTGGTACCAATTTTTTCAGTTCGTGCTATACTCTAAAGGGTTTGGCGCTTTACTTTTAAAATCGCGCTTGAGGTTAATAGGCAAAGTTTTTTGCCCAGACAAAAGTACAGAAATCAGACGTTTTTATTATAACTATTTGTGTTTGTCCAAAGTCCAATCAGGTAACATGCCCAAAAATACCCTACAGAGACGCACATCCTGCAAATGGTAAAACACGAGCTTAACTAGCGGGGAATTAACCCTAATATTCAGTAACTATAAATGTCCTCAGCAAGGGAATTTAGTTTATGTTAACACTTTATCATTCAGTAATTTCTCCCAATTCTCGCAGGGTCTGGATTACACTCCTAGAAAAGGGACTTGAGTTTAAATTGGTAGAGATTAAATTAGATGGGGAGCAATTTAAACCAGAGTTTTTAGCGATTAGCCCTTTCCATCACGTCCCCGTTTTAGTAGATGATGGTTTCAATGTCATCGAGTCTTTGGCAATACTAGACTATATAGAGGCGAAATACCCCATACCAGCAATGTTGCCTCTAAATAGTCAGGATCTAGCGATCGCACGGATGGTACAACTAGTGACAGTCAATGAGTTGAACCCATCGCTGATTCCGCTGTCTGCGGAGATACTTGACTTACCTGGAGGAAACCCCGAAAAAATTGCCCAGGCCAAGCAGAAAGTTTCCACAGTCCTAAATTTATTTGAGAGTCTGCTAGATGAGCACCCGTTCTTTGGCAGTCAAAGCCTGACCCTAGCTGATGTTGTCGCCGGAACCGTTGTTCCTTGGTTACGAAGAAGCAGCATTGCTTTTAGTGACTACCCAAAACTGAATGCTTGGGTAGATCGCTTAGTTACACGTTCGTCCTGGCAAACTACGGAAGTTCCCATAGAAGTACTCAAGGCTCGGATGTCAGCAAGGATGTAGAGACGTTAAGCGTCACGTCCCCACATTCTCAACTTAACCTCTAACTTGCTGGGCCCAAATCCGAGTGGGTAGTCCCCAAACGTAAATAAACCCTTCAGCCGCTTTGTGATCAAATTGGTCTTCGGCTCCGTAGGTTGACAATTCAGAACTGTATAGAGAATTGTCACTCCAACGACCAACTATTGTGGCACTGCCCTTGAAAAGCTTCACCCGCACAACACCGGACACACGCTCTTGGGTGTTTTGAATAAAGGCATCGAGGGCGGTTTTGAGGGGACTGTACCATAGACCGTTGTAGACTAGCTTGGTATAAGTGTCCTCAATTCCCCGCTTATACTGGCTAACATCTGCTGTTAGGGTCAGGCTTTCTAAATCTCGATGGGCTTGAATTAGCACCAACATAGCTGGTGATTCGTAGATTTCCCGTGACTTGATCCCTACTAAGCGGTTTTCAATCATGTCAATCCGACCAATGCCATGATTACCGACAATCTGGTTGAGTTGTTCAATTAACTGCACGGGATTTTTGGCTCTACCGTTGAGGGTGGTAGGAATACCACGAATAAAGCCAATTTCTATATATTCTGGCTCGTGGGGAGTCTCAGCGATCGCTTTGGTCATTTGATAGATTTCCTCAGGCGGTTCCGCTGCTGGATCTTCCAAGACCCCAGCTTCAATACTCCGACCAAGTAAATTCTTATCAATACTGTAGGGAGAAGATTTCTTCACTGGTGCTGGGATACCAAATCGCTCCCCGTATGCGATAGTCTGCTCACGACTCATTCCCCATTCCCGCGCTGGTGCTAGGATTTTCAGTTGGGGGTTGAGGGCTGCACAGGAGACATCAAATCGCACTTGATCGTTACCTTTACCAGTACAACCATGGGCGATGGCATCGGCATTGTATTCAGCTGCGGCTTCGACTAATATCTTGGCAATCAGTGGACGAGCTAGGGCAGTTCCCAAAGGATAGCGATTTTCATATAGAGCATTGGCTTGAATTGCGGCAAAGGCATAATCTTTGACAAAACTCTCCCTCACGTCAATTACCAAAGACTCCCTTGCACCCGATTTAAGAGCTTTTTCACGAATGGGTTCTAATTCGTCCCCCTGACCTAAATCTGCTGCTAGTGTAATGACCTCTTCTACACCCCACTCATGCATCAAGTAGGGGATACACACAGAGGTATCCACTCCTCCAGAATATGCCAATACAACTTTTTTGGCGCGACCCATTAGTTTCTCCACTTAGGAAAACAAAGCATGAGTCATTATTATATCTAAACTCGATTCCTAAGCAATCATAGAAACACACGGTAAGTGGGAAACTCAGTTCTTTAGACCTGAGACGGAAACGACTCGGCGACTTTAGTCGCAGTGCTGAGGGGGTGACAACCTTTCTGAGATCCTTCTCAAGTCATGAAATGATACATCTCAAATTTAGTCCTTATTGCGTCTATTCTCAAGAGCTAAAGGATAAAAGCCTGATTATTTCGTGGAATTTATTGTGGAATGGTTTTGATATTTTCAGAGGTAATACGTCTGAAAATTTTGTCCTATAAGGTTTTGAGGTATGTTTGTCACCCCGTCAGGTCGCAGTGAATCTTTTTTAGTCATCCATTACCGCTTTGGGGCTGTTTGATCTGGCGTACCAATGTAATTGCACTTTCAATGAGACAATTACCGTTCCAAATCTTACAACCCTGTACGCATAATGGTTTCGCTCCAAAGAGCCTCCCTTTCGGGGTGATGTTAGCTATGTGCAAAGCACACGCTTCGCGAATGACTTTTGTTTTAGGTTGGTACTGTTCCAAACGACACTAGTTTAACCCAAAAGGAACAGTTTAATCGTTTGGTTCTAGAGCAAGGGATAGCAAGGCAAACCCTTTGTAGGTCTTTAACTCTTGCCTTAAACGATAGTACGCGAGGTACTGTGAGTTGGGCCAGATTTGGACTTTTTCAAGCCCCCGGCTGCTTCCGTGGGTTTCTGACATCCCTGTGAATCGCCGAATAAAGTTATAACCTATTGCGAACCAGGGTTTCAATCGTTTTTAGTCCAAACAGGTGCAAGAATATGGATGGCATTTAGAAACTCGCCATTCTCTCCTCTGTGCCACTTTATATAATATTATTTATCATGGGTTAAGACGCGAGTATATCATTGTGGGAAAGACTGTGTTTTTCAGTGTCGTCATACCAACTTACAATCGTCAACAGATTTTAGAAAAGTGCCTCCTAGCTCTGGAAATGCAGAATTTTCAAGCTATAGTTAGTGGCTATGAAATTGTCCTAGTAGATGATGGCTCCACCGATGGGACTTTAGATTGGTTAGCTGCAAATCAAGCACAGTTTCCCCATGTACGCTCCTTTCAGCAGGATCACGCTGGCCCGGCAGCCGCACGGAATTTAGGGGTGGAAAAAGCATTAGGGGACACGATCATTTTTATTGACAGTGATTTAGTCGTCCTGCAGAACTTCCTGCAAGCTCATGCAGAGGCAATATTACAGGGACAGCAAAAATTAGGTAGCGATCGCGTTTTCACCTACGGTGCAGTGATTAACACTTGTAACTTTACAAACCCCACTGCTGAACCTTATAAAGTTACGGATTTTTCCGCTGCTTTTTTTGCCACAGGTAATGTGGCAATTGCTAAACATTGGTTAGAAAAAGCAGGTTTGTTTGACACCAGCTTTCAACTCTATGGTTGGGAAGACTTAGAACTAGGTGTCAGACTCAAACAACTAGGCTTAAAACTGATTAAATGTCCTGCTGCTGTTGGCTACCACTGGCATCCACCCTTTAATTTAGAGCAAATAAATAGCTTGATTGATAAAGAAATTCAACGGGGACGGATGGGAGTATTATTTTATCAAAAGCATCCAACTTGGGAAGTACGAATGATGATCCAAATGACTTGGTTTCATCGGTTGCTTTGGGGTATTCTTTCTCTAGGTGGCAGACTCAATGAACGGACAATGGCACCATTGCTCCAATTTTTAATTGACCGAGGTAAACCACAATTAGCTTTAGAAATTGCCCGAATTTTCCTCAATTGGTACAACGTTCAGGGTGTGTACGCAGCATATTCTCAGCTTTTACAGAGCACTTGACGCATTTTCTGCATATTGGCTGGTAGCTCAAAGTTCATGGCTTGTTGAATGAAAATTGAGGGGATGGGAATATTTGGGGTGGCTTGCACTGTGTAGGTGAGTAAAGTCCCATCACCACAATCTTGGAATTTCAAATTGGCATGGAAGTCTTCAAACGTTCCCTTTTCCATCTGGAATTGAACTTCGTGTCCCAGTACCTCCACAACTCTGAGGTGAATTTCCACCTGTGCAGTGAAAAAAATAAAAGCTTTTTGTGCTGTTTGATACAAGTATTTGACTTCACCTGTGGATAAAACTTCGCTTTGAGTAATGTCAGGGAAATATTGTACCCAACGGGGGTAGTCAGTGACTTGCTGCCATACCAATGATCGTACTAAGGGTAAATACATCCAAGCAGTGACAGCACCTCCCCAGTGAGTGTGCGATCGCGTTTTTACCAGAATCTCTCCTTGCATGAGTGATTTATGCTTGTCTGGACTCCAAGCCATTTCTAAACCTTGAATATTTGAGTCTAAGATATAAGACATATCGTGAATTTACTCCGGGGAGTAGAAAACTTGAAGAGACAACCAACGTATGTTCCTGAAGAGAAGCGAAGTCTAACTTACGTAAATTTTATTTACAGTCGGATTGAGCAATTCTCCGGATGGATCTTTTTCTAGATAAGAATCTCAGTGTAAATCAATTTAAATCTATATAATACTACTTTAGTGAAAAATAAATGGAGTTTGTTAAACATAGAATGACATAAACAAGATAGAAACGCAAGCCCAGTGTTTTTCTTCGTATTTGTTAAAGTCAAGAGGTAGAACTAGATGAGTAAATCTTCCTTAAATCACAGATTAGAGTATATTTTTGGCATCCTCCTGGGGTTGGGAATAGCCATTTGGGTACTCCGAGGGTTTGAGATTCTAACTTTCATTCCTGGTGGTATTATTTTATTGTTGTTCTTACTAGCACTGGCTGTAGCGATCGTCAATTATCTTCGGAAGATATGGTGGCGCTTCTAATAACCAATTTAAAATAAGGAGAAGTAAAATGGCAAATTACTTATGCACAGTTTGCAGCTACGTATACGATCCAGACATAGGTGATCCCGATGGTGGGATAGAACCAGGAATAGCCTTTGAAGATATCCCGGATGATTGGGTATGTCCAGTTTGCGGAGCAACAAAAGCAGATTTTGAATTGGTGGAGACCTAGACATTTACAGTGTTGCATAAGATCAAGTCTTACAACTTTTGCTTAAAATGTCCGGAAGAACCGAATAAACCATCCTGCTGTTGGCGCTACTCCCTTGATTTTAGATTAGTTTGCTATACTCTGCACGGTTTAGCGCTTTACTTTTAAAATCGCGCTTGAGGTTACAGGCAAAGTTTTTCTGCCCAGGCAAAAGTCCAGAAATCAGCCGTTTTTAGTATAACCTAAAATTGAGCCAAATTCTCTATTTCCGAATACAGATAATTTATTTTAATTGAAAATAGGTAATACCAAAATGATCAATAGTCAACCGTCTAGTCTAGAGAAAATCCCCAAGTGGTTATATTTTTTAGTTATCTTCATAATCGTTCTAGGAATATGTTTTAGATTTACAAATATAGATAAGTAAATTTACTGAGGGGATGAAACTTTTACCTCAATTAGAATCTCTGGATACAGATCTTCAGAGATAGAGCAAGCACTTTTTAGTAGAAAGCAAAATCTTTGGCAACTAGTAGAGAAATAACATCTAACGTATCGCTCAGGGGAAAATTCACGAATGGTTTGTCGGTGGGATAATAGTTGCAAGCATCTTCAAGTGGCATAGACATGATCGACAAAAAGCGTAAAATCAGATTTCTCTATCCGCTGATTTCGTCAATAAGCGGTGCTTAATGCAATAAGATGCGGGACACCCTGTATTGGGGTACGAAATCAATTTTGGATTAAAATTGGTATTAATAATCTGACTCTCTGAATTTTAAATTACCAAAAATGCCTTATCTTACTTCTGTCAGGGACATATATTCCCTGATTGCTGAATATACCCAAGCGACAACCCTATGGATAGACACAGAAGTAGCTGACTATAAAAGTCGTAATCCCAAATTGTCGCTAATTCAGATATTAGATCGCCCTCAAGATATGAGCGGCAATTATGTTTACCTCTTGGATGTCTTAGAACAACCGGAAGTCGTCACGGAGTTGATCGAAAAAATCCTCGTCAACCCAGCTATTGAAAAAGTGTTTCATAATGCTAGCTATGACCTAAAATTTCTAGGTGGTAAGGAGGCGAAAAATATTACTTGCACTTTGGAAATGGCTAAGAAAATCCCTTATTATCTCCTCCCATTACCTAATTATAAACTCCAAACACTGGCTACAGTACTTTGTCAATTCAATAACATTGATAAACAACAACAAATAAGCGACTGGGGAAAGCGGCCTTTAAGTGAAGAACAGATAGAATATGCTTACTTAGACTGTATTTATCTAGCTCAGGTACACGCACATTTATTAGGATTACAAGCCAAGATTACCCCCAATCCAGCTAGAGAAGATTTAGCAAGTCTAACGCAGAAATATCTGCAAATAGAAGCACAAAGAAAGCTTGTAAATTCAGAATATGAGCATTTACAAGAGCGAATTAAAAAAGCTATGCAGGTACAAAATTTATCGGAGACAACCTATTGTAAACTAACTAGCTACGAGCGCAAAACAGTAAAAGCTAATTTTGCCGAATTAACCAAGCTAGTTGAAACTGAAGGCATTGATTTAGATTTTCCTATTACCCTGACGGAGAAACTGCAGAAGGACTTAGGCATAAATCTAGAAAAAATAGCTGTAGATATTGAAAAAAGTATCACCTACCGAATAACTACCAAAACCGAGGAAGAGAATATTTGAATTATTGACCTGAAACCTCTACCAAAAGATGGAATTACTCTAGAGTCAGAGAATTAACTAGATTTTGGCGCTAATTCCCTGTAGGTATAATGACGGTTTATGGGAAATTATGAAATGGTGGTTATTTATACAAAATAAAAAAGAGGTAAGGAGAGCTTGGACCATAGCTTTGTTAAGTATTTTGGTGGGAACTAGCAGTATTTCTTGCAGTAACAGCAAAGATGTATTGATGACAGAAATAGGAGTTAGTCCCGTAAATCACCGTCTAGCTAAAACCTCGAAAGCTGGAAATTTTTATATTCAGGGACAGGATCAGTACCTCAATGGCAATTCCCAAGCTGCCATAGCTGCCTATAGTCAGGCAATTAGACTGAATCCTAACTATGCTGAGGCTTATAAGAGTCGGGGACTAGCGTATTTTGATAACGGTAACAAAGAAGCGGCAATTGCCGATTATAGCCAAGCATTACACATCAATCCTAATGATGCCCAAGCCTACAACCATCGGGGAAATGCCCGCGCCTCTTTAGGGGACAATCAAGCAGCTATTGCCGATTACGAGGCAGCAATTAATCTTGACCCCAATTATGCCCAAGCCTACAATAACCTAGGTAATGCCCGTGCTGCTTTAGGGGACAAAGCCGGAGCCATAGAAGATTACAATCAAGCTATTAGCCTCAATCCTAGATATACCGTTGCCTATAATAACCGGGGAAATACTCTTGCTGCTGAAGGGAATCGACCCGAAGCGATCGCCAATTATAATCAAGCGATTCGCTTGAATCCTAATTTTGCCCCAGCTTACAACAATCGAGGCAATGCCCGTGCTGCTAGTGGGGATAAACAGGGGGCACTGAAGGATTTACGACAAGCAGCGGACATTTTTCAAGGACAGGGCAATAATGACTTGTACCAAGAGGTGATGAAAAATATTCAAGAGCTTGGACAATAAACACTGATCATGTCCCCCCTCACCTACCCTTCCTCAGCAAGGCTAACAGCCGATGATTAGGGGATGGGATGCGATGACAAAATGTCCGTGCAAAGCGCGTTGGCGTAGGGCTATTTCATTCTAAATGGAGAGAATATATGCTTAGCAGGTGACAAGGCAACTCTAAGCTATACGGAACAAAACTTTGAGAGAATGGTGAGGACAAAAAATAGGGAGCATTTTTGTCGCTCCCCTTGAAAAAGATGTTCAATCTATTCCCTGCATCTTACCAAAAAACCCTGCGTGCCTTCAAACCCTTATCCAGACTAGAAATTCCTATGTAAATAATTCTGCCCGATTACTTAAAATCTAAAATTGAGCAGCCGATTCAATATAACAGTCGCAAACGGAACCAGCAACACTTTTCGCGCTTACCACAACTCAAGTTTCTTTAGTGTTGCGATAGCTAATTCTTCTGTCGCTAAAAATGTGTCGCCTATATTTATAGAAAAGTATCGGGAACAGAGGCTTTCCTATAACCAAAAGTAACACACTTAATCCGTAAAGCAGTTGCCCTCACAGAAGTTGTAGACCGTGAAGCTGCCGATTTAGGACAGTGGCTTCTAGAATTCCGAACTCTTGCTCAAGGCAACCGGGAGAAGGAAGTGGACTCAAACCCTGATCACCTAGCATCGAGTCTGCGAACTGGCGCAAGCCGGAGAACATCCTAAATTAAAAGCTCTGGCACAAGACACTTTGCGAGATTGGGATGCAGTAGTGGCATTTTTCTATCCAATAATGAGGCGGAACGTGCTCTTAGATATGCAGGGAAGAACACAGTGTATTGGCTATGGTACTCGTACAGCTGAAGGGCAGTTTAGCTTTTAGTTCTCTGTTAAGCGTAATTGAAACTTGTCGGCTGAGAAAAGTATATCCTTGGACTTACATTGCTCAAGGTCGTAAGCGTATTTATCCAACACCAGTCCCTGCCGCTTTTTAAGAAGCTTACCAAGAGGGGGGATGTGAATAGTTACGATTAGAAAGTTAGGGAGCATAACCCGATTTACGCCACCGTGTACTAGGTGGATACTATTGTTCAAGTTATAGCTGGGTCTTTTCCCTTTTTTGTGACATCCCTTTCCTCCCTCTTAACACCACTCCATACATTGCGGCTGTGATTGTACCCATTATACTTAGAGGTTCCGGCACACTCGAACTCGGTGTATTTGAAACCGTGAGATACCCACCAAGCACCACGGTGCTGTTAGGCACTAAGCCGATAGACGGTGGGGAGAAGTTATACTCATCCGACAGTAAGGTTAGGTTCACTGGGGGGACCAAATTGCCAGTTAAAGCGCCTACAAAGAACAAGTTCAGAAACTGGGCGTTACTCGTATTCTCCAAATTCAGATTCACAGAAGAAGTATCAGGTAGAACTAACAGTGATGATGACGATGAGTTGTAGGTCGTCGTTGGAAAAAGGGCAGCATTAGATAATCCCTGCGTGTAGGTTATATCTATGTCTGAGTAACTGGTTCCATTATAGTCAAATGACCCAGTCACTGTAGCACCGCTCAGAAAAGTAACGTCGTGAAGTGTGTACGTTGCGGCTTCCACCTGTTTCTGGAATCCTAATATCAGCAATGGACTGATCATTATTCCCACTGCTATCCGACTATTCAATCTGTACATAATAGACCCTCAGATGAACACGAACATTATTAATCAGCGGTAGCTCGCCTCACAACCGTATTGTCTTCGCTATTTTTCCGTCATGTTTATACAATGTTATATTACATTATGTTTATCTGTGCATTTTCTACTTGTAATCCTCCTTCCGTAGTATTTAGCTGATTTATTGGCGGGAATTTTCAATCTATTTAATACCTTCTTTTTATTTCACCAGATGATCACAAGCCTATGAACAGTAAACCAAAAAGTTAGGACTTACGTATTGACAGGAAATACCAAATATGATGTATGGGTTTCGGGCATTTTCATATGATTTTTTGTTAGCGCAGCGTGGCGCTAGCCATAGGTCATCCCTCAAAGCCTGAAACGACTTAATTTCGTTCACACACATGATGGTCGATTTGTACAGTGAGTAAGTCCTATTGGGGATGAACTAGTTTGGTAAGCTATTCAACATTTAAATTGCATAATTCGTGGGCTGAAACCTTTGACTGGCATGGATCGGTTGCGTAAATTAGAAGTGGAACAGCTTATCAAGGGTTGATTTTCTTCATATCTCTTCACAATCCAAAATCCAAAATTGGCTGACTGGATGTCGCCGATTAAACAAAGACTACGAGCTTTTACCAGAATCATCAGAGGCATTTATCTACATTGCCATGATTCGGATTATGGTGAGGCGGTTAGCATAAATTCTCACCTCTCGAAACTTTTCAAACACCCTCTAAGAGACACTGGTGTAGTACTGCATAGCGAAACACCCATGCAAGTGTGAACGCAGATTATCAAAGTTTGCCAACCCGCACACTGTAGCTTGTCTTTTAGTCAGGTCAAAGTATTGTCTTATCTAAAGAATATAAGTATTATTGTTAACAGTAGATGTCAACTTCTCACCATAATTGGTCTTAACAAGGAAAGATGACTATCAACCTAAATTGTAAACACAATGTAATCTTGCTCCTAGCTTGCAGTGCAGTTTTAGGAGTAGTTCCGATTCAACAGACTGTTGCAAGACCATTAGATCCAGCTATTGCTAATAATGTATTAGTGGGTACTGTATCCGATCCACCTTCAAATGTCAGAGTGACACCTAATGGTCAAATTCTTTGTAAAATCAAAACAAGAAGAAGAATAACTATATGGAATGATGCGGTGGGAGGTGATGAATGGTATGCAACTAATGCCTGTGGTTCACTGGGAGTCGGTTACATTCATCAATCCCAAGTCAATCGTATACATAGCGTGGATTAAATCAGAACTCTAAATATTTAGATCTGATGTGTTCTAGCAGAACCTCTCTATTAGAGAACTAAGATCCTCACTACAAACCACCATAGATGACGAACAAGGGAGACAACCCATACTTTGATGCAGCCATACCTCTATCTACCGATGATTGCTATCATCCTATTCCTGGGATTTTTGTGGTTAATTCGCTCCCAGTTACAGGATGATTCTGTCTCCATAGCGCAAAACTTCCCAGGTGAAACAGTGATGTTCATCTTTCCTCATCCTGATGATGAGATAACTTGTGCTGGCACCATCAAGATGCTTAACAGTAAGGGTTGCAAGACGATTCTCATCACCCTCACTCGCGGAGAGGCAGGTGATAGTAACGGCATGGTGGACGCATCTAATCCGAGTCAGAAAAAAATCCACCTCGGTGAGTTACGCCAAAAAGAACTAGAAGCAGTTGGGAAATTACTGTTAATTGATCATCTAGAAATATTAGATTTCCCTGACGGTGGTATTAAAGATATTTCCGCTGATGTAATTAAACAAGTAATTAGGGAGAAAATCACTCACTATCAACCCACTATCCTAGTTACATACGATGATCGCATCGGATTGTATGGGCATCCCGATCACCGCTTAGTAGCTAGTTATGTCAAAGAGATTTTCTGGCAACTGTTCGATCAACCCGGCTTGGTGGTGAAAAAACTTTATCAAGTAACTTTACCAAAACCGATGATTGCAACGGCATTGAAAATTTCTGCTACCTTTCGTCAAAGCTACTCATTCCTAACTGAAGAGGGTTTACCGACTCCAACTTTTGCTGTCAAAATCACCAAATTCGGTAAATACAAACGCCTAGCTATGTTACTGCACCAATCCCAAAAGCCGACTTTTGACGAGATGCAACCTTATTTCGATAAAGTTCCCCCATCTATTTATTTCCAAATCTTTGATAAAGAATATTTTGCTGAAGTGGGTAGGTAGCTATGGTTTTTGGGGAGGGGGTTGAATCTATACCTATGGATTTAAAACTAGGTAAGTACCTAACTTTAGAAGAATTCTGTACCTGCACACAGACCTATCATAAATATGCAGATCGCATCAACCCCTTTCCCCAAAACATCCAAGAAGTAATCCCCGCCCTCCAAGATTTAAATCAGTCTATCCTTGACCCGATTATTGATTATTTTGGCAGAGAAAGATTCCACCTCACCTACGGTTTTTGCTCCCTAGATTTAAAGAAGTATTTCGAAAAAACCGACCCCGTCACAGGGCAAAAGAATGGTCGTGTAGCTCCTAACTTAGACCAACATATGAGCCATGAAGTGAAGAATAATGGTAAATACTACTGCCCCAGATTGGGTGCATCTGGCGATTTCTTGATCAAAAATTTACCAAGTGATCAACTTGTAGACTGGATTCTCCAAACTCAACTCCCCTTTGACTCCCTCTACTTCTATGATATCCATAGACCAATCCATCTTAGCTATGGTCCTCAACACAAACGGGATATCTGGACATTTACCCAGCAGGGTCAACCTACGAAAAAAGGAATCGATCATTGGGTAGAATTAGCCAAGGAATTTAAAATTCAAAATTAGAATCCCTTCCCGCGAAAAGATTACACTAACATCTGAGGCAGCAGAACCACAATATAATGCTTGGGGAAAGCCTACAACAAAAAAATCGATCAGTAATGCAATTGCCAGAATGCAAAAACTGCGGCGAGAAGTAGCGTTGGATAAAACGTCGCTCCGCTCTGTGATTAAATAGGGACGAAGATTTTACACCCTTGCCGGTGTAAGAGATCCTCAGATTGCTCATAGCGGGAAGGGTGTAATAGCTTAATGATGCCTGAAACCGGATTAACTCCCTACCCCCTGTGAACAGTTACATTGAGAAGAAACTACTCCCCACTCTTGCGCCTTCTCCTTTGCCGAGTTTGCACTGCTGCCCGGAGAGCCTTAAGTTTGTACGGGTCTGCATCCTTGCGCCATAATAGGTGATGATCCTTGAGGATGGCACAGTGATCTACCAAGCATTTTTCCCAACCCGAACGATGGCTGATATTACGCCAATTATTGAGTAGTCCCCAGTCTTCTTCCTGACGGGTGAGCCTGGCAAATTTCTCATACTGGGGATAATCCGGGGTAACTAAAGTATCTTTTTGATGTAAGATGGGCGGGTCATCATCAAGATCATAATCTTGATAAGTAACATGCAAGTCCCGTAGATCAATCTCCATCCCTGTATGCAATGGTGGATGGGGGTCAAAATCAAAATCTGGGTAAAACAGATAGGAAATCTTTGGTGATTTAGTATGAAACTTAATCACGTTTGCCGTTTCTAAGCGGCCTATGGTCCGACTGGCACAGCCTTCATACAAACGCAATAGGGGGTGAAGGGCTTGGAGGGCACAAATATGCACCCAGAGGGAGTTGGGCAATTTTTTACCAACTGAACTATTCTGGCAATGTTCAAGTATAAGTTCTGAATTACCCAAGCTATGCAGCATCTGGTCTGCATTCACCCAAGCTTGTTTATAACTCCCAAATAGGGTGAGAATGTCTTCTTGTACTTGGGGTGTTAAGTCTGCTAATTTTGGGCGACGGCTAAATTGAGAAAGTGCTAAATAGACCATCAAATCTTGGCGGCGTTTTTGGGCGATCGCTTCCCACTCTTTGGGGTCTGTGGCTTGTAAAATTACGTTAAAGGCCCGGCGTAGACTACCAAATTCAGCACTGATCTCCCCTTCCTGGGGTAATTCATCCTTACTGGGGAGACGTCCCCGTTCGGTGACAAAAACCATCAGGGGTGCGAGTAGTTGCTGATAGTTTTCAAATCGCTTAACGCAGGCACGGACTCTGGGGGTAGTGGCCCGAGAACGATAGCGGGAAGCGCGAAATAATTGGGCTTGGGCTTCATCCCGAAACACAAAATACACACCCAAGGCCACTGGAATTGCATCTACCCCTAGCACTTGGTCGATGTAAATTTTGAGTTCTTCCTGTTCGTAATACTTCTGGAAGGTGTTACGGTTAGTGATGATACCGTCGCCGTAGGCTACTACACCTCTATTTGTGTCTGCAATCAAGACTTGGGCAGCAATTAACAAGACTTTCTGCGTTAGTTCCCAAGCCCTCACTAGGGCTTCTCGGCGTTCGGTTTGGTCTTCAATAACGTTAATGACAAAACCAATATTGACTATATCAGCAGAGGTGAGGGGAGTGTGGGGGGAGTAATAGGGGTCCCAGCCAAAACTGATGTACCCTTGCTGGGCGATACGGCTGACATCTCCACCGTGACCGCAACCATAGTCAAAAAAGGTGGTTTCTGGGGTAAATAGCCTAGCTTCCAGGGCTAGACGGACTGGACGAGATAGATCGGACCGAGCGATCGCCGCTCTGTGGCGATCAATGCGGGGCGTGACAATTGTAGCGGTGGGTTGTTGGATGAGGTTGTGTCCCCGGAGTTCCACCCCGTAAGTCTGCAACCGTTTCTGCCACCCTGCCCTTGTCCCAATACCTCGAGCATTATCCAATAAACCCAAGGCTTCTTCCTCGTGAGTTAAGCTGGCAAACTGCTGATAAAGTGGATAATCAGGAGTAACAAAGGTTTCTTTGCGGTGGAGAATGGGTGGATTATCTGAGTTGCGGTAGTCTCGGTAATTAACTTCTAAGGTTTCCAGGTCAACTTGAATACTGGCCTCTAGGGCTGGATGGGGATCAGTATCAAAGTCGGGGTAGAATAGGTAGGAAATTTTTGGCTTGTTAGTACTAAATTTAATCAGGGTTACTTTCTCTACTTCCGTTGTCACCAGACGAGCGCGGCTTTCATACTCTCGAAGTAAGGGATCAAGGGCAGACAGCGCCGAAACATGAATGTAGAAAGCATCAGGCAGGCGTTTACCAACATGGCTCTGTTGACAACAGGAAGCGATCGCTTCTAATTTTCCCACCTCCAGCACAGTTTTGTCTTCAAGTTTAACCATCTTCACTCAATCGTCGAGCAGTCATCCTGCTTTTAGTCCGAATTCTCTAATCATAATTTGTGAGGGGCTGTTTGACTTTTGTAGTATATATGTAATATACTCTGACTCAGGTAAAGCTCCTGTCCAGAATTATGCCCTACGAAAACTTAGAAATTACTACACCAGTACCTGTCCTATCTTGGGCAAATCATTCCTTGACATCGGCGGAAACCAAGATGGCAAAGAATGTAGCATCCTTACCATTTGTCTTTAAACACGTAGCCCTAATGCCAGATGTCCACCTGGGTAAAGGTGCATTAGTAGGTTCAGTAATTGCCACCAAAGAGGCGATTATCCCTGCTGCTGTCGGTGTGGATATTGGTTGCTTTGTCGGGGAAACTTTAATTCCGCTCATAGATGGGAAATCCTATGGAATTAAAGAATTAGCCAAGAGAAATGGAGAGTTTATTGTTTATAGTTGTACACCAACTGGAAAAATTGTAGCTGCCAGAGCAACTGCCAAGTTAACTAGAAAAAATGCTTCTCTTGTAAAAGTCATTTTAGATCATGGAGAAGAAATTATCTGCACCCCTGACCATCAATTTATGCTTCGAGATGGAACATACCAAGAAGCAGAATTACTCCAACCTAATACTTCATTGATGCCATTTTATTCCCAAATTGCTCAAGATGGCTATACCTCAATTTTTCAGCCATACTCCAGCCAATGGCAAACAGCTCACTCAATTGTTAGCAAATCTGGGTTACTTGGTGATATTCCCATAATCATGGATCATCGCAATTTTGATGAATCAGATCATCTGGAAGTAAAATATAATCACAAAATCGTCGCTGTAATTCCTCTGAACTATACAGAAAATGTTTACTGTTTGACAGTTCCAGAGTATCATAACTTCGCACTTAAAGCCGGGGTATTTGTACACAATTGCGGGATGTGCGCGATTAAAACCCCATTCACTGCTGACAAACTAGAGGGAAAACTCAAGAAAATCCGTCTGGATATTGAAGCAGAAATTCCCACTGGTTTCAACGAAAACAAAGACGTAGAAAAAGCTGTCACCAACTGGCAGGGCTGGGGTGATTTTCCCGAGTTGCATCGCGGGGTAAAGGACTTAAAAGGGAAAGCGATGAAACAAATGGGTTCTCTGGGGGGAGGAAATCACTTTATTGAAGTGTGTCTCGATACAGAGAATCAAGTTTGGTTAATGTTGCATTCTGGTTCACGCAATATTGGTAATAGTCTAGCCCAGTGTCATATTACTACCGCTAGAGATTTAGCAAAAATGGCAGGTAGTAGCTTACCTGACCCAGATTTAGCTTACTTTGTATCCGGTACAGCGGAATTTCAGGCCTACTGGCGTGACCTACAGTGGGCACAAGAATACGCTCGTATTAACCGTGTTGTGATGATGGCACGGTTCAAACGCATCATTGAGAAATATCTAGCTGGAGGGAAGTTAACTAAACCTTTATTAGAAGTAAATTGTCATCACAATTACGCTGAAAAAGAAATACATTTTGGCGAAGATGTCTATGTAACTCGCAAGGGAGCAGTCCGCGCTCAATCTGGAGATTACGGGATTATTCCTGGGTCCATGGGAGCAAAATCTTTTATCGTTAAGGGTAAAGGTAATGCTCACAGCTTTTGCTCCTGCAGTCATGGCTCAGGCAGGTTACTATCTAGAAATCAGGCCAAGAATGTCTACACCCTTGATGATTTAATTGAACAGACTCAAGGTGTGGAATGCCGCAAAGACCTTGGAGTCATAGATGAAATTCCTGGGGCTTATAAGCCGATTGAACAGGTGATGGCAAATCAATCTGATTTGGTTGAAGTTGTAGCCACACTCAAGCAGGTTGTTTGTGTCAAGGGTTAAATTCTTGGTGGATGTGGCGGTTAAGAACCTAATTTTGTAGGGGTAGAATAAGGGAAAGTTCATTCATGTTCGGTGTGAAAGGTGGGGAACTCAAGAGACCAAACCACAACAATTTCTTCACCCATAGTCCGACACAGAACCTGCATGAAGTCTTGTGGGCTAAGGATTCACAGAATTAACACACCAGTTTCTGGCCTCGCTACGAATTAATAGACATCTCCGAAAATGAGCCTGAAACCCCGATGCCGCAAGATGCAGATATTAATTGTCGGAGATGTCTAATGCAAAGCCGTACTTAGGATTTGGACAAAGCTGACATCCGTGCTCATATTGATGCGTTTTACCCTCTATTTTCCTTAACGGAGTAGTATTGGAACGCTAGTTCTAGAAATGTGTTGAGACCTTCCAGAGATGTCCATGGCATCTAAATAATGGTCAGCAATTAGATCCGGATCGAAATCCCTAGCCCGTTTTTGCAGTAGCCCAGGATATGAAGGCTCTTGAAGCGTCGCTAGGATTGCTTGAGCCAGATTACTTGGGTTGTGAGGTGGGACCAACCTGCCGTATTTTCCATGCTGTAAAATTTCCGCTGGACCACTAGGGCAATTTGTTGAGACAACTGGTGTCCCCACCGCCAAAGCTTCAGCTATCACATTCCCAAACCCCTCGTAATAAGAAGATAAAACAAACACATCAGCGTTTTTCATATAAGGGTAGGGATTTTTGCTAAACCCAGGCAGGGAAACGTCA
>Ga0116227_10009194_pt1 | contig 18082 bp, 16 predicted proteins | sample S1TSphgellanicum_FD_89693 | JGI IMG/M metagenome (GOLD analysis project Ga0116227, IMG submission 89693) | Host-associated microbial communities from peat moss isolated from Minnesota, USA - S1T2_Fb - Sphagnum magellanicum MG | ecosystem: Host-associated > Plants > Peat moss > Unclassified... | reverse complement strand
GGGAAAAAAATGAACAAGATAGAAATAATATACAATAAAAAAACGAGAATATGAGAAGAATATAAAACCAGAATTGAAAAAATTACTGAGAATAAAATATTAGAAACAGGAAAAAAAAAGAAAAAAAATCTAAAAAAAAGAAATTCCAAAAGAAAGGTATTAAAAAAACCAGCAAAAAAACAGGAAAAAAGAAACTAAAAGCAAAAAATAAAATAAAAGAAATTTCTGGGGCTGGGCTGTGCAAGAGACTCATGTAAAGCATACCACAGCTTTCCTAAATTTTTCAAGTCATGGGTACACAAATTGCATGGGACTTGGCTTACTAGTGGTGATTAATATTGCAATTACACATTTTAATTGGCTATCACTTGTTAATCAATATTGAATCCTACAATAATTGAACCACCTAATAATGACCATGCTAGACGCAACTATCTAATATTCTTTAAGTGATTTTATCCAAAGAAACAATAAAATGGTCTTGCATTACAACAAACAAAAATAATTATAGACATTCATAAGTGAAATAGGTTATCATCTTAATCATAAGGGTACGTATTAATATACTGAACCTCTCATTTGTAATGGTGTTCATGTCATCATTTGTCCCCAACTCAATGCCATTGCCTATCGTTTCAATTCCTTTACTTAGACATGTGCACACCATATACAAAGCTTGGGCAATGGGCACACATGGAAACCCTCATGAATGAGGTGTAATGTGAGACTCTAATATGAAGAACACTTGTTAAATTTGATTGGGGATAAGATTAAAATTTTTGACGTTAACTTGATTTGCCATGGCTAAAAAGCTTCTTCCCTACACCATTAGTAGGGATTCCAAATGGAGGAAACATTAACATACATGGTTGCAATGTTAGTTCGATTGTTGGTTAGTTACTCACCACCCTATTGTATTTTATTAGATGGAGTTAGTATGTGCCTAACAAATGATGCATACTTGTGGACAAATGGTTTTAGAAATTCAATATTGTTAGGGGGGGGGGGGCTCACTTTAATTAGATGTCCTTTGATTTTTCAAATTGATTGTTTTGGGGGACATAAATGAAATTATTTCATAGCCAAAATCAAAATGTACTAAATTAATAGACGCATGTTGATAAAGGAAAAGCCATTGGCTGAAGCCAAACATGACTTTTTTTGTACTCCTTCATATGTCAGAAGTTCAAAACATGAAGCTCTCTATTTGATTCTTGTACTAAAAGCTAGTTTTAAATTACCATTGGGTATATGTAAAGGTTGTGTTCTCATGGTTAGTTAGGTGCCTTTGGTTGTTGGGACTATGTCGTGCGGATGGATGTAAAAGGCACATCACTTGCATCTAGGTGTGTAAGTATTTCCTAAATATATGAATGCAGTTTTCAAAAAAATCTAAGTCCTAACAAAGTAGCCTTTTTGTAATAGTATTGTCGGTTCCGTGTTTTTATGAAAGGAATTCTCGATGGCTCTGCCCATAGGGAAGAGACTATGCAAATTGGCCTAAGTAAAGAGATTGGGGCATCAAATTTTGGCTTGAACTTGAAACAATGAGCAAAGCCAGATCTAGAGTTACTATGTGTGTGCATATGATGGATGGGCATGTTTGGTAGAAGTGCATACATATGGATGAGAAATTCTACATTTATCTTGTAAGGGAACGTATGGATGAGAAGTTTTACATCCAGTAAGGGAAGTTTTTAGTTCGAGGTGGAACCTGCCATAACTTAGGGCAGAATCCTAACCCGACTCACTCAGATTCTTCTCAGAACTCAGAATTTCTTCTCAAAATTCATACTTCACAAACACAAACCCAATATTTGCAGAATTTATGGAATTGCTCACAAAACAAAACAGGTTCAGAATTTGCAGAACTCAGAATTTATTCTCAGAATTCATACTTCACAAACACAAACCCAACATTTGCAGAATTTACAGAATTGCTCACAAAACAAAAGAGGTTCAGAATTTGCAGAACTCAGAAATTGTTCCCAGAATTCATTCTTTCACAAACACAAACCCCAACATTTGCAGAATTTGCAGAATTGCTTACAAAACAAAAAGAGAGGTTCAGAATTTTGCAGAACGCAGAAATTCTCGGAATTCAATTCTTCACAAACAAAACCAAAATTTGCAGAATTGTTAAGAAAAAAAAAGCTTCGGAATTTGCATAACTCAGAATTTATTCTTAGAATCAATTCCTCAGAAACAAACCCAAAATCTGCAGAATTTGCAGAACTGTTTTGTGTGTGTGTGTGTGTGTGTGTGTGGTGTCTTGCTTGCTTCTCCAGTGCCGCCGATTCTTCTTCTTCTTCTTCTCGTCGTCGTCGGTCGGGGTGCTAGTATCTACAATCATTAATTCCGAGAAAGTCGGGAGAGAAAGAGAAGACTGATACTTTGATCATGCAAAACGGTGGGCTCCATCCACTTTTGTGCCAATGAAATAGTTTCCACCAAAAAACCCAAAAAGCTTGAAAAAGTCTTGGGATTTGTCTGCCGGAATTTTATTTCTACGATTTTACAAACCCCCCAAATAATCAAAAATCAAAAACCAAATCAAAGCAAATCAATCAGAAAGAGGAACAAAGAAGCTGCAATGAACAATGGACCCCACTCACTCACTCACTCCCATGACGATGACGCAAATCTGACGTCCTTGTGTTTTTTGTTTTTCTTAATTGTTGTTGTTTCAATTCAGAAGATCTTTTTTCAGATTTTCAATTTTTTTTTTGGGTAGGTAGCTGGATTCATAAAGAAGGGAAAAATAAGAAAACCCAAAAAACCAAAAACCAAAAAATGTAACCATGTTAGACTGCTTTCAGCTTGCAACTTTTTTTTTTTTTTGGGGAAGGGGAGATGGGGATGGGGTTTTCCCTAGGATCATGATCAAAATGATGAAGTGCAGCAATGCACAAGAAGAAAACAAGCTTTGGGTATTTGTTTTGTTGTGTAGAAAATTTCATTTCCTTGAGAAAACACCATCCCCAAATCCTCTACTGGTTTTTGTTGGGTGCTCAAATAGAAGTCTCAGTCTCAGTCTTGATTTTCTAGTGCAGTAAGGAAGGAAGGCAAGGCAAGGAAAAAAGGTTTGGGGAATAGTGCAGGTTTGTTCATCTAGTTGGCTATGAGTGGGTTGCACTCCACACCCAAACTAGTGTTTTTATTATTTCTCTCCCAGCTTTCTCTTCTGCAAAAACTCTTCTCTGCAAAGAGCCTCCTCAAGGAATAATCCAAGGGTTTTCTTTTTTTTTTCTTTTTTGGGGGTTGAAGAAAGAGCTGCTGTTGTGGGGTTGTGGGGTTGTGGGTACCTCATAAAGCTCTCTTTCTTCACCAGGTTTTCTTCTTCTTCCTATGTTCTAGCAAAGGGGGAAAAAGATAATGGAATTAGGAAGAAGAGATTCTTACACCTTCATCGCCAGCAGCTTTAGAATTGGGTAGGATTCTGCAGTGGGTGGGTGCCTCATAAAGCTTTCTTTCTGTCTTCAGCAAGTTTTCTTCTTCTTCTTCTTCTTCTTCTAGCAAGGGAGAAAGGAAGGAAGGAAGAAGAGCTTCAAGAGCTTCTTACATCTTCATCACCAGCAGCTTAGAATGTGGTTGTTGTTGTTGTTGTTGTTTCTTCTTCTTCTTCTTCTGGCAATCTATCTACCTTGGATGGTACTATGGCCATTTCTGCCGTCGAATTCTCAAAGGTACGTATGGGGTTTTGAGTTTGACCTAGAAGAAAACTCTCACTTTTTGTTTTCTTCTTCGGATTTCATTTCCTTTGGCTAGAAAATTCAGTCTGGAGGCGGATGCAGTGTTTTATTGTTGGGGGGAGTGGTTTCTGGGATTGATTTTCCATTTCCTTTTGTCAGCTCATGTGAGGGCTTAGCTAGGAGAGTAAGGCCTGTGCATGCACACAGGTACTGAACAGGGTTGCTGTTTCTGCTGCTGTACTGGTGGAACCTGTGGGTGCAGTCATCATCACTGGAGGAGTTGAAGAAAACTAACAGCCAATTTGCCACACTCTTTTTTAACTTCTTTATGAACTTGCCTGCTCAAGGTAACACAAAATCTAGACCTTTCCCTCAAGTTCCTATCAGTTTTGTGGATTGATTCAAGTTTAGGGTTTTGTTGTCACCCAAGTTTTACCACCCACCACCACCATCCCCCCTCCCTCATATTCTAAGAATTCTGAACCCAGGATTGATACCATGTGCACATATTGCCCCTTGCCCCCTTCCCAAATTTTCTACTTCTGAGAAAGTGCATATCTATTTTCAGCTCCTTCTGTTTTACAAGGAACGGAATTTTTTATTGTTCTGTTGGAGAATCTCTCTATGTTTTGCAGTTGGGGACTAGTTTTTTTTGAAGCCAGCTCAATCAACCACTTGCTAGGGCAAAACTTGATCTTCCCATGTAACAATTGTTTTGCTCTTGGGAAGACAAAAGGTCTTTTGACTTTGATCAGTACTTTGAGCAACGGGTTGGTTTGGAGGGTGATTGTTGTAATGAATTAGAGTTACTGCAGCGTGTTGTACATGCGACTGATCGAAAAGAACATAACTCTTTTTCTGTGGCATCATTTTAACAGCTTTATGCCTCTGCAATAAGCATTTAGGGTAAACAGCCTTACCGATTATCTAGTAAGCATTTAGGGTAGATGACAAGACATATAGCAGCACAAAGTGAGATCTGCCCTAATCTCATTTCCATATTCCCCATTCAGTTGTTGATAAATGAGTAAATTTGAGATTGCATGCTTTGAGTGTTTGATTTGAAAATAGGGTTCTGCAGTAGCACTTGGGTTTTTGTTTCTAAGTGAATGTGTAATTAAGGACAAAGATGGGTATTGTTTTGTGCATTTGATCCTGAAGTTGTTGGCATGATGGATGATTTTGCTGTTATTGAATTCACCCATGTATGACGTTAAAATTCAGCTTGGTTGCCATTTGGGATCCTCATGAGGTGTTGTTGGCCTGATGATTGATTGTGCTTTTGTCTCATTTACAGGTGTACAATGTGAAATATCAGCTTGGTGGCCATTTGAAAGAAGGGAAATTCAGAGACTGGGAACATTGCATTGAGGGGGCAGGCAGTGGTGAGGTTTTACAGCAGCAGCAGGTGGGTTAGTGACGGATCAGTGGGAACCACAATGTTTTCGCAGTGGGCCACAAGGCAGGTGGTCAAGTTCTTCCTGAAGCGCCTGCTGGGGCGTATTCTCCGCAATAATCTTGACCTTGAACAGTTGGATGTTCAGCTTGGATGGGGAACAGTCCAGTTGAAAGATCTTGTCCTCAACACCGACTATTTCAATGATCAGGTGCCTGGTTTTTTGGTGCTTCCAACATGGCATTTTTCAGAACATATCCTTTGTTGGAAGCATAGTGTCAAAGAGTCCACTTTTATCAAGGAGTTCGTGTTTGAACACAAAAAAACCATGTATAATAACTATTGTTTTTCCTGGTGTGATTTTTCTAGTTTTAAGTGCATTGTAAACTAACGAGTTTTTATTTTGATGCAGCTTGGGGCCTCGTCATCATTGCTCTTAAAGCAAGGGTCTATTGGAAGTGTCAGTGCCAAAATCTCCTGGAGGGTGTTGTCTGAAGATCAGCCATGTGAAATAGAAATACAGGATCTGGAGCTTGTGGTTGTGCCAAGAGACAAGGGCCATGTGGTGCACAAGGAAAATAAAGATGTGGAAGCAGCAGCAGCAGATGTGTTCTTGGTCCCACTGGCTGGTAATGAGGATACAAGCAGCAGTATCAAAGGAACAGACGTTGCTGCTTCTTACTCAAGTATCCAAGATGGGGTTCGTTTGGTTGCAAGAATGGTGGAGAAAGTGCTTCTCAGCATGTATGTGAAGGTCACAAATCTGGTTATTCACTTGGAAGCACAGACCCACAAAGGCACATCTCAGTTTGCAACACTTGATCCCCAACATCTGGTCAGATTCAAGACTTCACAGTTTGCAACTTCATGATTACATATACAAGTTGCTGAAAGAAATGAGAAATCTGACATGTGCTGCATTTGCAAGTCCTTTGTACTCAAACACCTTTTAGGTGTTGTCATGGTTCAAATCCCTCTATTGAACTGAGTGCAGTGAGAAGTAGTACATAGTGTCTCTTGCTCTCCACCATAAGTGAATTTTGTGTCTGGTTTGTTTTCTCGGTGGGAATTGACTCAGGGACAAAGTTCACCGGGGGCATCGGAATGCATACTAATCATCCAAGTGGGTTGCATTGAGTATGGTTTGGATGCAAGTGTAAGCCAAGCAAGAGTGGCGACAAAGTGTACTGCTGAAAAAAATAGCACAGACACAACAGTGCTGGTGAAAGCTGTCAGGTTCACGGGAGTGACTGTGAAGTTACTTAGGTTGGAGCTCAAAGAGGGTTTGTTGAAGAGTTCGAACATGGACAACTTTGTGGGCTGTTCAGTTCCGTTATTCAAAGGGGTGGGCAGTGATGGTCTTTCAGGTTCAGTCCAGCTGCGCATCCCATGGCGAGGTGGACACATGGATGGACCAAATGTAAGTGCTGAGGTTGTCATTCAGCCTACCAGAGTGATACTGTCACCTTGGAAAATCCAACAACTTGTCAGGTTAATGGAATCATTTGCCATTGGCAAGAAGGAGGCGGGACAGGTGACAGCAGGAGGGACCAAAGAAACTAGCACAGGTCTGGTAGGCAGTTTTCCGAGGAGAATGGTTTCCAGAGACAGGGGAGAACATGATGTGTCCAGTGACATTTTCGTGCCATCGTATATGCTAATATCAGACTGGATGCATTTGAGAAACAGAAGTGGCAGTCAAAGAATACAAGTGGGTGTGGCTGAGGAAGATTTGGCTGCAAGGTGCGTCTGTTTTCCTGTGATACCCAAGAATCAATATTGAAATCCTTTGTTCAAAGAATCCACATCAACATCATCTGGACAGAGAATTGCTTAAGTCTTTCAAAGGGAGGCAGGCAGTGTGGGATTTCTATTTCAGGCGATTCTGTAAATCATCATTCAATCCATTGCTTTTTGAAAATAAGTGTGTCTACTGAATTTGGAGATGTGGAGAAAATGTTGGTTGAACATTGATGGGGATGTCTTTGTGCAGTGTGGACGAGTTTTTTGAGTGCTTGGATGCGGGCTCAATAATCCTCTCTCCTGGTAAGTCAAGAATTTTAGTGTTCTCAGGCTTAATTGCCATTATGTGTTTGCTGGACATTTCTCCTGCTTTAGTTTCTGTGGTTTTTTTCTCCTTTCTCGACTGGTTATTCTGACCCAAGCAAAGTGGTGGAAATGAGAAACAGAGTAGTGTGTTTCTTACTTTCTGGAAAAATTCCATAAGCCCGACCATAACTAACTGCTTCAGGTCATATGAATTTTTCATTCCTTTGTTGCGGGTCGATGAGCTATTTGCAGGGAGGCAAGTGGAGTATAATGTAAATGTCAGGCTGATAAGCATAGTGTTGGAGCTGAGTTACAAAGACCTGGGAATGGAAGGTGTTGCTATTGCACATGACAAAGCTGGAGAGCTTTTGGAACTCAGTTCATCGGAATTATGTGCATCTCTCACTGTGAGTATTTTTACACTCTCAGACTGCATTTTAGAGTCATGGGTACAAGGGTTTTTTTAAAAAATTGCTTATCAGATCCAAAATCTGATTTTCCTGAAAGAGAAAACAAATCGATGTTATATGGGTTCTTCTTGCTTTTGTAGGTCTCTGAGTGCCAGACTGAGGTGTGCATTATGCTTGGAAGCATGGAGGTTACAGAGGTAATGACACAAAATCCAAAAAAGAAAGAAAACCATGGGGACACTACTCACAACAACCACAACCCACACTCTGTGTGCCATCTTGTCGAAAAGAGTCTTCCCCCATTCATGCCTTTGCTCCACTACCCCTGCGCAACTCATTCAGGTAGTCACAACAAGAAACTTGAAAGAAAAAGGTTGTTACGGCTGGTGCCATCATCCAACATGAGTCTTTCGGCTAAGGTAACAATAAAGTGGCAATTTCTCCATCATGGTGCTGACATGAATGGAAATGGTGTATGGGATACGGATGTGGCAGCAAATCTTGAGCTTGGTGTTGTATGGCTTGATTTTCAGACCTTGCAACGGTTGCAGCTTTTTGCCTTGGAACTCAGTGGTTTAGTGACTGGAAACCAGGGTGATTTTGGTGATCCAGGGAGTACTGAAAGCACTGATCAGGTGATTAAAGGTCCTGTTAGGGTGAGCTTAATTGCTTCCCATGTGCGAGTAATTTGCTGCTTTCCTCAAGATACACAACAACAACCACCTGGTGCAGGACTTTTGAGTAGCTTTTGTGGACTGGATTTGACACAACCCATGATAAAATTTGAACAGCTAAATTCTGATCCTCGTGGAATGAGCAACCCATCTATGGAAACGCTAGTCTGCAGTGTAAAGGAGGCTGCTTTCTACTTAATCTCGAGTGCAGCAGAGGCTGCAAAGGCTCGACCACAAGACGGAACAGTGTTTCATGCAGATCGGGTACTGCTGATCAAGCAAGAGATGGACAATAATCCAGCATCTGTTGAGGTTCGTTGGAATCGCACAGCAGAAACAGGGCTGTGGATTTCTGAGAAAGCTTGGAATGCTGCTGTTGTAGAACTAAGGAGAGGTGACAGTGGCAGTGATGGTTGTAACTCTGTGTTTGTCACAGCAACAACTGCTCAAGTTGTGGAACAAGATACCTCATGGCACCTGCAGCATGAAATCCTAAGCTCCTCATCTACTGTAATCCGAGTCAATGTCCCAATCACCATCCTCCACTTGTCAAACTCACAGCATGCACAACTCCTGGACCTGATTTCTTGCATCCTCAAATTGCAAAGGAGTGTCCATCAAGAAAAAAGTGGTGATGATGATGATGACAAGAAACTGGGAGACCTGAAACCTGCATTACAATTGCTTGAAGTCTTGCAGACCTCAATTAGTCTACGCTGTGCACATGTATTTGTTGTGCTGAATGTGGATTCTCCTGTCTCTGTGGATTCAGCAATGCATTCAGAGGAAAAAACTTGGGATGCTCTACACTTTGACATCCATAAGCTTAAGGTATTACTCTTTATTTTTTGCTAGTGGTCAGGGTTCAATGCTTCACAAGGTTATCATGACAATCTAGATTTTGTAGTAGTGTGGGTCCAGTTCTGTTGTGCATGTTTTGAACAGTAAGAAAGGTCTACCATTTGATTTTTCCCACCTATTTTGATGATGGCAAACAGGTCCTGATGGTCTCTGGAATGGGGGGGAGCAATAATACCTCATATGTGACAGTGGGCCATGAAGAATGTGAGATATTAGGCCGGATGCGAAAACCAGGTGTTTCAACTCCACAAATGGAGAAAGAATCATTGCTGTTTGCTTGCAAACATAATGCTTTACAGCGGGGGGATGGTGGGGGTGGGAATATACTGGCATCAGATTCAGCTGGAGTTACAGTAACATACATGACTTGGCCTCACAAAAGACATCTTGCAGATACACTTGTCATTGCAAACATGAGGGGCAGCACATTTGTTGCTAGTAATGAGCATATTGACCGGTTCAGTAGTCTTATTTCTTTCTTTGATTCATTCAAAAAACCAGAGTGTTTAGGTGGAGGAGGAGGAACAATTCCTCCTCCTTCTGGAAACAGGGAGAAGCTAGCCAACATTGACGACCAGAAGAATAAAAATGCTGAAAACTCACTTCGAACATATTTTCTCTTGGATCTCCATGATGTCGCATTGTACCATGGTCCTGGGGCAAAGGGTACAGATCTGCTGAAGTCACCACCACCGGTTGCATCTATCATTGCAGCTACCTCAGTGCGGGTTTCAGGAGGCAAAAGGTCCAAATCAGATAGTGATCGATTCACTATTCGAATGCGGGATATTGCCCTCCATGTGATGGACACGGGTTTGAAGAAACCCATTATGGTTGATTACACAACTAGTTCCTTGCGCCGATCTGGATATGTACAGGTTGACTCTCCAATCACTGCAGCTATATTATTATGATGATGATGATGATGATGATGATGATGAAGAGTAAGTTTCTGATAATCTGCAGGAAAGTGTGCAAATGATCTCATGAGGAATAAGACAAAAAGTTCCTTGTAGATTTCATGGGAGGCAGAAATCTCATTCAGTTTGCTGTGGTAAAGTGGCAGATATAAGGAAGGTCTTGGTTAATGTTGGGTGTTTTGGGGTTTATTCTAGATTGTTCTATTTGCCATCAGTTTGAGAAATATAGCCTTCTATTGGTTTTCTGATGCTAAAGTCTATGTAGCAAATGGAGGTTAAAACAACTGAAAATATCTTGGTTTGATAGGTGCACGTGTAGATGGATGTGCATGTGCTTTTTATGAAGTTTTTTTGGGGAGTTTTTGGAGCAGGATTTCAGCTATTTGTTTCTGATGGCAGGTGGCTAATGAAACATTGATGGAAGTGGTTGTTCGGACAACAAGTTGTGACACAGGTTTGAAGTGGGAAATCGAATGTGAAAATAATGAGATTCGGTTTAACACCTGTCATGATACATGGTCAGCATTTGTGCAGCTTCTAGCCCAATTACAGGAGAGGTTTGCTCCACCTTTGGAGCAACAAAGTGTGCAAATCAAAATACAAAGGGAAAACGAATCTTCGGGAAATGAATCCCCAAACTTGTTAGATGGGGTACTGGAGGATGCATTTGCTAGCACTCAATATCTACAGGATCCGGAATATGTTGATGTTCAGAGTCCCAACATGAGTAGCAAGGAATTTCAGGAATTCATTGAGGATTATGTCTCAAGGGAAATCTCCGGGGATTCTTCAAGCATAAGTGATGATGAATCCTTCTTGAGTCTGCCTCAAGAGCCCGCAACGAGTGGACATCAGCTGGCCCCTGGAGGTGGGTGGTATGGTTCTGATGTTCTTGAGTTTGTGGAAGACCATGTTCCGAAAGAGATACTGAGTGCCAAAGTCAGTCTGCCCAAGAAATATCCACCATCAATTGGTCGAGTGTTGCTGCGCAATTTGAGTGTCAGGTTGCGCCTTTTCAGTGGGAGTGATTGGCCCACGAATGATGGTACTCAAAAGGCAACACAATTCAGTGGACGAGATTGCAATAACTACTTGGAAGTGTTTCTGAGTGGGGTCAATCTGCAGCATGACATGTTCCCTATGAGTGGGCTCTATGCTTCAAAATTTGCACTTTCTGTATGTGACTTTGGGGTATATGATCGCAGTATTGGTGCTCCATGGCGAACGGTAAAAACCCATCTCTTTGAAAGATAAAAGACTGTTGAAAGTTGCTTAGAATTCCATCAATGAACTGTAATAGAAGACTCCCTTTTGGGTGGTCTTTGAATGTCTTCAGTCCTGATCAGACACTTGGATTTCTGAGGTTTGTACCATTGATTTGCTACAGTATGGGTTCGTCTGTGAACTGGGATGTGAGGCCTTTCTTCCAATAGGGTTCATGTCTGTTTATTGCAAGTGACAGTCTTATTTTGAGCCTCACTGGGGCAGACAATCTCTGATGAGGACAAGGTTTATTTGCACAGGTGATTGGATACCATAAGGTAATGTCAAGACCAAGGGAATCTTCATCACAGGCAATCAAAATAGAAGTGGATGCTGTGCACCCAGATCCCAGCGATGCTTTAGAAGAGTACCGGTGTGTTGTCCTGCACTCTCTAATTACTTCAACTCAGTATGTTTTCCTGAACTGGGTCTCAGATAATAAATCTCTCTTCCTTGGTAGTGAGTCCATTCTGACAGAAGACTCATATAATCATGTTCATGGGCCAGGGTATCACTGGCATTTCTGCCAATCCGTCTTCATTTGGACCAGCGCCATGTTGACTTCTGCACTGAGTTTTTCTCACCACGCCCGTCTGCTCCTCCTCCTAGAGACAAGAAGTTGATGGATGAGGGCTTGTACCATAAGCATTCTCCAAATGGCACCCTTCCTTTTGCCCTTGAAATGTCCGAGTCTGCTACAGAGCCCTTGCTTCCCTTCTTCCAGGTATGCTTGTATCAAAACCCTAAACCCTAAATACAGAACCATAATTTAATGTCATATGTAGGTAGGTTCTTCATTCATGTCTGTTTAGTTTTGCATTTTAAAAAACTTTTGAGACTCACCGAGGAAAGGACTGTTTGTCTAAGAAGTGATGCTCAAACTGCAGGTTTGTGAAGTTTTGCCTTTCACAATTCGGGTTGACTATCTTCCACACCGAGTCGATCTTGCTGCATTACGGGGTGGGAATTATGTGGAGCTGGTGAATTTGGTCCCATGGAAGGCATGATTATCTTCTTCTCTTTTCCCTTTTCTTGTTGCCACACTGGAGAAAAAGGCCCATGTTGAAAGAATTATCAAAAGTTGAAATTAAACCATGAACCCTAAAATTTTGCTCATTTTGCTCATTGCTTTTGACTTTCCATATGTGTGCAGGGTATAGAGATTTCAATGAAACATGTTCGGGCAGCAGGTGTGCATGGTGTGAGTAGCTTGACAGACATGGTGTGCAAAGAATGGATCCAAGATATATTCCAAAACCAGGTGCACAAGTTTATACAAGGTGCAGGTCCAATCCGGCCACTATATACTGTGGGATCCAGTGCTGCCAAGCTTGTCATCTTCCCTGCTCAGCACTATTGGAAAGAATATCATTTACTTCATGAGATCCAGAAAGGACTGAAACGTGTCTCATCTCTTTACAAGATAAGAAAAGAGGTAATGTCTGAAGAAAGACGAAATGCAAAACAAAATTCCTCAACTACAACTCTGCAATCATAGGGAAAAAAACACAAGCTGTGCAACAAAGGATTAATTAGTTTGGTGTTTCCAGATAAGAAGGTTACTGTACCATATTAATCTGATTTCCATCAATCTAGCTATAGAGCAGAATTCTTATGGGGGGGGGGGGTTAGTAAAACAATTAGCACTTTACAATCGGGAGGAGAAGGTCAAGGTGGTTCAGGTCTTTTAAGGTCCAGAGGAAGGTTAAGGGCTTAAGGGCTTAGGTTCAGGGGCAAGGGTTTAAAGTAGGGAAGGTGAAGGCGGTATGGTTCACACTTGAAAAGACTCACTTCCGCTGTTGCCCACAGAAACACTGCTAAAAAGCTGTGTACTGTGTTCAAACCAAAAGTTTGCAGTCTGTATATGAGACGCCTCTGCCTGTCCACCCATGTGCAGGTAGCAAATTGAATTGATAGCAATTTTTCATTTTTAGTTCCGTATTTGGGTTTTTCTTTGCAGTTATGAGCTTCACTCAGATCTAATGTGGGTTTGAATTCAAAGTTTCTGGTAAGCTCTGTTACAAGGGATGGGGGAACTTCATCAATGGATATGCATGTCAATGAAAATGGGAAGAATGAGAATGAAAATCTAACATCCACCCCAAAAAGTCCTGGCAAGCAAAAACTACTGTGAGTCATCTAGTATTAGTTTTTGAGATTTTTTGGAGACCCATTGTGGTCACATACCAGAATTGGTCCTTTGATTGTTGAGAACTGTGGTTGTTTTATGAATCTTAAGGAACCGTCCTGGGGACTGTCCATTCTTTGGTTCCATTTTCCAATAACCCAATCCAACACTCATATAAACTGCATACTTTTATTCATCCAAGTTGAGACCTTTTGTATCCATATCAAATGCATTCATCCACAATGGAATGTGAAAAAATGAAATAATAAGTTGAGAGAAACAAAGGGCAGTGTCTTGTGAAGAAAAATTGCTGAAGTTTGTGTAACAAATGCTAATAAGTGCTACATACCACACCACATTTTTATCGCAAGAATAAAAATATGTGACCTTGGCAACAAATCTCCATCCTGAGTATATTTTTTAACTCCTGGACTTCTAATTTCTTGAACTTGAAACTAAGATTTTTTCCTCCATTTGGAATTGGTACTAATGGTGTAGGAAAGAAGCTTTTTAGTTGCGGCAACTCAAGTTAATGTCAAGAGTTTTAATTTTATCCCTGGTAAAACTAAACATGTGTTGTTCTTCACATAAGAGTCTCACATTAGACCTCATTCATGAGGGTTTCCATGTGTGTCCATTGCCCCAACCTTTGTATGTGGTGTGCACATGTCTAAGTAAAGGAATTGAAACAATAAGCAACGTCTTTGAGTTGGGGACGAATGACATGAACACCATTACAAATTAAACGTTCAATATTTTAATACCTATCCTCATGATTAAGATGATGATGACCTATTTCGCTATGAATGTCTATAATTCTTCTGTTTGTTGTAATGTAAACCATTTATTTGTTTCTTTGGATAAAATCAAGTGAAGAATATACTTGCCTCTAGCATGGTCATTAGGTAGTTAAATTATTGTGTGATTCAATAATGATTAACAAGTGCTAGCCAATTTAAATGTGCAATTGCGGTACTAATGACCACTAGTAAACCAAGTCCATGCAATTTGCACCCAAGACTTGGCAAATTAGGAAAGCCATGGTATGCTTTGCATGAGAATTGGCATAATCAGCCAATTCACTCAAATAAGGCTTTTGTCCATGAATGAAATGATGTGATTATTAAACAAAGGTTTGCCAAGTAAATTGTAATGGGTGATCGATTTTTGTATTGATTAACAACGTTATGAACCACTTAGTTTGGATTGAACATAATGGGTGAAGAATTTTGCATTGTTTTCACGTGCACATCGCTTCCATGTTTTTAGTTGCTTTGAACACAAAAGTCCAATAATTTAGGTAGATGATCACATGATCTTTCATGACCTTGCTTGGTTATTTCACCCTTCAATGACCTCAGAAATTGATTTTTCTTTAATTACTGAAAACATATTATGAATTCCACAATTTGGAACTTATTGCATGATAATTGTTTTTCAATTTTTTTGGGGACATCCCAAAGGTCATGGATGTCCCAATGTGTTTAGGTATACAAGCTAATAAGTAGTTTTCTTACTTCAAATTTTGTTAACATGATAGTGTTAACAGGATGGAGATTGGAAAATAAGTCTAGGTAAATATATTATAATTTAAAATCTGACAAAACTTTAATGATGATACTTACAAGTTGGAACTTGGAACTAGGGTTTAGTTTTTTGAATATTGAATATTGAATTTTGTTATGCAGCCAAAGAACTGATTTTTTTTCTCAATTTTGTGATGTTGCATCATTGGTTAGCATCCCAAGAGGGATTTAGCATTAAATGAAAACATGTTTTTAGAGTATCTCTAAATATTTTAGCTCCGCACTTCTGCACACTACCATTGATAATCAAAATAATAATAATTCTTATATTTTCATATGGTTTTCAATAATTTATCATTATTTATGTCAATGTCAAATTTAATTTAAGTTAATATGCATTACATGGATGTGAAAAGACAAATGTTAAATTTTTTTTTCATATCCATGTTGGTGGGTAAGGGAAAAAGAGTGAGGTAATTATAAAATGAAGATAGTTAATAGGAAAGGTGGGAGATAGTTATTAAAAATGTTAATAGGAAAAGGAAATAGTTATTAAGAAAGAAATGAAATAATCATGCTTGAAAATTAGATAGTGTTTTTTTTGAAATGGCCCATGGATGACATACAAAGGATTCCAAAAAATCTCCCATGTACTAGATTTGATTATTCATCACTAAATTGTTTTAAAGTAATTAAAAATATGCTACTTCGTGTTGCTATACCTTACTAGTGATGATTTTCCTTCTTATTATGTTCCTATATGATTATCAAGAATTCATCATCATTTATGTCAATATCAGATTTATTTTTAACTAATATAAATATCATGGGCATGAAAAATCACATTTTAATTTTCCTTTTCATATCCATGTTGGTGGGTAAGGAAAGGGGTGAAATAGTTATAATGATTAGAGATAATTATTAAGTAAGGAATGAGATTAGTCGTAAAGATAAGAGGTAGTTATTAGGAAGGAACTAACGTAGTTAAGCTTGGAAATGAGATAATTATATTTGAAAATGTCTTTGGAATTATCTAGGCACAACTATACATAGGATTATGCAAATAAGAAGCCTATGAAAGATGATAGAAAACCACCCATATACCATGTCTTTGAAATTATCGTCACTTGAACTAAAATCAAAGTGCAAATATGGTGAATTTTTTCCCAAAAAAAACTCTTTTAAAAATCTAATGGTTTTTTTTTAGAAAAAAAATTCCATCTAATATTTATTTTTCACATTTTGGCAACATTTTGTACCAAAAAAAGAAAACACTAAGCCAAATTGATGATTATCAACAAAAAAGATTTAAGCAAATTTGGCTATAGAGCAGATGTGAAAAAATTTTTTTTTTAAATAATCCTATTATATTTTGGCCACCAATTGCAGAAATCCGGGGATTAAAAAAAATAGAAAATCGAAATCTAGCAAATTAGGATCATTTTTTTCACAAAAATCCTTTGTATGTATCAAAATCATTTTTTTCAGGTATAAAAAAATGCAAAATTTTCCAAAAATAGAAATATTGGTCGGAAGTTGGAACGCTCAAAATTCTAGAACTTTTGTTTAATGTGTTTCAGAAATTACTAGGTGTTATTATGTGTTATGAACATAAAAAATCATGAAGTAGTTTAATTACAAAATAGATTTAAAAACCAATACATTGAACATGAAATACATCTTGGTAGGTCTTATCAGAAGTAGGCTAGTTTTGTAGGTTAATTTTGTAAATTGTAATCTTGTTTAATTTTGACATTCAATTCTTGTATTTAGTACATTTTTTATGGAAATTTTAATAGAATTAATATACAATTCATTTATAAATACAATTGTTAACAACATGTGTACATCATAACGTCTATTAGGGCTACATGTGAATGCAATTTTCAATTGTAGTTCTTTCTATTTATTTGATTTAGTTAAACTTTCAAACCAAAAGTATTCAATTTGCACGTGCACAAGTAACACATAGATGTATTAACAACAATTAATGTTTTCAATTTCTGAAAATGATTGAAAGAAATTTAGGTGCTTGCAATAGCGCCTTCAACATAATGAAACATTACATGCTCCTTTTATGGAATGACTTCATTCATTCAGCATACAAGGAGGGCTATATGTGGTGAAAGAAAAATGATAATTAGTATCCTTGACCCTCACTTTAATCCTTAAAATTAAATACAAGTGTGTTATGCAAGATTGCTAATTAGTGCAATTGTTTGAAAACAAGCCAAAAAAAAAAACTAATTTGGCTACGCCATCCAGAAAAGCTTGTTACCCCCAAGCATATGTCCTATTAAATGAGGCAAATAACTTCAAAATATGTAGTAGCAGTGGAGGGTTTAGGGGTTTATGCACAAGGTGCGAAGGAATTATACTACCAGGTAGGAGCAGTGAAAATATATGTAGTAGCAATGGAGGCGCTTCAGAAAAAGAAGACAAGGTGACACTCAGTTTACCACAAAAATTGATGGTTTTTGGAGTTTCATCGACCTGTGCCCTTCCTTTACTGTTAATGTACATTTTTGCAGGTTTTTTTTTTTTTGGAATCTCACTTTGCTTATGTGCTTTATTTTCCTCACATTACAGATAACTCTATTGCAATTCTTTTTCAATTGTTTTTGGGGACATCCCAAAGGTCATGCATGTCCCAAAGTGTCCCATTATGTTTTGTAATGCAGCCAAATAAGTTTTTTTTTTTTTCAAAAATTTGATGCTTTTGTCATTGGCTTAGTATACCAAGAGGGATTTAACATTAAATGACAAAACATGTTTTTAGAATCTATCTAAGTATTTTTAAAAACTAGTTCGAAATATGCTGCCTAACTACAATCAGAGTTCAAATATGGTGAAAGGATTTTCTTAAACAATTCTTTTTGAAACTGGCTATTTTTGTTAGAAGAATGGAATATTTTTGACAGAATATTCCCTTTGATTTTTACTTTTCCCATTTTGGAAAAAATTTCCTATCAGGAAAAACACTAATGAAAATTGGTGATTATCAACAAGAAAATTTAGCCAAATTTGGCTATAGAGCATAAGTGAAAGTTTTTTAAAAAAAGAATCTTATTACATTTTCACCACCATGTTGTAGAATCTGATGATTAAAAAAAAATTCCATATATGGCCAATTAGGATCATTTTTTCACAAAAATCCTTTGTC
>Ga0116227_10009193_pt1 | contig 18083 bp, 11 predicted proteins | sample S1TSphgellanicum_FD_89693 | JGI IMG/M metagenome (GOLD analysis project Ga0116227, IMG submission 89693) | Host-associated microbial communities from peat moss isolated from Minnesota, USA - S1T2_Fb - Sphagnum magellanicum MG | ecosystem: Host-associated > Plants > Peat moss > Unclassified... | reverse complement strand
TCTCTCTTTCTTTCATTCAGGGTTTCATCAATTCTTCTCTCTTTCTTTCTTTCTTGCAGGGTTTCATCAATTCTTCTCTCTTTCTTTCATTCAGGGTTTCATCAATTCTTCTCTCTTTCTTTCATTCTTTCACTTGAAAGGAGAATCTGATCATTTCAACCTTTGACAAAACAGTATGCACAGAAATTTTTGAGTCAGACTTGCAGACAGACACTGAGAGTGAAGAAGAAGACTGAGTCCAACTCTGAAACTAATGAGCCTCAATCTTTTTACAAATGAATACCAAGTTGCCACTTGCCACAAATGGTGGCATCTGATCTGAATTAGGGTTGTGTTTTTGGGTTTCCTCCCAATTTTGTTTGTCAGGGAGGTAGGTGGACTGGTGATCACCCACAAGAGGACTTACCCAAATTTGGCTACATGTAGGTGAACTGGTGATCATCCATCCACTGGCAAGAGGACTAGTTAGCCAAATTTGGCTACAGCTCAAACAGAAAAGTATATCTTTTGCCACTATAAACACCACATTGTTACATATAAAGTCTTCTCCCTTACATGCAGAGCAAATGAAAGGAGGGAGTAATATTATATAAATCCCCATTGATCATGAGAGACCAATCTGAAGCAGATCCAAGGGTTAAGATTGTAGTTAGGGTTAGGGTTAAGACTTTGTGATGCCTACTAGGTCTAGTATCACATTCCTCAAACCACCCACCCACCCACCACCCCACCCACAACATCATCTGTTGTCCATTTTGTACTTGGGACCTTCACAATTTTGCTTCTAGGGTTTGAACACTTTTTTTTTCTAGGTCTCCACCTCACACCCACTACCATGGTTTAGGCATGTCCCTCTTTTGATTCCAACTCACAATTCCAAGATTTGCTTTGGAATTCATTTCCAATAGTTGTTAAGAATTTCTTATTATGTGAACACACTTTGTTAGGTTGCAACAAAGACCAAAAAAAAAGGGGGAGGGAGGGGGATGATGAATTGCAATGAAAATAAAAATTGGCAATTTGTTGTACATTTTGGCAATTGTTTTGGGAGATTTTTTTCCCACATGCCACTTGAGGAGGAAGAACCTCCATCTCATCTAATAAAATAGAATTTTGGGTTAATGCAATTTTTTTGCCTTCAACTTCATTAGGTCTTTTGGAAATAGTGATATTTGTGAAAGTTGTCAATCATCTTGTCAAAGTTGATTGAGTGCACCATGATATTAATAATGTGAGCTTTTTTTTTTTTTGGGTCTTTCAAAACAATGAATTAGATGACTCTCATCATCATACAATTCCAACTCCTCCGAATAATAATGTTAGCTTCTCGAATTGAAATTGCAACAGAAATGGATTGATCCACAAAGCAAATTTTTATAAAAAGTAACATGTTACAACGACCAAGTGCACGAGGTTCAAAAACCATGTTCTCCAAATTGTTTGGTTCAAAGATCAGGGCACCAAGTTTGGAGGCATCATCACAAGGAGCAGCTGAAAATGGACATGATGATGGTGGGAAGGTAACAACAAGTCGTCATTAATTGCAAGCATTCCCAAATCCTTAGCAACATGTGAAAGATGTAAAATTACCATACAATTTGTTTAACCTCAACCCTAATATATATATATATATATATATATGAAGGAAAATCCTTATGAATTTTTAAAATAGCAACCATCAAATGAATAATGGAACATGTAAATAATTTATTCATGAAACTTGTTTGAGGTGAAGGGTGGCAGGTGTGGTTTGAGAATTGTAGCTTCCACGATTTTAAGTTGGGGCCCGTGGTTGGCACGGGCAGTTTTGGAAGGGTTCATGTTGCACATCACATACCTACGGGCAAAGTATGTGCGACTAAATCTTTGTCAAAAGCTGCCATTGTTAAAACAAAGCAGGCAAGAAGAGTTCTTCTCCATCAAGTTTTCTTCACCCCTCACACCATACCAAATCAAATCATGTGCCCAATTTTTAAATTAATTTTTAAATTAATAATAAATTAATTATTGGAATTCCATTAATTTCCATTGTAAAATGTGTTTTTTTTGGGGGAGGTGGGAGGGCCATAATCATTCACAAATTAATAATAGATGTAATTATGTGAATACCCAATAATTAAATTTGAGATTTTTTTAAAACCAAAATAGCTACATGAATATTAAATACGTGCTAAACATTTTTAAAAACATTTTAGCATGTCAATACTCAAAATGTGTGGAAAAGACTTTTCGATAGGTGGAACATGTGAAGCAAGAAAAGGCAATATTGGCAAGACTTGATTATCCATTCATTGTAAACCTACTAGGATGTTGTCAAGATGATAAGTGTGTGCATCTTGTTTTGGAATACGTTTGTGGGTATGTTTGATTTCTAGCTTTCAATGTAAGAAACAATTTATGATGTGAAAACAATTTGTTATGTACAAGTTTTTCATATCAATTTTAAAATTATACACCAAAATTTAGCATGCATTTATTTGTTCACAATTCTAAAATCATTGTCAATAACAATAATTAATTAATTAATTAAATTTTAAAAATTAAAAATTAAAAAAAAATTGGAACATTTATGGTGGAGAACATATTACATAACATTTTCTTATAAAGATGTGGCATTTATTTGGGTAAATATATTACATAACTGTTTGCTTGCTTGGAACTTATGTTGTGTTTAGTGGAGAATTTTTCACTTATCTTCGTAGCGCAGGGCGTTTTGATGAGCAAACAACGGTGGGTGATATCTGAACATCAAGACTTGTTCAAAGCTTTTAACCTAAAATAAAACCCGTTGTTTAATCTATAGCTATGCATTTGATTCGGTTTTTTTATATTACATTTCGTGGGCTTATTAAGAATAACCAAAATTATGTGTGCAATAATTGTGAATCCACAAGAATGGATTTTAATTTGTGTAATACCTTTTGTGCAGCGATTTTACGCAGCTCAAGTTCTGATTTCATTTGAGTATTTGCATAGCAAGGATATAATCTATCGAGATCTCAAGGTAAATGACATAATATGTCTTTGATTGAAAACCTCTTATTTATTAATTGAAATTAAAACCATTTTCTTATTCAAAAACCAAATCACGGTTGGTTTTTTTCTTCTTCTTCTTCAATTTTGTGACATTAGAAATTTGAGGAATTTTTATCTCCAAAATAGAAATTTTAGTCAAATTTGCACTAAAAAAACACAATTTATCACCAAAAAATTCTTTTTCCTTTAGGTCATAGAACAAAAACACGGTTGCCATTATGATGAAATGAATTAGTCCTTTTGTTTTATGAATTTGTGGCAGCCCGAGAATCTCCTTCTTGATGTCAAAGGCAACATCAAGATCACGGATTTTGGTTTTGCCAAACAAATCGACCGAAGAACTTTCACTTTGTGTGGTAGGTACCTTTTTTTCTATCTATCATTTTCATCTATGAACAAATTTTCATCCATAAATGACTCTTTACATCCCCAAACCGTACAAATTTTCATCCATAAATAACTCTTTACATCCCCAAATACTAAGTAGTAGTAGTAGTAGTATATATGGACACCCAAAATAATTTTTACTTCTTTTTGTGTGTAGGGACACCAGATTATTTAGCACCCGAAATCATTCTTAACAAGGGTCACGGCAAGCCCGTGGATTGGTACAAGTCTCGTTTCATGCATTTGAATTTCAATTTTGCTTGGGTCATAAATTTCTATCTTTTTTTTCTGTAAAAAAGCCTTAATATTGGGGGGTTAGAGGAGGTTAATTAATAGTTTTTTTTTATTAAAAAAAATTCATGAAAACATATATGAAACAATAAAATTTTGATGTTTAATTATGATGCTGGCTAGGTGGTCTTTTGGTGTGCTCATCTTTGAAATGTTAGCCGGGTTCCCTCCTTTCTATGATGATGGTTAGTAAAATTGTATTTGTTGCAACCACAAAAATGTATTACTCGAATACTTTCTTTAAACGAATTTTATCATTGAAACTAGAAATTATGTGATTGGTATTTGGAGTCTTGAAATAGCTAAATATCACTACCCCTTTGCATAGAAACGTGCCTATAATCCACCTAGTCTTATAATTTACGAGACCATGGACACATAATTGTGTGACATGAGTGAACAAAAAGCATTTCAATATCAAAATGGTTCATGGCTACACATTTTTGTGAGTCAAAATTATGTGTTTTTTAACCAACATCCAATTTGGATTCGATTATATGTGAGATCCTAACCAACAATTCATTGTAATAATCACAATGTGTGTGTGTGTGTGTGATATCTATCCATTTCAAAATTTGACAAAAAAAATTGTTATTAGATATTTTACTTTGATCAACTTTTGGTCTATAATAAGCAAACAATAAATGATTTTCAGAAAATTCAAACAACAATATAAAATGTACAAAAATTAATTGAAACCCAACTTGGGTTGAAGAAATTTTTATGATTTGAACTACTTTTTCCCCAGTATTTTCATTTCTATATTTGTATTAGGAGTTGGTGGGGGGGGGGGGATCCAAGGTGGGGAAAACTTGATAACATCAATAAACATGTCTACAAACCTCCTTTGGATGGATGGGGTGGTTGCCAAATTGTAGATCCCGTTGGAACCTATCAAAAGATTTTGGCTGGTCAAGTACAATTTCCCGCACATTTTTCTAGAAGGTTTTATGCTTAATAACCTATTAATTAAGCCCCCTTTTGTAAAACAAACCCACCAATTGAAAAAAAAAAATCACCAAAATAAAACATGTAGACATTCAAAATTTTAGAGATAACTTTAGTTTTTTTTTTTCATGTCAATTAGTCTAAAACAAAATGTTGGATTTATATCTTGGACCATTACATGATGGCTTGACTATAAAGATCAATCACATTATACAAGGTTATCATCAGCTCACAAAAAGCCAATTGAAATGATATTCCCCATTTTCGTGATGACATTCAACCTCCAATCAATTTTCTTTTGCACATGAAGGATCTAAATCATTGGATCTAAATGATCAACCAAATTATGAAATGATAACTTATGTTGCTTTCATCGTGATTCTTCGACTTTTTAAATGTATGTAGTGCAAAGGATCTTGTGAAAAGGCTCTTGGTGGCCGACCTTTCAAAAAGGTGAAAAAACATATAATGTCTGAATCTTGGTATCGATTTCTTTGTGCATTTTCATTCATTGGATTATGGGAAGGTTTCCAAAACCGTATCAAAAATAAGGTTTTGGAACTTGCTACATATATAACCATGTAAATTCATGAACATGTAATTACAATTGTAACAATTGCAACAATTGCAACAAATACTAACAAATTGTGTTGTGGATTGGTTTGGGGGGGGACGAAAAAAAGGATGGGATGTCTCAAAGGTGGTGCAAAGGACATCAAAATGCATGCCTTCTTCAGTTCAATGGATTGGAATAATGTGTATGATAGGATAGGCACACCTCCAATTCGTCCTAAAGTCTCGGTGAATTCCTCATCGCCCTTCTACCATTTCAAGTTTCATCTATTAACACATGACACCCATTCCAAAGAAATGGTCCTTATTTCAATTATATTATTATCTCATAGTCTAGATGTTACTCTTTTCTTTCTTCTTTTTCAATCTCGCTAGGTTGTTCATGTGATGACTTCAATTTAGAATATGTCGATCACATGGCAACACAAAGTCATGTTCTATAACTTGTTGGTTACATCACTATTGCAATTTATGCCAAAATCTATTGAGTTGGCAAAAATTGGTTGCACTAAAGTTCTATGACCAAAAATAGTTGCAAAAATTTTGTGAGTAAAATTCCCTATTTTTCAAGTAGACATAAGAACAATTCACATACACAACAAGGTTATTACCAATATTGTTTGGTTTTTGAGGAAAGCTAACCTTTCGTTGGTTGTGGTTCTCACTTTTCCAATATTTTATGCAACCTCTAGCGTCATCTAAAAGTGGTTCTTAAGATTTGAAATACCTTCACTTTTTGCATCTTCTCAAAACATGATGCTCACCCACTTACCCACTTACATAGTAGTGTGCTGTGGAAGTAGGAGGGTTTATAGGATAGGCTACCAAGATGGTACCCAATCCTATGATCCATCAATTGGGGAAAGTCATCCACAACTGTGTTGTAATGGGTCTCCAATGGATGGTGACTGGGATGGGTTGTCGTGTCACGCAATCCATTGAATGATCAATGAGGGTGCGGGATGAAGGAGTTGCCAAGTCCACAAGAATGGGAGGATAGAAGGCTGAGCATGAGCCTCATGGTGGGCGGTGGAGTCGTGGACTCTGTGGACTTCAGTGAATTCAACCGGCGTTCTAATTCTCGTGCTTGGCTGTGCTAATTTGCAGTCAAAGGACGATTCTAGCTGCTTTGATGATTATTCCACACTTGCGCCCATGACACATGATTTCATTCTCTCCAATGATGACCAACAACAATTTCTAGACCTTTAAAACCAACAACGAATGTTTTGAATCGAATTGAATTGATCAAACTAGACCCAATCCTTAACATTGAAAAGTTACGAAAACCATGTTTTCTAAGCTCACATTTAGTCTACTGGAAATTTGAAACACCCAATCACAATGCTATTTATGATTTTGAGCAATGTGAGAAGTACTGCATTTTATCCCACAACTAATTTAACTGGTGAGTTGAAAATTGCATTCCTATATAATGTATTATCTCTTTAGGAAATTATTCACCAACTAAACTTGGGTAAATTTATGACTATTTGCCATTTTGGATGGATTTCCTAAAGTTCACACTTTGGCAAACATTCAATCCACAAAAAGATTAGCAAAGCTTTTGACAATCTTTTAGCTTCTCTTACATGATGTTGAAATCTTAATACATGGAAAGTGCATCTCACCTTGAAGCTATGATTACTAGGTCACAGAGATTTCCAGTTTAGGCTCCACCCAATTTGCACCTGAGTAGACAGTCTGCAGCAATCTCTGAGCTCCTCTTGTGTAAAATGCACATGATCTTCGTTTGCTGTGGGCATTCAAGAAATATGGATCATCAGCATGAGAAAGGGAAAATTTGTTCAGTAGGATCTAGGGAAACCAAATAACTCTCATGATGAGCATCAAGAAATTTCTTAGTCATGAGAAATGTACATACTCATGACTAAGAAAGAAAGCCAGAACAAGGTTAAAACCTTTTCCTGAGAAGAAGGTCAGCTCCATCACCCTTCCATCAAAAACAGAAGTGCTGAGCTGCCATGAGCAGCAGAACTAACTTCATGACCAGCTCCCATTGGTGGGAGTAGTAGACAAAGTTTGGTGTAGTGATACCACTATCAAAGAAGGTCACATTGTCCAATGCCACTGGATCTATTCTTGTGCATGTTCCTGTAGGAGATATAATCCACCCCAAAAAATCTTAGCAAACCCATTAGACAAAGAATCTGCAATGAGTCCTGAGCTTCTATCACATTTCCAGAAGGCAACAGAAAAGACACTCATGACAATCGACCCAAAAGCTTGGCAAACCCATTAGACAAAGAATTTGCAATGAGTCGTCCTGAGCTTTCTGTCACATTTCCAGAAGCAATGGAAAAGACACTTGGGCATGATGTCTGTCAGCTACTACTCAAGAAGAGACACACATCAATGCAAATTGCAGAGAGAAATCTTGTCCACAACAAAACAATTTGAAGGAAAACATGAGATTGCGTGATATTGCATGAACCTAGTGAGAGCATCTATCACTCACACAAGTCAGACCATCACCACCTTCTTCTGGCAAAGGTTTCTTTGGAGAAAGGATGAGATGAAAAAAAATCTCGGATGAGGTGAAGAAGAATTCACTTCAGAGATAGTTGTAGCAGCAGCAGCAGCCCTTTATCAATTCAGAACTCTCCAGAGAGACAGACGACTTGCAAAGTTTCTTTTACCCGACCAAGTTCCCCGTCAACTGCTCCTCGGCAAATGCCCTAAACCCTAAACCGCCCTTGGCGAATAATGCCTCTCTGACGTAAGTAAGAATCGGAGCACCTTGGAGCTCCCAATCACAGCAGGTACAGCAACACCCAATCTCACAAGAAAACAAACCCATTAACGGATGGAAAGACAATCCTCTTAAACCCTATTCTAAGCCCAATAAACCCTAGTCCAATAGGTGTTGGATTTTTGCATTTGTTCGTGTTGCCACGCTCCTTGTTCTTCTTCTTCTGTCAATTGTGATGGACTTTTGCATTAGTTCTTGTTGCCATGCTCCTTTTTCTGTGAATTCTTTCCTGTAAACGGAGGATCTCTTTCTCTCTCAGGGGGAGGCTCTCTCCAAACTGGGGACAAAACAAGTAGCAAACGACAAGCTGTTCTTGCAGGAAAAAAACTCTTGTCAGTGCGTTCGTCTCCTCAGCAGAAGACATGAGAAAATTTGTATCCAGATTTTTGTCTTAGCATGCAAAGTTCCAATGCAAGCAGCTCCAAATGCAAGCTTCATATCTCTCATTTCCTCGAGTGCTCCATCTTTGATCAACAGGTTTGTAACTGCACACCCAATATTGTGCTCGTTCACGGTTTGCACACACATATACACAACACATGGGGATACGACAGATTTGTTATCCAGTTGCAGATTGATTTTTTGTCTCTGAATTCTGTGCCAATTCCAAGCATGTCTTTTTGATGTTTAGAAAATGTAGATTCTCTGATGTAGTAGTGACAAAAGTCCAGCCCTGAGCAATTGTCTTGTCTTTCATGCTTGATTGTTGGTGTTCTTCATATGTGCTTGAACTGAGATTTTCTGGTTTCAGGTTTTGCAAATATCATGGCTGCTGAAGATGGATCTGCTTATGGTTGCAAATGGGTGCATCATGGCTCCTGATGGTGGATTTTCGTATGGTTGTAAACTGGGTGCATCACAGCTGCTGAAGATTGATCTGGTTATGGTACTTGTTGAGCTTTGGTCACAAGAAGAATGTGCTCTTGCAATTCAGGTCCTGACCACAAATCTCTGCACATGTTTCTTTGTTCACTAGGTACCATAATAAGAAAGATTTTCTTGTCCTTCAGATGGAGGATCTCAATCAGCAGGAGGAGCAATTTTTTTCACTTTTGGTTTGATTTAATACTCCAAATTTTAATCATTAATTTGTTTCTGTCTGTGCTCATTTGCTTGGGTCATTGTGCAGCTGCTGTTACAGTTATTTGAAATGGTGCAGAAGGAGTCCATGGTATAAACCAGACAGGTTTTCTCTTATCATGAAATGGCAGATACCCTCGGACACAATAACAAGCTCATCATCAAGGTATAAACTTGGGCAAACAAAGATTTTGTGTGTTCTTATTCTATCTATCCTGTGCTTATCAGTGAGCAATTTTTTTGGTGACAAGAGCCATGAAGCAATTGCCAAATTTTTTTTCTTGTTGTGAATTTGGATTGTTTGTAGGTGAGTAGAGTGACTTACCTATACAAGCAAATTCCAGGATAAGAAAAAGGGCTGAAACCTGATGCTCTGCTACATGTTGTTATGTATGTGAAAGAACCTCAGGATGCAGATTAGGGTTCAAGGTTTAACAGTTTGCATGAAATATTGTGTAGATTATGATTAGTCAATTGTTATTTTGACCTTCAAATTGTTGTCATGGAGATTTCTCATCAATTTCATAGACATTTATGCTTACAAAGTCAGTGGTCATATTCTTTCGGTTCTTCAACCCCTCTCTGTATTGCTTTGCAAAACATACACATGTGGGGTTTTTTTGGGTCCTTATAAAACAACCTCCTCTGGGTGCTTTCAGCAAACATCCACACAGCCATTCTGGGTTTTTGTAGTGGGGATTTTGCTACTCCACCCAAGTTAATCAAGGTTAACACCATTTGCAAGATTAGTGGTTCTAGTTGTAGAGTTGACTAACTGGATTCGATTCAAGATGTGTTTTTCTCTTCATCTTATGATGTTTATGTTAATTCCATTTTTGATCAGTTGATCATGTTCATTGCCAGGTGTTTATAACACCCCATATTTGAGAGTCTAAAACAGGGTTTATCACATCCAACATGGAGTGTTAATTCTATGGAGTGCCACCCATAAACATGAAAAATTGGGCAGTATGAAGACGAGAGACTAATTACATGCTGCCACTTGGGCTTATCAATACAGCAAGCCAATCATTATTTTTTTGTGTAGCTAATTGTCCAGTAACAAATTTCCAGCTACATGACAAAATGGCCTCTCACATTTTTTTTTCACAAAAATCCTTTTTTTATGTGTTGAAATCATGTGTTTTTTGTTGAAAAAATATGAAAATTTGCACCCAAAAAAAGAGAAAAAGCTGCTCAAAATGCACTATGAGCACTTAATAGCAACCTTTTGAGGAGCATTTTTCCATTAGGCTGATGATACATGAGGATGGTAGATAGATGATATATAGCTAACCACCATAGTACAAGAATACAATGAAAAAAGTGTTTCTTGTCCACACATCATCCATCTTTCATGGTGCAATGGTGGGTGGCAGTTCACTCTGGCGCCTAAAGTGAAGTAGCATCTACCAATGCACCATTGGATGGAACCCCCCTTATGACTCAGGTTTGTGTATGAACCCTAAAAAAACTGACTGACATAGCCTAAGAATAAGTCAATTTCTTTTTCCCCACCCACTAGTAAGTTTAGAGCTAATATTGTGTCTGGATCACTCAAGAGATCGTCTGACATACAAAAACAGAATCCTCTTTGGTGCAATTGGAAACTATTTGTTTCAAAGATTATTATTATTACCTACCCACAAAAATTTAGTCTTAGGCTAGTGTAAGTTGTGTGAACTGTGTTTGTAGCTAGGCTACACAAATTTTTTAGCATAATTGAAACTTGATTGTTCATTAGATTTTGTCATAAGAATCATTATGATGATATTGATAATTGGATTTTTTTTTATTTTTTTTTAGGCAAAGCCCTTCTTATATACCTACTGGCTAAGAATACAACAAACTGCAACAAATCATCATGCATCAAGAGGTAAAGACTTAAAGACCAAAGATCAGTGTTGGGTGGGTACTTGATTTTGTTAACAAGTACTGATTCCACTATTTTAAATATTTCAAAACAATCAGAAAATCGGTGATTCAGGTATGTTGAAGGGGGGGGGAGGACGGGGAACCACCTAATCCAGTTAATTCTAAAACCTCAAAGAGCCAGTGAATTTCATGAAAGAATTGGTAAAGGACTGATGATTTGTGAAGGTTGAACCTTTTAACCATTTTTTAGGTTTTACATCAGAAAACAGGAACCGTTTGTTCAAACCAAAGCTTCCAAGGCTTCCAGCAAAGTCTACCGTGAGGTTAGGTTCTAGGATGCTGTATACAAGGGCAGCTACAACACACATCTTTCAAGTAATTAATTAATTAATTAATTAATTAACTAACTAACTAACTTTGAGGATTTCATGTAGAAAATAGAATATTTCAGAACATGTTCAAAGATTCTCAAGTTTCCTTCACAAAAAAGTTTCTACAAATAATATAATTAGTGTCAAAGCAGCCAAGGTACACTATGGTGCATAGAGTGCATACTTTCAGTTTTTGACAGTATGCAATCAGTTTTGTGTTGTAACCCTGCAAAACTTTGTTAATAAACACACCATAGATTGGGGAAAATGTACAAAGGAAATAAGAAGAAGGAAAAGGGCGAACTTACAGGATGTCAAGTTAGCTCAAGCACCATCATTCTTTGTTTTAGCAATATACCAGCTCCAACTCCAAGACTCGTATTAAATGAAGCAAGCAAGTACTTAACCAGAAGTTTTAGAAAGCACTCACTCAGGTCAGTTTGGATCATTTAAAAAGGGCCTCAAAAAGCTTAACACTCATCAACTCCAGGTTATTCCTCAAGTTGACTTGACTCTACCCAGAGTGTACCTTTTGGGCGACAGAACCCCAAAAAAACCCCTCTCCAGGCCCCCAGGGTTGTTTGCAGTGTTTGTCCGCTTGTTTTACTGAAAGATTCTAGTTGCTGTTCTAGTTCAGGTTATGAAAATTAGCCTTGGTTTGGATCCAGTACTACTAACTGGGATCAGAACCCATTAATCACCAGTTCCAACCCTCATTATTCATATCCTTGTTTTGGTTCTGGTTTCAGTTTGACACATAAATAGAACCGCTGGGAATCCAGTGTTGAGTTTTGTTCTTTAAAAAAATGAATTTTGGTTCTGTATTGAGTTCTGAACATCAGGCTAGGTTCGCATGTGGTTCTCACTAATCGCAACTAGACTCGAGTGTCCTTATTACCCACTAAAAGCAGGTACACACCCCCACACTGCACCAAGACCTTCGCAGTCCATAAGGTTTATAATCATAGTTCTCAAACAAGTTTTAAAACTGGTATTGATAATATAGCCATGGTTCTCAAAAAAATCTGAAAGAAATCAATGAATGACCTTGATAACTGCTGGCTCTTTCTTTACTGGTTCTTTCATGAAACCCACTAATTCTTCAACTCTCATCCCCAAAGTTGTCCCCCCTCCCCCTCCAACTTAGGTTAAAGAAGGTTTGCCTTTCAAATTTCATTCAACAATACAATATGTGCAAATATGGATGATAATATATATATGTGATAAACACAGATATAAACAATTTGGAGGGTGTAAAAAGGCAAAAGCCATTACTTACAGAATGCCCACAGTTCATCCCTCCCCCAGTCTGCATCATTCAATTCCCTCCATCACATGCACCAAACATCCATTTTAGTCATCTTGGTCCACACTCCACACCAGCAAAGTTAACTCCTACCACTTCTAGTGAGAATTGTCGCCCATCATTCATTGCAAGGTCATGGGCAAACTCAGCCCTGCAACCTTGCTGTGGCCAAGCTCATCACTCTTTGCCTCAATAATGAAGATACATGACTTCACTCCATCAAGAAAAGGAAAAAAAATCCACTTTCAAGAGTTGCACAGCCTAGATATTCCAGTCCCATTTCCTCCACGAAAATCGGCAACTTAGGATAGCCATTGAAACTCTCTCCCAGAAAGACATGAAATTTTCCTGACTACAACTTCAAGTCTGCCATTTGCTTGTGTTTTATTATTGGGCCCAAAAATGACCCAAAGTGATGGCATCAGCTCACAAGTGTTATCAGTGGCATGTGTAATATGATGATCAATTTGGGGGGAGGGGGGTAAAGGGAGAACAGCTAAATAAATCTCTGGACTCCAGACTCTGATCCATCTGTGTCTCGCTGCCAAAGATCTCATTGAGCTGATCAGTCCGTAGACAATTATTTTGGGTTTGAATTTAAACAGGCTGACCATGAAGTCCTAAGGGAAAGGACTGGGTGGAAGGGGGTGATGGATTGATTGGCCTTTGTCCTTAAGAACTAGAACCTTTAAAATTCAATGTGAAAACTGTGATTGATGGGTAGGAATTCGAGCCATGAAGTCACAGTCCAGGAAGGAAAAGAAAAGAAAAAACAACACGCAAGGGCCATTTGCATCATGGAGCATACCTGTCAATTAGTCTTTTCACAGGAATTTGTGATTTGCACAAAACTCGTGCCCCTGCCCCTTTGCCCCCCACCCCCAAAGCCAGTTAGCCACAATCAACAGCTTTGCTCCTTTTGTCATCTGTTTCCTGCACACTTTCAATCTTTATTGGTTCAGATGTAATTTTGTGATGACTGAAGCATTCCAGGTCTGTGATAGAAGTTTGACGTTCAGATATATGACAGACAGCAAAAACTGTAAAACTCTAACGTGATGATGATGGAGTCAAATTTGGAAGTCAGATTTTCACACAGCTTTAGAAAAAGAAAAACATGGCTTTGGTGCGTTTTGGTTATAAAACAGACATCATTCACACATCCCAGTCCCTCTGGGACATCCTAGTTCACAGATATTGTGTACCGAATTTTTTTTAAAAGGCCGGAGAAAGGGGGAGAACCAGGAGTGACCAGGGAGATTATAACTATGAGTATTTTGACTTGAGAAATCCCTTGGGAAATGGGAACAAGAGAGCTGCCACACTTTAGCCTATTTTAGAGTTGAAAAGTCAAAATACTGTCAACCCTTTTAGGGATGTTCTACCACTTTCGTCCTCCACATTAATGGACCTCCCAGTAGCACACTATCCAACCAAATTTTTAGCAGGATGCTTGCAACAACCTTCTTGCTAATTATAGACTCTGAAGATTAAACCAGTGGATGATGCCTCCAAACCAAATAGTAAGGGTGACACTCAGAAGATTTGAGAATAAATCAGAACCATTAATCTTTTCTTCCATGAAATTATTCAACGACATTCACTAGAAAAAACAAAGTCCTTATTCTATCTAGAGCCATTTGGATAACAAAGTGATCACTTATTTGTACTCATTGTAAGGAACCAAGAGTGAGGGAATATTTGGATACATGCCGGTTATGTTTGCCATGGGTCCAACCATTAGGTCCAATCACGAAATCCAATTTTCCTTCCCAGGTGATGAAGGAACCTGCAGAAAAAGAATCACATTTTATTCCAGAGATATTAATCTGACCTTCATAAATGGAAATGACCACATGTGATACACACCATTTTTCCACCATATAATCCTAAAGATATATCCCTCATCCTTAGAATCATGTGTGACTTATGTACGAGGGGCATTGGGGGCACCATAAGGTCTTCAAACACAGTAGTACAGCACAAAATGGCCCACCCATCTTAGGCTCTTTCCAACAGGAATCTACAGAACTGGGAAGAAGCACATGCGAACCAACTTTATAACACAGGAAGGAACCAGTCTGCTAGTTTACAAGTCAATGTACCTAAACTTCTACTGCAGACTTTCCAACTTTGTTTCTGTTTTCCAGGAAGAACAAGGCATCCTTTTACTTCACACATCTTGCAACTTTAACTCCCAAATAACCTTGAAGAATGGATACTCATCAACATTGTCTCAATCAGTGTTTTCTGGTTCTGGGTGTTGGGCAGAAGCTTCAGTGCATTTCTAGCTAGTTTTCAAATTTTTGATGTTCCAGTTAAACTTTTTAATACAATCAAACCTCCAGTTCAGTTCTACATAGGCTTCTCCAAATTCCTCAACCTTTGGTTTGGGTGTATGTCCAAAGAGTTTCGATCTTGGTCTGGTTCCAATAGAGATGGCCCAAGAGCAAAAATTTGTGTAGTACTAAGACTGTAACCAATAAAACCTGACCACAGAACTAAGTACTACATGTTTGCCTACTTAAAGATGGATTTTGCACTTAACCAGTTCTGGGTCTGGTTCACCTTTTGGTTCTTGCAAGAACCTGAGCGTGCAGCCCCAAAAACAGAAAGAGAAACAAACCAGAAACCAGCCTCAAATGTAGACCTAGCCAGCAGTCAGTTAAACCAATGTTGGGCAGGTACCTCCTTTGGCTTCTAAGAACAGTGAGATTCAGTTCTGGTTGGTAAGAACCAAACCAGATCTAATTTTCGAAATAAAAAAAGGATTCAAAACATGATTTTATTTTTGTACATAACCAGACCCACAAACAGGTTCCTGATTTTGTTTAGTTGTGGAATTGGAATGAGAACCGGAACCCAGATTTTTGAAAAAAAACAAAACAAAATGTGACTAGAACTAAGGGCACATTAACCGTTGGTTTCAGTCTGAAGCTGGGTCTGATTTTCAGAAGCAGAACTGGAACCAAAATCAGAATTCTTTTTGGTGAACCAGACCCAGATTCTTGGTTTCATTTATGTGTGGAACTGGAACTGAGAAAGTTGCAATTTAATTTTTAGAACCAGAACCCAAACTTTCATAAAAGTAAATAACCATCCAACACCAGTTTAAACCAGTGTTGTGGGGGAGCAACCTAGGTATGTATACTGGTATGGAACAACACACCACTCTGGTATCAGCCTTATACCAGTACCAGACTGGTATGAACCTGAGATTACATCAGCCTAATATCAGGTTTATACCGACCTTGTACCAGGCAAAAATCAGCCTTGAGCCCAATACCAGTCCAATACCAGACAATATGAAAGTGTTAATATTGATCCAATACCAGTACCTGATGGGTTATGAAAGGGGACATACCAGTACAACATTGGTGTAAAGTTTAAACATAGTTTCTACAGCATCGAGAAATCTCTATGGTTTGGAAAGGCATTTTCCCTGCTAACCACTGGATTAACCAAAATACTCGAAGTAGTTGTTAGTGTTAAACGGCTTCACCTTGAATGCTGTTACCGATTGGCAGATAAGTGCAGTTTCTAGTTTCTATATTTTGAAATGGGAAAAATAAAAGCATTCAGGAGAGAATGCTCAGCTTTTACCGTTACAAGTTCAGCCCGGCAACCCTGTTCCGTCCTACCGAAAACACTGTCCCACAAAAAAAACACTGACTGGGAATAAGCTTGTTAGGCATTAAAGGGTCAAAGGGCAGGGCAGGTAAAACACCACCTTCAGGCAATACAGTCCCACACAGCATTTTTACTTACATGCACAGGATTCCCATGAGAGAGGTTCATGAGAGGTTCAGAAATATGACCTGAAGAGCCTGATGACATCTTGAGCAGTGTCATCAAGTGACAAGATTCTTGTTTCTGAATTGGTGAAGACAAACTCAGAGAACTATATGATACCTGTCGCTGTCATACTGTCCCTGTCATACTGTCCCACATCAGATCTAATTGTTCAACCTTTTCTTTACCAGGCTTATTAATTGATGGTCGAGAAATCCTTTAAACACTACGGTAATTCCCCTACCACAAACTCCAAAACAACTACAAAAACAATGGCGTTGCTGACATTCTTTACGTATATGAGACACATGGGGTCTCGGGCAACTTTTCCGTCTCGGGCAACTGGGAAAAGTTTTGATTGCTGAGGGGCTGTACTCTTTTTCTTAAGAGTTTGCAACCCTACCTAGCAAGACTTGACTTCCAGGCCCAGCCCTCATGAACCTCATGAACCTTCAGGGCTGCAATTTTTAAAACCCAACCAAAACAATGTTTTGCTGCAACTGTAGGATTTTGGTATGGAAAATAAAAAACGTAGTTTAGATTTCTGGATCGGGGGAGATACGCACATTACTTTCATAGGAGCCAATACCCAATGAACACCATCTCTAGGTGCTGACGCGGAGTGAAGAAGGAGCACATTAAATGACACAACTGCAGTTCGACAATATGCATATTTTCATTCAAAGTTTTCTGCACATTCACTGTGGATTTATATCTTTCACATTAATAGTTTTCGCGAAGTACACCAAACTGGGGGTACTGGACCCCAGTTTGGCCAAAAGTAGGGAGAAAAACGAAAGTCCGGATGAAAACTGTATACACACAAAAAAAAGAGACTGGGAATCAAACTAGTTTTCTCCCCAAAATTACACAGGAATAAAGAGACAGGGTGAGAATCAAACTAGATTTCTCCTTAAAATTTGGTCCTCACATGAGTTTCAACCGCAGTTTTAGACTTGCATTACCTCTCTACCTTTACTGCTGACTCATATTCTTCATTAAATCAAGTCTTGTCAGAATAAAATCCTACAAATCTATTGACGTCATACATCTTCATTCCCGTTTATGGCTACACTCAAATTACGGATGAAACAGGGATGAAATAAGGCTACACTCAAATTGGGGATGTTACAGGCCCAAAGACAGGGTGATTTTACAGATAACTCTACTATTGTTTTACACATATGAGGTGTGGAGTATGGACATAAAAGTCTATTACAGGTCATTACTGTTTTACCAGTATTAGGTATGGACTATGGACATCTTCGGAGAAAAGTCTATTACAGTACGGGATTGTTGTCCAGTAAAAAAGCGTCCTGTTATGGGTTGAAGTCAAAATTCAGTAATAATAGATGAGATGTACATGATGGCTATGGAAGTAGTGTATTTCTTTATAATATCAGTAGGCTAGGAATTATTTGATGGCATTTGAAAAATGCAGATGCTACAGAGTAGTTAGTTCACCTTTTATTATTCCGTGTCCAAAGCCATGCAAATGGCCAGATCAAGTTTTTTTCTTCTCTTAGTTTATTTGGGTAAAGGGGAAGGGGGGGGGGGGGGGGAGGGCGGGGCAAAAAACACGGTAAGGTACATGGAAGCGACACACACCCAATCGGGGAGCCCAAACACCCACCCCCCACCCTCGGCCTCC